>Ga0302186_10001000_pt1 | contig 24324 bp, 18 predicted proteins | sample II_Bog_E1_2_FD_198782 | JGI IMG/M metagenome (GOLD analysis project Ga0302186, IMG submission 198782) | Peat permafrost microbial communities from Stordalen Mire near Abisko, Sweden - II_Bog_E1_1 | ecosystem: Environmental > Terrestrial > Soil > Wetlands > Peat | place: Sweden: Abisko...
AGATAAGCAGACTTAGGGTGTTTGATAAATTGAAGCCAAAAACTGCGAATTGATAATACAGGTGACTTTGTAAAATGGCTTTTCCAAGAGTAATCATAGTTATACCCACAACTAGCCAAACTCCCTCTTCAAATGATCGATCTTCTGGAACTACCTTGATATAGGTAATAATTCTATGAGTAAGTACTGGGGCTGTCATTGTAAATACTGTTATTACTAGTGAAAGTGCAGCGAGGGCAAGAATTTGCAAGCGATAAGATCGGGCTATAGCTTTCAGAAGAGTGAATCCTTTACGTGTGCTACGACGTGTCTGTTTAAGTGCGTTGTACATGGACTCATATTATATTCTGGGGTGCATACTGGAGTGCAAACTCGGCAAATCTTAGGTATCAATGGGACAATGCTTCCCAAAGGAAAGCAAACAGGAAATCCAAGTAAAGAAAAGTTGAGAAAAAATGTTGCTACCTTTCAACTATCTTGTTTACGCAAAGTACTTTTCTTTTGCTTTTTGCGCTTTAGTTGTATCTGGAATGGGCAAAAGCTCAGGCAAGTACTATTCTTCTTCTATGATAAGATTTTATATTAAATTTTGATTGGGGACGGCTTGAGTCATTTATTGTTATTAAATTATATCTCTGAAGAGTTACACGCACTAAATGAAGCATATGAAATAAGCATAATTTTATATTTTGGTCAAATAAGTTAATCTTGATAAGTTGATAAATAATAAACGTATCTATTTCTCCGGAAGCCATATTGGTGCGATGAAGTTGAAGTTGAATATTATCTCTTTGAATGACATTAAAATATATTTGATCATGTCCGCTTTAAGTGCCTGCAAAATATTTGTCTCAATCATCAGAAAGCGCTGCATAATTAAATATATTTTACAATAATTTGTTATTTTTATTATTTTTTGTATATTCTCAAAGAACTTTTATTATACATACAAAAAACAAATAATAAATAGCAAATAGCCAATAACTCTGCACTATAGGTCAAATTTAACATGAAGATCACTGTTATAACAACTGATTCATTCCATATCATTTTCAATATTATCAGAATTAATCAATTAATTCTGCTGGACACATAAACAAAATTGTTAGAATTGAGCCTGACGTTGATTTGAACTCTACATGAGACTTCAGGCTTGATAATTTGAATATTAAATAACTATAACTTTCTATGGACGCACCTCCCCTCAACGAGGAATAGCTAAGCGAAGTTTATAACTGGGTCGATCAAGTTCCTCTTTCTCGCCCCAAGAAAAACATAACTCGTGATTTTTCTGACGGTGGTATCTCTCTCTAATTTAGTTCTTCTTGCTTAGATAATATCGCATTATTTCCCCAAGTTAGTTGAACTGCATAACTATATTCCTTCAACTTCCGCAACAACTAAGCTAGCAAACTGGAACACCCTAAACAGTATTTCTTTTTCCACTAAGAAAAAGTGCTTAAAAAACTGAACTATCAAGTCAGTAAAAACGATATCGAACACATCATAACTGCAACGCCAGACATAATCGAACGTGTGCTCAAATCAACACACAACAAAATCAAGGCCTTCATGGAAAAGAAAAAGAATGGAGATGGATAAATCAAGGAAGAGATCCCAAAATAGGCTGAGTTTCACAAAATCAGCAAAAATCAAGAACTGAAGGATGTCCTTTCCGAGAAAGACAACGCCATTAAGGAGTTAAAGAGTACTGTAGAGGTAAATGTTATACCATACAGATTTTGTAGCTGAAGATCCAAAAGATGGAGCAACTGATAAAAATCAAAGACAGCAAGATCCAAAGTTTGGTGAGCAAGCTGCAACAGGCAGGACTGGCATGATGTATAATAACCAGCAGTGAGCACCAGCCACCCTTGCTTCCATTATTATATTAACATCACTTCAGCTAAAACTAGAGGTAATCCACCCCCAACTCCAAATCAATTTAGTCGTTTTACTACGATTCTTCTTTCCTCTTCTGTCGGTGAGCCACTCCCATCTCTGACAACTTCATATCGTAGATGATTTTGTAGTTTCGCTTGAACATCTATCCGACAAAGTTATAGATCGAACTGCCTCCCTCGAATTGGTATTGTCTTCCATTATCCTCGATTAGCTGTCCAATCAATTTCTTTTTCATCTATTCGATTAGTTGAACTATTTATTATTCCTCATATTCCCAATCTTCCTCTAAAGGGTTGCCTTTAACCTAAAGATCATGCTCCTATCTGCGTTTTTAAAGGAGAGAATTAGTGAGGTAATCCCTAAGAGGAAAAAGCGGATATATTTAAAGATTTCGCTTTCGTGCTGATTGAAACTTAGCTAGCTTGGGATTGATTTAGGATTCAAAGGTCGGAGGGAGATTGCCCTTTTTACAGCCCTAAAGGCATTTGAGTATCCCTTATAATCCTGGAGGTTCGTTTTCAATTCTGTAAAACATGACTTTTGCCTTTACTCCCAAAAACACAGGTACTCTCCCTCGATAGCTTTCATAGTGCACCCTATCTCTGAGGTTAACCTTAATAGTCTAAAAAATGATTAATTCTTCCTCTTTCAAATCGTCTCTGTCATTCACGATATTCAAAGGAATATTTTCGCTAAACTGTTCCGAATTTCTGGCAAGCTACTTTTTTTATATTTCCCTCTGGATAGGAGTATAATCGACAGTATAACCTTTTTTGCGTTTGATGTAAAAGATTGCATGTAGAGCTAATCCATGAAACGATACGAATTGCTGCAATTTAACAAGACTGCTTTTACGGCGGATGGTCCATATTATAAAATTAAACTTGTGCAGTTGTCTCCATTACTTAAGTAGAGACGGGTTTGCCCAATCAATATTTATTTTTACAGCGTTGCCATTCCGATTGGTTTCAATAAACTTCTCGTCGTCTATCTCCGCGCAACTCTCCCAAAAATGATCCTGGTCCACAATAAAATCCGCAGAGACTACTACTTTTGCCAGCTATGACAGTCCAACATCTTTATTCCAATATATCAGCTTCATCTTATCGCTTTTCTTCAGTAAGAATTACTCATGAGGATTTTTAAACTGAATTTTAATGGTCTTATTTTTCTTATGGGGTTCTCTGGATATTTTTTGTACAGGTTCAGTGTAATCCTGAACGTTAATGAAATTATTGGCTTTTCGTTATTTAACTGGCATCATGCGAAGAGTATGCGATTTGGTTAATATAAAAGTAGTTTGCCGAGTTTCTCGGTAAAAGACGTTATTCTTTAAAAATTTATTTGTGGAGTGAGTTCGCTTATTTAGAGATTTTTTTATATCGATGGAATTCTTGGCTGAGAGTTTCATTACATTATATACAACACAGCAAAATTGCATCAGCAAACCTAAATAAGCCGGCGACAAAGGAAACTCATTGTAACAAACCTAATATACTGGTTGTTCCTCTTAGAATCAGTCTACCAACAAAAATATCCAAATTTCAATTATCTATTCAGCCATAGAAGTTCAATTATCTTTCAGAGTTTAATGATCAAATTGAAAGCAAATTATTATTGGATGCATTTCTATTTTATTTAAACTTTGTAATTAATTTCAAATGACAGACAAGCTGTCCATCGCCTTCGATGAAGAAAACAATATTCGAGTTCTTGATCCAGAAAAATTCCGTGAGTCAGATCACCTTAAAAGTTTGTCTATGGAGTTCATTACCAAAGTTATATCCATGGATTAAACAATGGGATCACTTACTGAATGTCTTGACGACTTTGCAGTCCGAATAGAAAAAGAAAAACTAAGGGCTTTAGGATAGAGAAATAAATGGGAGAGCTAGGCCGAAAACAGAAAACGTAAAATGATGGAGCTCAATAATTACCTGAATGAAAAAAAAGCAGAGTTGTAACGGCATACAGTGGAGATGGAAAGCTTGAGCAAAGTAGAGGCAGAACAAAAAGCTCTAATTAATAAGCTTTCTAGTATCTAGTGATTGATAAGCATAAATTTAAGAATCTATACAATTATGCAACTGGCAACAATCCATGCTTGGAAGTATCCAAAACTGTGTAGCATATAGTACAAACAAACACACTCATTTTTTAATTACAGGCAATTCGATACTCTTATCCCGATGACTTAGAGGTGGAGGGAGGTCATAATCTCTGGTTTTTTGTTTGGATTTAAATTTAAAGATGCGCTGGACCATCGATGAGTGTTTATGGTGAAGGCGATGCGAGTAATCAGCAAAATAAGACTGGCCGAGTTCAACATTCTTTTCTGCCACATTATACAGCTCCCTCTTGTATGTTTACTTGTTTATAACTCCGACCCGAAATATTTACTTTTTTATCATCTCCAGCTCATAGTTGCTCATTTACTGATCTTCATCACCAGAGGAAAGTTATTCATCCTCCGAGGTATATTCGATTTATAATTTTTCCTCAGAAATCTTTGTTAGACTTTCGCTAATTTCACGAATTTTAGTCTTTCGATACATCTACACAAAGTTACGAGGGGTGAATTATTCACTGCCTTCAGTTTTGGAAAAGATGAGCTTCATCCGAAGTTATTCCTTTTCTTTCTAGCGCTATTTACGTCGTTCACATGCTTATTTCTATTTTTTCATCTATCCTGTCAAAGATTTATAAATTTGTTCTGGTGTAGTAAACTAAAGATGAGATACAAGTGCATCTGCCAAAGCAGTACCAAAATTCTGCCAGTTCACGATGCCAATACTGCCACTTTCTAAGAGACCGTATGATTGCTAAAATGTGATTGCATTAATTTTATTTTTATTTGCAAAGTACACTCTCGCTGTATGCTTTTTTTCCTTTGAAGTTTTGAAGACGCAATAGTCATACTTAAAAGAATCAATCAAATTTGATAATATTTTAGGAATTACCCTTCCTGATAAATACTCTTTACTTCCAATCTCAGTCTCGTCTCCATAAGCAAAGATGTTCTTTTTTGCAGAGTGACCATGTAGATCAAATAAAAAGGCTATTTTATGCTTTTTCTGAATGCTCGAAATATAATTTTAGACTGCTTCTATTTCAGGAAAATATTCAATGTCCAATGAATGAAAATTACGATTAAGATCCTGCCCCAAAACGCCTGTTCTATGATTCCCTAAGAATACTCCATCAGGGTTGACCATTGGAACAATATAAAAATTGTATTTTTCAGTGAGAATTTCAGTTTATAATACTCGAGTTATAAAGCTTTCTAGTGCAAAATTGGACACTGTCTCTCCAGGATGAGTTCTTGCTAAGATAACGATAGCTTCCTTTGGCTCTGTCTGCAATGTATCCTTCTCATGATATCTATGCCCATACTTTTTTTCACACAGGCAAACTCCTTGTATATCTAACCCTGAGAGGCTGGTTCCAATTTTTTTTATATTTACTTTTTCTTTGAGAGAAAGTATTTACAGATACTCGGAGAGCATGCTGTAGGTATAAGGCGGTAATGTAGCAAAGTAGGTCTCTTTATGCTCCTAGAAGATATAATCAAATTCGATATAATAGCATTTTTGCTATTGATCGTACTCATATTTTAACTTCTACCCATCCTGATGCCAGTCACTGTCAGCAGTTCGAACATATGGTCTCATTCCATTTTTATACAGACTGAATCGCTTGCTAAACTTGTAGATTCTTAATCTCATCTTACATTTCTTACGGGCTCGTGCTTAAAAATAAAACCATTGCCTCAGGCCATGTGTATTGGTATCCTCTCTCATATATAGCCAATACTAGCGAGTGCTTATCTTGACTGCTGCATTGAGATTACCACTTTAAAATTTGCTGTTAAAGGCAATATCCTCTCCACGATAATCGTTATCTGCTTTGCTGCTGCCAATACGCATCTCTAAATGCTAATCAAAATACCCTTTATAGTTTTAAAGTAGAAATACGTGTTTTTCGGAGCATATCCTCTATAAACAACTCTACCACGTGCTTTATCAGCAGGATTTCCGCTGTCTCTTTCTTCCATATACTAAATGGGTATGCGCGAAAACTATTTATCAGATTTTGGTTAATCTACATTTGTGTGTAAGGAATAAACCTGTACTGATTTTCGATTACTTTTTTATAAGGACGGTATTTCATTAGAATCATTCCTCCGCATACGCTTTTTGGTGTTGATCAAAATTTATAGGTCACTTGATATTGAAATGGGTTTTTGCTTTGGCTTCCGTGCTGATTTTTATGCTTCTTCCTTGTTATAGCGAATCATGAACTGACTGGCGTTATTATCGAGGAAGAGTGAAGTGTTCATATAAATGTTATTATGATTATTATTAATGAGGGATATAAGCGTTCCGAGCAGTTTTGACAATTTAATTAAGAGAACTTCCTAAAGATTATATTCAGAATAGTGTCAAAAGAAATCAAATATTCAAATCAAGTTTTCACTTTTTAGTTTCACGCAATTTGCGGTCTCTTCGCTGAATTTGCTCCATTATTTCCTTCTGTTCTTGCGATTTTTAGATATCTCCCTGAATGTATAAACTTAAATCTTTTCGGAAGGAGGAGTTAGATGGGAGGGGATGCTATTCATACTAAAGTTTGTAAGGTAGTTAAGTAGCAAAATTAATCTACTCCTTGTCATCTATCCTCACACTTTGATTCCAAATACCCTCTATAGTCGATAATTATTTGGCAATGTCATCCTTTGTGGGAAAGATAGGAGGCACTTTTTATTTAAATTTGGATAAGTAAGCGCTAGTAGTTCGGTATATTTTGCCATAGATGTAATCATCCGGATCTCCCTTCGAAATATAATATCCTCTTTTCCTTGGGCCAAAGAATATCTCTGCAAAGTAGTGATTTTTCATATCGTAAACGTAAACTAAATCAAAATAATCGTACTCTTGTCTTCAAAGTGAAATTCACGGTCTCCGAATATCAGTCCTTTTATCACCATTTTACCATAAACCAGACAAATCTTAGTACCGTCATCGAATTAGATATAGTTGGGCTTTTCACTTGAACATTTACCACTATTGAGACCCATCCCTATTTTGGGATCAATTTGACCATATATCTTATAGCCGCGACCTGCAAAATAGTAGGAGGCAATAGGAGGATGATGACTAATTTGCTACAGGTAAAGTGGACATCCAGCCACCCAGCACTGCAAAGTTTCTCCCAAAATTGGGTTAAAGGGTTTTTAAGCGCTAATACCCAAATTAGATACAGAAATTGCAAATAGAATAGCGGCTTTAAACCGTTCATAACTATCCTTCTGATTATTTCTAAAGGGATCGAAGAGAAGAGGCGCATAGGAGAAGTTCATAGCGATGGACTGAAGATGAGACCTAAATGAAGAATGAATTACTCTTTTTTAAAAATAGTGACTGGAAGCGAAATATTGAGCACTCCTCCTGTCCTAATCATCTTGTGTAGATTACTGCCAATGCTGGCAAATACTTTCTTAATCATCCTCTTCTGTTAAACTATCATAGCCTAGTTGATGCACACTACTCCGCCATTCTTGCATCTCATCCATTACTTAAAGAGGAAATGTTCAGTTAAACGCTTTGCCTTTAGCTTCTAAGGCGACAGTTAAACAGGAGACTGTTATATTCTACCAAGATGGCTCTGGGGGCTAGATATCTTCTCTTTTTTCAATTAAAACTAATCGTGATATTTGCCATCGCCTTAATATTCATCTGATTATTGAACCTAAAAGAGCTACTCCTCAATATTGTTGTCACTCATGATGGTGTAGAAATCATCCTCACTGTCATGAGGGGCCTATTTCATCTATTTTTCCTTAACTCTAAAAAGCATATCGTAGTATTCAAGCAGAAAGGCCATGGCAACTTCCAGATTGATATCTTTACCCAAAACAAGGCTGACCACCATCACAACTTTATTCGCATCTGTCCTCTGCATCGGCTGAACTTTAATTAACATGAACTCCAAATAGTTGCCAGTCATGATGTTTTAAACTCCCTTTGAAAAGAAGATTTCCTCTTTCTCTGTTAGACACTACTCTTTAAGACTAATCTGCTCATAGATTTTGTTGTTGATGAGATAGCGATCATATACGGCTTTGTACTTTTTAGAAAATTATTCAATAACAGTGGAGTTCATTTTGTACTTGTAGTTATTTTGCATATTTTCAAGAAATTATTGCTTTAGTTCAGGCACCGTTTTCTTGACTTCAAATTAAAGTTTAAATATTTTGTCAATGGTAAGACTACGGTCAATGCGCACACTTTCCTGATCATAGTGTTTAACATAGATGTTTTTGAAAGCAAAACCTCCCACTTGCAATCTTTGACAGATATGCGCCTTATATTTGAGATAGAAAGTCACCTGCTCTGAACTGAGAAATACTAAAGATTTATCTGGATTTTTCTCTACTATGCTTTCTCCTCCATCACGATGATCCTCCTCATTATTCTTTATAAGCATTAATAAAGTTTCCTTCTGTATATCAGTCACACAATCTACCAACTCCTTAAACACCTTCACGAAAATTTATTGCTTAAAAAAAAGGACTACCTTAACATTCTCTTCAGATACTTCTTTACTGATTGCATCCAGTACAAGTGAGTAATCATGGCGTTTACTTTTGCGAACGAGGTAATGGTTCAGACTCAGAACAATATTACGCTTTTTATTGGAAATAGACACAATCCGCCGTAATTTGTCAAATTTAAATTTGGCATTAGTCCACAGTGAAAGCTTGAAACTAAAGATTTATAGTTGACAGGAGGTTTCGATATGGTTGATAGTGGGTCCTTAACAGCCTGCAGATCTGCCACTAGGTTGGTTATGAATTTATCTCTCGTAGTAATCTTTAAGATAAGTGATGAGCGAATGCAAAAAAGCTATCTTTTCATCATCACTGTGCGTTAAGAATGCCTTAATAAGCATTTGATCCACAATCTGCTGTTTAGTAAAATCTCGAAGACTTTTCTTATCGATCAAGTCTTCAAGGGTAGAGAAGTACAGCCGTATTTTGAGAGGAAGTTCAAACATTCTTTTGATTTCGTAGAACTACTGTAACATAACTTTAGCGGGTTCGCTTCGCATATATAAAAATATTATCTTCCTTAACTACTATTATCATGTAATGATGCACGACTGCCAGAAATAATAAAACTATTATTAGAGTATAAATGTAATGTCAAAGCAAGATCCAATCATTAACATTTTAGTTTATTTTTTAAGACTTAATCTCATTGTTTGTTCATTAAAAAATATTATAGTTTATTTGGGGACTCAAGGTCGATATTGCACAATAATTTACCTTTCCCCTTATATGTTTGAATTAAAATACAAATTTAAAATAATTTGAAAAGATCAATATAAATTCCACTTGGTGGGTAGCCGACTGAAAACATTTTGAAAAGTTACATTTTTTGGAAGTTTCATTTTATTTATCATACAAACAGGGCTACTTTTTATTTATACAAGTTTGCAATTGCAGGATTCTTAGAATAATTATTCGGTTGGTGCCTCTTTATTTGCTTACAATTGTTTCTCCTCAGCCTTGAGGAAAAGAATTAGGTCGACTGTCATAATTTCACTCTGTGGAAATTTGTCACTGTAAGCGTTGTCCCAATTAAAAAAACAATTTGAGTTTTTGTCCTTCATTTTTGTACAAATTTTATCTTCGGATGTTTCTCGATGACTCTATCTGCCCGACACTCTTTTACCATCAATGGTGTTGCTATTAACCCTCGACACAAGACATGCATTATTAACTTGCGAAAGTGGTGATTTCTCAACAGTCATTGTATCTTTCGAATAAATATGATCAACTTATAGTTGATCATGATTGATCTCAACAGCTTTCTGTTTGATGAACTCATCAATTAATTTGACAATATCATCATTTTGCGAAGGATTAAGCTATTTCTCAGTCATATCTTCAAGTCCTTTTATATGTTTGTGATTCTCAATGAATAAGACAAATTTATTCGAGTTCGCTTTAAATTTTAGAATATGTCTTTGAAACAGTCTTAAGTTATCCTCTTCCAGCTATGGATCTGAAAGCAATGCTAGGAAGCGATTATGGCACAGCAACTGACATGAATAGTACAGCATTAATTTATGAAATATTTGCAAATACAAATAAGAAATTAATGTGCTTTTTTCTTCTAATTACTTGTGACACTTTAAAATTTTACTAGCTTGAGAGTGGTTTTCGTGAGATAATTTATGTCCTGATAATACATCAGCAAATTCTAAAACCAATCGAAAAAAACATTATATGGAGTAAATTTGTTTCATGACATCCAAAGGAGTAAGTGTAGACAGAAATTCCATTCTTTGACTTCTTTTGAAACATAAAATATGTTGTTTGCTAACTAAAACACTACTCATGTCCTTAATGATTTTCCAGAATATCTTTACTATACGTTAGGAATCATAAAGTTAATACTTGCTCTCGTTCTATTTAAAATTATCTACGCTTGGCAATGCCAACTCAAAAATCTCTTAAACAAACAGTTGTTATTCGACGAGTCTACATTATTTTTTGATTACCTATCGAAAATAATCAAATTTTTGATGAGGTAAAGCCAGTTATTTTTGTCATCAGAGGTAAGTACTTAATTAACGAAAGTCGCAAATGCAATCTGAGCTTTTGTTTCGGTATCCTACGCATTAAAGATTAGCATCAATTCTGAACTATATGGCTCCCAAAATACTATGAAGAATCAATCCATCAGGACATTAAAGATTAGGCGCAGTTAACAGCATACGGCATTACTCAAAATTTGTTAGGTTAGCATGACTCATTAAAAAGTGAAGCATTTAGAGCTAAAATTAACGAGAAGGGTACGGCTCACGATTAATTTAATATTATTTAATTACTATGGCTAAAAAGACCAAGACAGGAGCAGTAGGAGTAAAGCTCAGAATAACTCGAGGACTACCAGTTGCTGCTACACTTAACTGCGCTGACAATTCTGGAGCTAAGAATCTGATGATCATTGCTGTGCAGGGGGTCAGGGGTAGTCTTAACAGACTTCCTGCTGGTTCAATTGGTGATGTTGTCCTTGCTTCATGCAAGAAGGGTGTTCAAAAATTGAGAAAGAAAGTTCATCCCGCAGTGATTATCAGACAAAGACGTGCTTGGAGACGTCCCGATGGCACTTTTCTCTATTGCTAGGACAACGCAGCAGTTATTGTAAACAACAAAGGAGAAACTAAAGGTAGTGCTATTACTGGACCAGTAGCCAAAGAAGCCTCTGAGTTATGGCCTAAGATTTCCTCACACGCAGGATCAATCTTTTGATTCAACCATATTTAAATCTGCTATTCACAAATTGTAAAAGCTTATCATAAGTTTCTCGTATGAAGTTAATATGATAATTAAGCCAATGGAAATAATATTAATTTATGCAAATCATTTATTCCATTTGATTAAACTTTAGTAGTATTCAATGAGTTTGAGCCTATGATATTTTATCATAGTCTATTTTTATACCTTATAAACTCTATTTATCGATGAATCTTTTATTTTAACGAAAAAGTGAGTTGGAGTCTCGATATCTTCACTTAATTAAGGGTTCACTATTTAGGTTATCTCCGCATTCTCAGGCAACTTTTCATTTCTTATATTTTACAAAAAAGATAGGCGTTTATTATAATTCTATAGAAGTGTTACATTTCCACCAATTACTTGCAAATTGTGCTCAAATATATTACATGGAGAGGATTAGTATGTTTCGTGTTTAAATTCATCCTCTGATTCAAGGGCTTTTGACAGCTATTTTTTATCAGTGTTTGAAAGATTTTTGAGTTAATACTAAAGGATAAGTGCACTGCAATTACCCATATTTGTAATAGGTTCCCAAGTTGCCTGATTTCTCGGGTAACCCTTCCAGCTGACAAAATAGTACTCAACCCCATCTAGATAATCAAATAGTTACTTTTAATCTTCTTATTGAGAATAGTCTCCACTTCGTATATTTCTTCTTATGAAGATTCTCTTGTTGGTTAAGCATTTTTATTAGAGTTGATATTGTTTTTTCTTAAACGACTATTAAACATTAGACTGGCATGATCAGATTCGGACTACGGGTTATTAAAAATAATAAGCTCATTTTTATGGGCATAATAAACTAAGTAGTATATTTCTTCTATGGTGGTTATTTAGATATACCTCTCCCATTAAGCCCATTTAATTGAAAATTCACATAAATTTAACTATCAAGCTATTTGTTTGCGATCGGCTTTGCCCATATTTTCGCTTTTCTTATTCCAAGAGTTTTTCGCGTGGGAGGATCACTTTATGAATGAATAATTTGCGTAATTTATTTGCTATTGTGTCTTTGCCTGACTTTTTTTTGCCCTATTGTGATGACCGAATTATACGTTCTATCTTTTAACGCTATTTTCCCAAATTATCATCATTCGATTGTTTATAAGTACTTAAAGAACTGTGATTGGTCCTAACGGAATCTTGCTTTGCTCTCATGGATAGAGTTTGCTTTGATGTATGTTGCTTGATTCCCATTCCCTTTATGGGTCCAAAATGTGGAGTTTTCAATTTAGGTATTTTCTGTCTTTTTTATATCTCTAGTAATCCATCCTCTATATTTCTAAACTCCATAATTGATGGATTTTTGACCTGATAAATTTGTATGCTGTGGGCATTCTTCCCTAATTTGAAAAGGGTATTCTATATATTAATAAAAATACCTTCACCATCCTCTTGTTGACTCTGCACTAGTAAAACTTGGCTATCTTATTCGTCACAAAAGACTCGTCTTTTAAGTTCTAAAGGTCAACTTGCTTGATTACATCTGTGGAATCATGGTCAAGAATGAGATAAACTGCCTTGATATCATCTTCACTCATTGTAAGCCTATCTTTAAAAAGTTAGTCTTCTAATTTTTTAATCAAAGCTATGACACCTCTTTTAAAAATTTAATAAGGCAGTTCCTCCTGAGTCAAATTTTAAAACATCGTAAAAATATTGATTCTTTTTTGTTCATCTTCAACGAAAATTGTAATTCCTTCAACTAAAAGTTTTATCTTTTTAGCCATTTCGGAAACCTTTATAGAAAGGATAATAGCCAGCTTTTATTTGTATTATTGATTCTATTAATGACCAACTTGAGGTTACGCGACTCTATATGATGATGAGTAAGGCAGTACGCCCTCCTCGTCTGACTAAATCACTAAATTATTTAAGTTAATACTCTACTCATCTTCGTTGATTTATTATTTTATGGACTCAATCTCCTCACTACCCACTCTAAACCTTATAACTCTACATAAGCCTCTCAAATACATCTTTTCTGGTATTTTTTCACCGCTCATTGCTTTAAGCGTACCCTAATCTACGCATAATAACCCTGCCAATTTTTTGTTAGTAAGTTGATTTTGATTATCGAAAAAGTATTTACGAAGATCCATTAGATGCGCTGACTCCTCAAATCGAAAATTAAGCTTTTTTGCAACCATAAGAAAGTCATAATAGTTGATGACATTTGGGGAATGTTAATCGAGACATTGCAAAAAAAGTTGTTTTATATGATTGACTCGCCTATCCTTAGTTAAATATGCAATACTGTTGAATCACTAATCCAGTTGAGCCCTCGTGGAAACATAGGTTAATTTAATATTGTTATATATTAGCCGATAAAGTTATGACTATGGATGTAATCATTTGCATTTAATCAATAAAAACAGTAGCAATAAAGAAAAATAAAGTTAAATTCACTTACTTCTTTATGATTAGGTCTTAAAAATTATAAATTTTATTACTATTGATCAGAAACGAATAAATTCGGCTGTTTATTGGTTTATATGATCATTAACAGCAACAAAGTATCTATATGTTGAGTTATTTCTAATTTTTGTTTCAGTATAAAAAGCCTACGTCCCCTCCATCCAATTCCCCCATATAAATTATTACCATGGCAGAATCTCACTAAAACAAATTTTAAGATGACCCCTTCATAATAGTCTACAACTGCCGTAAAAACAGCAAAGATATCACTTCTCCTAAACGAATAAAACGTCAACCACATGACTATTCCCTTGCCCCGCACTCCATCATTGTGACTAGGAAAATGGCAGCATAGCTGGAACAACAAAAAATAGCAGAGAAGCAATCCTTAGAGGAGTCTGCAGGACAACATGAAGAGGAATTAATTCTACCTAGGCAGCTGGAGGATCATGACCGCAAATTCTTTTCCTAGGGAGAGCTATAGAAGGGAATTCCATTGCCTGACTATTAGGATGAGGATATACTGTATAATCTTAATGAGGTAAGCCGAACATCAAACTACTCCAAGCTGTAGCGAACGCTATTGGGTCTGAGTTTTCAACAGATGTAGTAGATGTAGTAAATGGAGGCGGAAGTCGAGCTTTGTGCCAGCACAAGCATCGATCAGGTGGAGATTTTAGAGTGAGGCTCAATGATTACATTATTAGAGTTTTTTACTCATACAAAGTTCATGTATCCGAGGCAGTGAGTGAAAGAATTTTGTTTATTTTTATTTAGAAAATTCTTTTTTAAACAAAGAGATAATCTCCTTAATGTTAACTGTCAAGGATTTCTGTTCAGAGTATATGATTGAGTTTATGCTTAAGATATATTAGATTGTAGATGAGAAATATCAAAAAATGATCAAATTAAGCTAATTAACTTATTTTTTGTTAAGCCTTAGTTTTCTGATTTTTGTCATTGATAAATACAAACTAAGATCTAAAATTGACAAAAAAAATAGTTTGATGAAGATTTACTATTTTATTGCATTCCACAATTTCATTAATAGTGATAATTTCTAATAAAATAAACAAATTAAACCAAATCGAATAAGTTTATCAACATAATGTTAACTAATGAGTTTAAACAGTATTAGTGAGGTTACCAGCATTTTATCGGAATGTTATATCATTTTATGTATTTTAACGATTGATAATCTCCTACTTGCATCATAAAAATAAGAATATGCATCTCTCAAAAGCATTGTTTTTGATAACTGGACTTCTTTTGATGCTGTCTACTTGCCAAGAATGCCAGCCTTACTATCCTCGTATGTTTTGGAACCCATAATCCTCAGAAATTAATACTTTCACCATTGATCTAATCTTCATGTTCAACACTAACAACTCTTGCCCGTACAGCTACATACAAATATACTATGAATCTACCATCCACAAATTTAGGTGCACTCAAAAAAAATTATAAACACATACTGATGACGGAAAAGTGGAATTTGTTCATTATGTTCAGAAGTGCTCTGCTTTTATCTCATAAAAAACGGAAATTGATGAGTTTAAATACAAAATCTATGGTTCAAAATATATCTCTGAGTTGAAGTCATAACCTTCTGAATAATTTTTAGTGGAAATGCCAACAGTAACATTACGTTTATTTAGAGAGAATTACCTTTCAGACTGACTGTTATTTCTGATTGGGGACCAATCATTAACAAGACTTACAAGGCCCTTAACGACACATTGGATTATATTTTGTCTAAGAGAGTGGAGGAAAGGTAAAGTGGATCCGGAAATTAATGGCGTATCAATAGTTTATTATTAAATGGGGATTATGCTTATAATTTATAAACAGATGCTTGCCAAATGTATGTCTTGTTCCTTAATGAGCTTAGCAGAATATCAAGATTTTGGCCCATTCTTACCACAGTGGGAAATCATGAGAGTACGCTTCCAAAGAGCATGTATCTCTTTTAGAATAGTTTTGTTATTGGTCGACTGTCAACTACTGACGGTAACTATGAAAGAGTTCAATCTTATCGCTTTGTCAACAAAACAACTTTTCTATTTTTTGATCCTTTCCTTTAAATATACAAAATAGGAAACCCTCAGAAATATTAGACTATGAAAACTTCAATACAAAAATAATTAATTTCAGCCCGTCAAAACTATCCAGATGAGTTTATGGTGATGGCCTCTCACTATCCAGTGATGTGCTCGCAGGTGGATCCGCATTGCCGTGATGCAATGGAGAACATGCCAGATCTTTATGAATACTTATCAACTCCTTACGAAGGCAAAGGGCTGGTTGATTTATACATTGGTTCACATATGCACCAGTACGAGCGCATCTGGCCTTTTGTCAACAACAAGTTTGTGAATGAATCATCTCCCTATTATAGAGGCAGACTAGCCAATTTTGTGGAAGCTGTCGGCGGAGTCAATTATTGGATCATTGAGGACTACTATGAACCTGAATATTTTAGTGTGTATTCGACATATAATATAACTGGCATGGGAATTATGACCTTTACTGGAAATTCAATGGACAAAGCTTCAACTTTTCAGATACATTACAAACATATCAACACCCCAAGGACTTATGAGGAGGTAGATGAATTTATAGTGACTAACAAATTTAAAGAGGATGCTGAGCATCTCAAATAGCATACAGAAACTGGGTGATTATTTGTTTAAACATTATTGAGCGAACTAAGTTTCATTCAAAGTAATTTATTGAATATTTATTTTTCCTTAGATCAAAAGACTTATTTTACATTATCCTGCGAAGGTAAGCTAACTCTTGATATATTAGGAGGTAGAATTGTTATTTTTAAATTTAAATAAATTACTAATGAGTTTAAATGATTTAGAAATTTTAAATAAGATTAGACCTACATTTTACTGAAATATTAACTCTCAATAATTTTTTATATATCAACTTAGGAATTGAAATTACACTATGATACTGATTGACTCCCGATTGGGACTCCAACAATAATAATTATCTCAATTAGAGTAATACCTATTTATCAGGCTGATAATTTTCTATTGGTATAATAATAAACAATCAATGTCAATTCATGAAATATCTGATGAAGTTATTGCCAAAAAATTAATGCTGCCAAGACAGAAATAGGCTGAAATTCAATAAAATGGTAGTTTAAAGATAGTAAAACTTGATCTTGAATCATTTAAGAACCATTTTAAAGCTGGCTTTTTTAATAATATGAAGCTCACTGCTTTGAATATAGATTGCAAGCAGAGGACATAGACTCGACAAATGAACTGAATATACCTCTAATTCCTGATTTATTTATACTTTGAACAAAATTAAATTCTTTAAAATATTTCCGCCCCTCACATTTTCACATTTTCACGTCTCCAACAAGTCAAAAGATCATCGATATAAGTCAGCACAGTCTTGTGGTAATAATACACTCACTCAGATTTATAAACTGTTGTTGATTCATTGGAAGAAAATGTGGACATGCAATGACGAAATTTCACACAAAATCGATAATTTCAAGCCAAATTTTTGCTTATCCTTCCTGATTGCTATAGAACATTATTTATCATAAAATCTTTTGCATTTCATTTGTTGTGCTGTCAAAATTTATTTGATTGCTGTTATGTTTATAATTTTAATGAAAATTGACAGAAATAATGTCAGATCAGTAGCAATAAGCTTTTATAAATGATAAAGGATACAGTATCACCACAAGGAAGTTGTTAATACCAAATATAGAATTGGTATGCATGAAGTTGTGATTTGAAATAAAAGCAATTTAAAACAGATTGATCCTTAGTTCGTTGGCCCTAAAATACGAAGGGATAAATTTAGTAAATTCATATTATTGGGAATGGCCTACAGTTTATCTGTTTTGACGTTATAGAAAGTCAACCGATGGCGGGGACATTCCACAAATCCGAATAGCTGAGGAATTGAATAGAGGAAATTAATTAGTTGAGGAAATAAAAACCAATGACAAACAATTGGAATTTATCCTAAATACATTGATAGATACCCATAATAGCTGCGATTGCCAAGACTATGCCTGCGAAATAGCAAAAAGTGTCTCCAATAAATATTTTCGCTGGATAAGCATTAAGTTTCATCAAAGCAATAGAAGTTGCTAAAAAAGTGATTAGTAAATAGATACTATATTAATACTTGTGAAAGCGGTTGTGAAGCGCGCTGTCGGTAAAGAAATAGATTAACATAGCAGACGAAGTCACCATACTTTGACCTACTTATAAACCATTTATTCCAGCAAAGATATTTATTGTGTTTGTTAAGTATATCCCTAATAGAGTTATGTATATTAGATATAAATGACTAAGCTACAAAGTATTTCCTAGGATCATGCTGAATGGAGGAATTATCTCTATATGAGTAGATCCTTGATACACTGTAATTAGGGGCAACACTATGAAGAACGGGAACAGTAATTTGTATCTCCAGGGCAGATCAAGCATATCGTCTGCGAATCCTAAGATAATAGTTCCAAATATTGTAACAAATACGGCTAAATGAGTCGTTAGAATTTCAGTGCTGCTCCAATACTTCAGTATTACGACTAAAATCATTCCCACCATGCAAAAGGAAACTGCTGCTGCAAAGCCTACACATTCAGGTATCTCTTTTTCGCCTGCTTTACTTCCCTTCTTATTTAAATCTAGTCCATGAATATGTTTTTTTTCCATAAACTGTGCTACTTTGAGAATGAGAGATGTCGTAAGGTACCAAGCGATGATGGCAGCGAGGAAGATAATAGTTGCCTTTACTAAAGATAATTGCGATATAGCAGCAATGGACGAAATAACCGCAAGTCCAGTCGTAAATCGAAATGAATTCATTTTGCCACGTTATTATTATTATACTTGAGGGTATAATTAATTTGTGCTAATTGATATGAAATTTGGTTTGTCAGTTGATAGCCTAAACCAGAGAAACAAAAAAATACATTTACCATGACGCACATATATAAAAAAATAAATTCAACGCACAATAGTCTAACTCCATTTTTCTTTGGGCATTTTCTTGTTATGTCATTGTTGCTCTTTTTTGATATATCTATATATTTATATTTGTGTTGGCTGATATTAGATTATAGCTGACAATGGAATCCTCATGTCATTGCCTGAACCGATAGCTGATAAAATAAAAAGCAATGAATATGGTGAGTCAAATAAAAACAGCATACATGGATAGGATCAACTCTCTCCAGCATGAGTTGCTGATGAAGAATAAAAAGATAGAGTAGATATAGCAGGCAATTATAAAAAAAGATGAACTTATCAAATAGCTTATATAAAGAAAATAAGAGCTAACTAATAAACTAAGAACAAACTAAAAATAACTGGATGATGCCAGAATAGAAATTAATAAAATTGAGAAACAAAAAGTGATTGACGGTCAAGAACATACTGCTCGCGAGTAATCAATGCTTCAAGCCTTCATGAAATTATCAGGATAAATGGAAAATATTAAAATGGAAAATATTAAAGCTACCGATCCTTTCAGTAATAGTATCAGTTCTGTCTCAAAGTTTGAAAACTCTGGTTATTCCCTGGAAATATCTTAAATTTTTCAAAAATACCCTGAATAATTGATTAAGTTCATCAATTCAATTGATGGGTAAAAACCGAGCGACCCTAAATAGATTGGCGATATGATATGTATGCTGATCAGTAAAGATGGTTTAAGCGTATAAAAGTACATATAAGTCCACCGAACCTTTTTGAAAAGAAAGATTAAAGAGCAAGAAAAGAGATTTAGATTTGTCCTTATTTATAAACCTGATAAAATAATGGGATGATATTTGATTTGGATGAATTTTAAAGTTAATAATCATAAATAAAATTTAATAATAGAATCAAAACTTAGATGAACAAAAAATATTAACTTACTCTTTAATTATTGCAAATCAACCAGAAAAAAGTTATCAGTAGCAACAAAATTTGTATCACTCAAAAATTGGTAAAAAATAGGGGTGAAAACACGAAGTTGAGATTGAAATAAACGAAGCCAAATCAATCTTAAAAGTTAGGTTGTAACTTTTAGGTATCTCTGCCTAAATCAAAACTTCAAAAATTCAATATTACTGCGCAACGATAAATAAAGCCTTTATAGAACCATTTATAGCTTAACTTCTCAACAATTAAGTCCCAATATTTATCGAATACTAATTTAATGCTGGATAAAACTTCTCCAAGATAAGGGCATCTCGGGCAATCTTAAAAATAAAATAATATTCCCGTTTTTATACTAAAAGTACCTCAATAAACAACTGCCCATCGTCGAATCCAATCAAATTTATAACGTGAACAAATTAACCGATAGATGGAAGATATTTATTGTGGCAACTTTAAGCTTAAAAGGATTGGTTGATTTCTAAAGTAAGTTCTCTTGTATTTCCTTGTATTTAATTTTTTGGATATAAAACAACAATTAATCATCATGACTATTGAACTTACATCTCAGGTGCCCATTGAAGACATCTTCATTTCTCTAAGAAAGTTCAAAAGGACTGGTGAGACTATAGGCGAACTAATAAGAGAGAATCGAATACCAGAAGCAATTTTATTACTTAACGAAGAGGATGATAATATCACAACAATAGAGAGAATGCTTCGAAAATACGAGTAGGGTTATATAAATCCATAAACTGCCAAGAAGATCATGATGATCAGAAAACAATTTAAAGATGAAAGAGAAAGAGTAGCAAGGGAGTTGCATAGGGCCAGAGAGCAGGCGAGTCATAGATAATCATAATAACAAAAGGAGAATTTAGAAGAATAGATGGAAGGATTTGATTTTTAAGTTTAAAGCAGATTGATGAAAGAAAAGGGATAATCTTTAATGTTAGTGCACAAAAAATTCAATGACATTCAAGAAGTGGTAAAACAAACGCATGAAATGACTATAAAGCAGGGATAAAATCTAGACTTAGTGAGCGATGACCTATAAAGAACAAGAAGCAACGTAAGTGCTGCTAACTAGCATCTAGAAGAAGCAAATACCCAATCGAAATAAAAATCAAGATGCTGCTGGTGGTTACTACTTGCATTTATATTAATCCTTTGTGTGGTTTGTATATTTTTATTATTCTTTTGATCAAATACAAAAAACCACTTATTATATTAACTCACAATTATGATGAAGCTATTCGATGATTTTTTTATGGAGAGGCCATACAATATTTGTATAATTTGTATTTTGATTTATATAGAAGAAAATGAATTAAATTATTCCTGAAACATAGGAAGATTAAATTAACATTGAGATTAAGAGACCATTCGTGCCTAAATTTTTCAGAGAGCTTAATCATCATCAAGATGATATGAATAGAAAAATGCGGCATAAGGGAAAGTAACCTTCATTATTAGATCATCTGTTAACCGAAAAATCTGAAAAAATGACTTTGGGTAAGGAAGGCAAACCTTTAGTAAAGCCCATTGAAATAATTCGCAATGGAAATCGTATTATTGCAACTTGGAAAAATGATCAAATTCACGGTAATGCTGAGATATACTATCATAATGGCGTTGTTTTTAAGTAAATCATCATTTATTCAGAGGTTTATACCAAAATGGAATTAAGGTTCAAGGTCATTTTAAGTTCAACAATGGTTTTGAGTACACTGGCGACTGCTTAAACAATAAATTTAATGGGTAGGGTTCGCTTCTCTTCCCATCAGGCAAAATTATAACTGGAGAATGGCAAGACTACAAAATTATTGGTGATTGTAAAGTTTAATACCCTAAGGGTGAAGTTTATTATGGCTAAATTTAACATTTTAAAAAACATGGTAAGGGATATTTATTTTTCATTGATGGAAGTAAATATGTGGGAGAATTTAAGGAAGGATTAATTACTGGCTTTGGAACTTACTATGTTAAAGATAAAGAAATTGCTTCAGGAATTTGGACTAATGGAAAACTTCATGGCTGTAGAGAACTTAATGAATGTGAAGATAACTAATGTTAAAAAGAACTACAAAATAAATAAGGTCATTTTTAAATTAAGGAAAAACAATAAAGTGTAAAGTAGAAAGAAATGACAGAAAAATCTATTAGCAGTCGAGATGAAATATCTGAGTCTTTCACTGAGGTGTCTTGATCGAAGTTAATTAATATTTGTATTCTATTGATAAATTAGCAATAATAAAGAAGTTCATTCCTCATAAATTTTAATACCCTGCTTCTTTAAGGCTCGGATAATGGAGGCCTCATATTATGGAAGCGTAACTTGACCATCCCCATCACCATCAGCGAGTTTCATCTGCATTAACAACAAAATACCCATGATTTTACATCTTATTCAGTAGCTGAGAATGTTTTTCCTAATGCTTTATACGTTTCAGAGAGCAAGTTTGGCACTTAATTCTTTGTCAAAAATCCATTCTTTTTAACGTCAAATTGTTTAAACAATCTTCTTGCCACAGCCAGTCTTTATTCAACCATAGGAGTGTAGGTTATTGGTCTTTTTTCGCAACTAAGATATCTTCTGCATAAAGACAAAATATCTTCCTCACTGACTCTTCCATCTCTATTTTGATCCATAGTCTTGAGAAGATCGCGAACACTATCATCATTAAACTCAGGTTTTTGACTACTGCGATCATAGGCTTCACGCTGAATGCGATTTAGTCCATTCGTTGGAATGTCACTACCATTGCCATAAAAAGATGTGAATTATTTTGCAATTTTTCTGAGACGTTATTCAGAGAGGTTGCCTATACCACGACCAACGCCTCTAACTGTACTTTATTGAAGAGAAGATGAACTATAAAATCCGCTCTTTGCAAGGGCCACATCAGCGAAGCTATATTTGGATTAATTTCTCACTCCTGATTATTGGAATAGTTTTGTTGGTTCAATTCCCCTCCGAGTGACAACTGATGAACCTAAGTCAAAGGGTGACGTTTGAGAAGAGGGGCTGGAAACCAATTTAATATTTTGAAATCTGTCCATTTTAAATAATATCGGAAAGTTCAAACTACGTAATTCAATTTTTAACTAAATAACTATCAAGATACAAATCATCAAAATTTTGCAAATTTATATTTTTTAAAACTGAATTGTTTACATATCTTAAAAATATTGACTTTCCTGTTTCTTATGATTGCACCTAGTAATTCTTCTGGACTAAATTGTGACATGCCGCCGTGAAATTTTATCTTGACTCGGTATTTTAATATAGGAATTTATATTTGCCAATATTAATGACACCAAAATCGAATAGTATTCATCCCCTAACAACTGGACATCTAGGAAAAATCGTAAACTCGAAAAATATAAAACCCAATAGAAACGAGGAATTTTTTTCTTTTCTTTTATGTTCATAAACTCTTACTTATTCTTTTAGCTCTTTCCGCGTCACAGCCATGAGGCAAATCGTATTTCATAGGTTAGGGCTTGAAGATAACGAAATAACTGAATATTGTATTTGTCGTGCCCGTATAAATAAAAAATGTTGTTTTCATACAAAATAACATTTTTGCTTTTAAAAAGCCTTAAAAGAGTCAGAAAATACGAATCTACTCTTGCAAATGAAGCAGAGGCCGTTTGAGAAATTTTTTGCTTGAACTTAAATATAAATGACTTGATTCGTTTGCTATTGACTATAATAATTAACAAACAAACAAAATCCTTGGATGTTGGAAGAAGATTACAATTATTTTAGTGATGACTCTGTTGGGGCCTTCCTGATTAAAGACTACTCTCTCTCTGTCGATTTGCTATTGGAAAGAGAGGAAAAAACAAAAAATGATACATGCCTGAAAAATCAGAAGGCAGGAAAGCCCAAAAAGAAGAAATTTAATAAGTCTCTGTGGACCTTAAATGAAAACCTGAAGTATTGCGAGTTTGTCAGGGAAAATATCGGCCTGTTTTAGGCGGAAAAGAACGATAGGCGATTATCAAAGATCAATAAACAAATGAGCAGTTTCGTAAAGACACGATCATCCGACCAATGCCGCAGTCACCATCAAAAAATGCTGAAATTTCATGGTAGCATTTGGGAAATTGTTTAACATATCTCTTATCTTCGGTCAACAGTCGAAAAGGGAAAAAGGGATTCCGATGTTCCCATTAGAATTAGAAAGAGAGTGCCCAAAGTTTCCATAGAATCAGTGGCTCCCATGGTTCCAATAACCGTAATGGTTCCAACGGTATCTTTCCAAATATAAAACTTTATCGCTAACGTTTTGGACTTAAAATCGTCATAATCCAATAAAAATTGATTGATTAATAAATATATTTCTTTATTATATTAATACAAATGTTAAATATCATTTTTTACAAAAAGATGAGGGAAAGAGAAAGGACATCTAATTTCACTATTTCCGTCAATGATGAAAGTGTCCCCATTCTGTAGATATTATTAACCGTTTAAAATGAAACTGTTGTTATTATTTTAACGAATCGATATAGAAAGATTAATTGAGACTGTTCTAGGCTCTTCTATCTTAGAATTGGATGATTGATGGTTTAATATTACCAGAAGCCAACTATTCATGTTATAAAATTGATAATATAAATATATACATATTTGAACTTAAAGTATTGGGGTTGGGGTTGGGGTTGGGGTTGGGGTTGGGGTTGGGGTTGGGGTTGGGGTTGGGGTTGGGGTTGGGGTTGGGGGTGGGG
>Ga0302186_10001002_pt1 | contig 24311 bp, 14 predicted proteins | sample II_Bog_E1_2_FD_198782 | JGI IMG/M metagenome (GOLD analysis project Ga0302186, IMG submission 198782) | Peat permafrost microbial communities from Stordalen Mire near Abisko, Sweden - II_Bog_E1_1 | ecosystem: Environmental > Terrestrial > Soil > Wetlands > Peat | place: Sweden: Abisko...
AATAAGATTCTAGCAGTTAGTCTTCTTCTGACAGCACTAAGCCAAATTCCACCTCAAACGGAACTAAGACCAACAGCTCTAGCACTAACAGTAGCTCAAACTCAACCAAGACCAACTCGACAGGCACTAACAGCACCTCAAACTCAACCAAGACCAACTCAACAGGCACTAACAGCACCTCAAACTCAACCAAGACCAACAGCAGTTCTAATTCAACAGGTACAAACTCAACGAAGTCCAATAGCACTTCTAACTCGACAGGCTCAAACTCAACCAAGCCTAACAACAACACCTCTAATTCAACAGGCACTAACAACAGTTCTAATTCGACAGGCTCAAACTCAACTAAGCCAAGCAACACTTCTAACTCGACAGGCACTAACAATAGTTCTAATTCGACAGGCTCAAACGCAACCAAGCCAAGCAACACTTCTAACTCGACAGGTTCAAACGCAACCAAGCCAAGCAACACTTCTAACTCGACAGGCACTAACAGCACCTCCAACAGCACTACCCCTCCCTATACTCCTCCAACAACTCCTTTAACAAACTCTCAACAGCTAGTTCAGGCGGCAATGGACTTTTTAAATTCTTTAAATAGTACTGCCACCTACTCTGGCTTTATGACAACAGTAGCACCAGTCTATGCAAGTGGCTTATGGAACCATAACGCTTTCAATACGCCAGCAGCAGTTATTTTGGATATAGATACTTTCGCAGCAAGTTCCGGTCAGGTATACTATTACATATTCTTCGAGCGAACATGATCACCATAAATTATCATAACACTTTATTTAATTTAAATCATTTTTAAGTGGATTTGGTAAGTTGAATGCAGGACTATTATTTTTATTCATAAATCCAGTCGAAATTGTTAATGCCAATGATATTCTGGTATTTGTTGTTGAGGCTAAGATAATTATGATGAAAACATTAGTAAATTGATGATATAAATATATTTAATGTATAATTTATAAGCAAATCGAATTGTTCTTTCCTCGAGGATGATTTTTGTGATTACCGTTTCTATAATGATTCCATATTCCGCTGCGGGTTTGTATTTTTACAGTATTCGCTTAAGCCATAACCCCATTCACTTGATGAATATTCGATTTGAGGTCTTGCATTTTTATTTCTTGAACTGATTTTTCATTGTTTATGTTACTAATCAAATGAAACATTTTTAGGAAATTGTTTTATAAGGGAATCTGCTCAAGTGACTAATATTTAGCTTCGATGAGATTAAATATTTTATCGTGGAGTTTGTAATCTCTGATTTTCAGCAATTATATTTCTCTTTGACTTGATACACATATTTTTTGGAGTGATAGATTGTCGTTCTTATTTTCAGGTATTTCAAAGAAATTGGAAAAATACCGACTTCCAAAGACAGCAGAGAATAGCCCATGTTAAAATATGTAGTCATCTTGAAGATGGTCAGCTATTGGAGTTCTACCAGAAGCAATTCCAGAGTATAAATAATTTTAAAAGATTAACAAATACAATAATTAAATAACCTTTCATGGCTTTGGTCAATCGTTTCCTTTTCCTGATTCTATTTTCTCTGCTGCTGAGTGTCGACTGCACAACTACCTACTCTAATTTAACAGCTACAGAGATATCAACAATTTATACTGCCTTTGATACCACTTATGCGATTTATGTGAATCAAACCATTACAAACAGTACTATGGTTGCACTGATGATTCAATACATCCAGTATGCAGTGAGAGCCGCACTTGTGGCTATCGATGGGAATGAATGGGACGTGTTTACTGTTACTGGATCTCCTGCTACTGGAGACATCGCCTGTGCCGGATAAATTTTAAACAACAAATGGCTCACGGAGTTCAACTACAACAACACGGGAATAAGCTTTGTTGTTTGGCAAGATATCTATTTGCCTTCTATGTCAGCCTTAATTGGTGGTCCCAATTACTATGGTCCTTGGAATTTATTAAGTAACACAACTTTTAATGCATTACAATCATTTTTTGCTGGTTTAAAGACTCAGGGACTTGCAAGACTATTGACTTAAGACCATCAAATCACCCCACTAAAAAGTGCTCCTCAAAAAGACAATTAATCTTCAAGCCCTGCTCCAAGCAAGAGCTCAAACCTTCAGAGTGAGCCATAAGATTCTAAAAGTTAGTCTTCTTCTTCCAACAGCTCTAAAACAAACAGCACCTCAAACTCAACCAAGACTAACTCTACAGGCACTAACAGCACCTCAAACTCAACCAAGACTAACTCTACAGGCACTAATAGCACCTCAAACTCAACTAAGACTAACTCTACAGGCACGAACAGCAGTTCTAACTCAACGAAGTCCAACAGCAGTTCCAACTCGACAGCCACAAACAGCAGCTCAAACTCCACTAAATCTAATAGCAGCTCTAATTCAACAGGCACTAACAGCAGCTCCAATTCAACAGGCACTAATAGCAGTTCTAACTCAACGGGAACAAGCAACAGTTCTAACTCTACAGGTTCAAACGCAACTAAGCCAAGCAACACTTCTAACTCGACAGGCACTAACAGCAGCTCCAACTCGACGACTAACGCAAACAGCACTGTGACTCCTTATACTCCTCCAACAACTCCTTTAACAAACTCTCAACAGTTGATTCAGGCAGCGATAGACTTTTTAAATTCTTTAAATAGTACTGCCACCTACTCTGGCTTTATGACATCAGTAGCACCATACTTTGCAAGTGGCTTATGGAACGATAACGCCACCACGAGTTATGACACTCTGCTTAATAACTTTGTGACAAGTTCCGGACAGCAATACTATTACTTCATTTTCTAGCGTACATGGTGATCAATCATATTATTATGATTTAACATTTTATTGAATCTTAATCATCTTTTATGAAGTATATGGAAGTTAATCTTGTTTCGATCTCCTTCTTTCTAATCCCTTTCCGAATATTTATCATTTATTTGCCAATAGGAGAATATGATTCTTTTGCCATCAGTCAATTCATACTTGACTCAATTGAGTTAACTACGTGAATAAAACTGTAGCATCAAAGGATAATTATTTACTTATGTTCAGTTTTTTAAAGCTGCAATCGAGTATACGCCAGTTGCTAGTGCATGAGGGCGTGCTCCTTTTGAAGCTAGCTGGTATTCAAATACGATTGTTCGAGTTCGGAGATGTTCTTCGTGATTTATGCCTTTAGTTCCTAGACCATAGACTTATAATGCCTGTTTTTAGATTATAGAGTAGATTCAATGTCCATCCGGGCCATGTACTCCGATTTTTGAATTTGGAACAGCTTTTTCATCATCTGCAGGTTGCCACTCACCTCTCTGTTTTCGATTATGTAGGATTTCCACAATCCTTTTTAATATCTTTAATTCTTTGCTTTTGATGCATGTTGGATGTCAATCTCACGAAAAATAAATAAATACTTACTTTGAATAAAAGGAAAGATTAAGCACAGATTCCCCATTCACAATAGTTCGGACTCGACTTGAACTATGAAAAATAATTTCTCCACCAATCGATTTCATTTGTCAGTTAAAGACTAATACTATCAAAAACAACAGATATGAATGCAAAAAACAGTATTCATATCAAATTGTTATGCTCTATATATTTTGTGGTTGGGTTTAATACACACATAAATTTTGTAGCTATAAAAACCATTTGTCACTTGTATATTTATTTTTTTACCACAATTTGAAAAACAACCACTCATAGAGACAGTCAAGGGCAGATGATGTCAGAATATGCATTTTAATTAAAAATTATAGACATTTAAGTTTTACCTGCAACTATTGCAATGGTAAATAGTTTTAACATCAACAACTCAATAATTAAATCACCCTCAATGACTTTGGTCAATCGTTTCATCTTCCTGATACTATGCTCTCTACTTCTGAGTGTCAATAGCACGACAACAATGTCCTCTAATCTAACAGCTACAGAACTAACAGCAATTTATACTGCCTTTGATACCACTTATGCGACTTACGGGACTCAAGCTGCTACAAACTACACTACACTTCAATTAATGCTGCAATATATTGAGTATGCAGTAAGATCTGCACTTCAGGCTATCGATGGGAATGAATGGGATGTGTTCACTGTTACTGGATCAACTGCTACTGGAGACATCGCCTGTGCCGGATAAATTTTAAACAACAAATGGCTCACGGAGTTCAACTACAACAACACAGGAATAAGCTTTGTTGTTTGGCAAGATATAGTCTTGCCTTCTTCCACAATATTAATAGGTGGGGCAAGTCCTTGGAATTTGTTGGGTAACACAACTTATACTGCTTTACAGTCATTTTTTGCTGGTTTGAAGAGTCAAGGACTTGCAAGACTTTTGACTTCTCCAAGCATTTAGAGTGATCCAGAAGATTCTAGTAGTTCGCCTTCTTCTAACAGTACTAAGTCAAATTCCACTTCAAATGGAACATCTTCCAACAGTTCTAAAACCAACAGCACCTCAAACTCAACTAAGACCAACTCTACAGGCACAAACAGCACCTCAAACTCAACCAAGACCAACTCTACAGGCACTAACAGCACCTCAAACTCAACTAAGACCAACTCTACAGGCACTAACAGCACCTCCAACTCAACAAAGACCAACTCTACAGGCACTAACAGCCCCTCCAACTCAACTAAGACCAACTCTACAGGCACTAACAGCACCTCCAACTCAACTAAGACCAACTCTACAGGCACTAATAGCACCTCAAACTCAACTAAGACTAACAGCAGTTCTAATTCAACAGGTACAAACTCCACGAAGTCAAATAACACCTCTAACTCAACAGGTTCAAATAACACCTCTAACTCGACAGGCTCAAACTCAACCAAGCCTAACAACAACACCTCTAATTCAACAGGCACTAACAACAGTTCTAATTCGACAGGTTCAAACTCAACTAAGCCAAGCAACACTTCTAACTCGACAGGTTCAAACGCTACCAAGCCAAGCAACACTTCTAACTCTACAGGTTCAAACGCAACTAATCCAAGCAACACTTCTAACTCGACAGGCACTAACAGCAGCTCCAACTCGACGACTAACGCAAACAGCACTGTGACTCCTTATACTCCTCCAACAACTCCTTTAACAAACTCTCAACAGTTGATTCAGGCAGCGATAGACTTTTTAAATTCTTTAAATAGTACTGCCACCTACTCTGGCTTTATGACAACAGTAGCACCAGTCTATACAAGTGGCTTATGGTTCCATGCCGTCTTCAATACGCCAGCAGCAGTTATTTTAGATATGGATACTTTTGTGGCAAGCTCAGGGCAGAAATATTTTTATATATTCTTCTAGCGAACATGATCGATCAGCATATTGTTATTTATTAACCATTTTATTGTATCATAAATTATTGCTCAATGAATTGATGATGTAAATATATTTAAAGTATTATTCATCAACAGATCAAACTGCCCTTTCCTCGATGATGATTTCTGTGGTTTCTTCTCCCATAATGATCCAAGATTCCTAAGCGGGTTCGTATTTTTCCAGTCTCCGCTTGAGCTTATTCATAGACTCCGCCGCTTGATGAATGTTCGACTCAAGTTCTTGCATCTTTACTTCTTGAACTGATTTTTCATTGCTGATGCCATGAATCAAATTAGCTTTCTAGTGAAGCTCGTTTTACAAATGGTGAGCATGCTCAAGTAGCTTGGACTTAGCTTCGGTCAAATTGGATATTTTATCGTAGAGATAGGCTTCGTTTTAATTGCATTCTCTCGTCAAATTTTCATACTCTTTGGTTAGGCTGTTGATCTGTTCCGTAAAGTTTTTGATGGACAAATTGTGGTTCTCCTTCATAGTGGAGTATTGGCTGCTTAGTGCCCAGTAATCTTCTTTAAGATTCAAAAGCTCCTTGTTTTCTTAGCTAACTTTTTATATCATTCTTTTGTTTTACTCATTGAGCGCATGCATATCGGCCTGATATCTGTGATATGTCTATTCAGTTTTTTAAAGCTGCGATCGAGTATACGCCAGTTGCTAGTGCATGAGGGCGTGCTCCTTTTGAAGCTAGCTGGTATTCAGATACGATTGTTCGAGTTCGGAGGTCTTCTTCGTGATTTATGCCTTTAGTTCCTAGACCATAGACTTATAATGCCTATTTTTAGATTATAACGAGGATTCAATGTCCATTAGGGCCATGTACTCCGATTTTTGAATTTGGAACAGCTTTTTCATCATCTGCAGGTTGCCACTCACCTCTCTGTTTTCAATGGATAACTTCTCATTTTACTTTATTTTCTTCTCATATAATTGTTTGCTTTCCTCATAGGAAGCAGCCATTTTTTGGATATTGCATTGGAGTTGATTGTTTAACTCTTCCAAGAGTATTTTTTAGCTTATCAGTCCTTCTTTCTATTCACTCAGCTTTTGATTTAACTTTTAAACACGATCAGCATTCTCTTGTTCTTAAGTTAATTTGGCTACCAATTTTTGAAGGCAAGTAATTTCTTCCTTTTCTTGAGTTAGTTTCCTATTCAACTCTTTGAGACTATTAATTTCAGCTCCCAACTCATTGTTGTTCACAAAGAACTTGTCAATCTCTTAATTTTGTCTTTTGGTTGTTGCCATCAAACTATCCATTTCTTTTCTGATCTCTTAATTTTTAGCCAAGAGCTAGTCTTTCTCTGCTGTTTTTTCAATAACAAAGTTGTCAATATTTTCAATAATGCCAGCCATATGTCTTTTCTGTTCTTAAAGGGTCTCATTCAAATTAGCGATTATTTTAAGTTGTTAACATTTTTACTCATATTAAATTTTGAGCATAGCCATATCCTTCTTCATATTGTCTATTTATTGGCAGACTACGTCTTTCTCTTTGGCTTGGGCGACAACAAGGGCTTGGAATCTCTCATTTTTCTCACTTAGCTCTTCGTTTTTATCATAGATGTTTCCACACTACTTCGACATTGCCAAAACATTTTCTGATAACATGACTATCTTTTCTTAATGCTTCTTACTCTAGGCTTCTAACGCAGTTTTGATGGTCCGAATTGAGTCATATTATTCATTTATTTATTTCAGTTTCTGATTTAGTCTATTTATTGCTTGATTCATCATCTAATTTTCATAGGAAATCTTGTCATTTTCCTTGACCAAATCTGAGTTGAGACTCCAGGATTGTTTTATAGAAGTAATTTGCTGCTAACTGTCCTTGTGCATTTCTTGGATCTGATGCTCCAAATTAGTATTGAGCGTAGCCAGGGCGGAAAATGATTAATTTTCCTTCTTGTTGACATCTCTCAGTCTTTCTATTTCTGCATTGAGCACTTCATTTTCAGTAAAGATATCATCATATTCTTTCATTTTATCATTCACTAAACCCGACATCTTTTCAATAATTGCCTTGAACTACAGAATCTATTTCTCCTTCTGGTGTAAAAGAGCATTAGCTGTGGATAAGTCTTTAGTTAATGCGCCAACTTTAGTAACAACATCACTGGTCCCTTCTCCTGAACTGACAAGAGTTTCAATGGCCTTTAAAGTCTATCTGTTGGCAAAATATATTTTATAAAACTTGAAGAGGTATTGTTCAATAGGTCCCAATTAGCTTGTCCCCTTAATGATTTCCTCAATTTATGCGTAACTCTTAGCTTCCTAGGAAAACTTCATCAATTATAAAAAAAGAAATTAATTTTTCTGAGCTTCCAAAATGGTTTAATTGGCGGATTCCACCTTTTGAAAGAGTTTGTCCAACTGGTCCATGATTTGGTCATACTTCCTGTACATCTCCTTGGTGTAGGAGCTATACTCAGGATACTCCAATTTATTAACCTTCTTCTTAAATCTCTCAAGAATGCTGCAAAACAATTCTTCAGAAAGTTAGATTGCCCGTCGTCGATAATCAAACATCATCTTAGCTTTGAATGGCAATGATAAAGAATTCAATAATCAATTATATTACTAAAATACTATGCTCTGTATTTACGAAGCATATTTCCTATAAAATTAAGCTTTGCAAAAATTAAGATTAGAAACACCATCAACGTCCTAAATATTAAATAGATACAGGCTTGCGTAGTCAAATAACTGGATTCTAAAAATTATAAATCTCAATAGTTTTTGGTAAGAAAATCAATCTGCCATTATTGGTCAATGCGAAAATGATAGAGAAGGAGCATTTGCTTCGGCAATTTGATTCTATTAATTTTTAAAGTAATTTTCGATATTGATTTTATATAACTTCACCGCCTCATGAATAGTAGAATGATGCTACCAATAGAGCTCACAAAGATTCTCTATGACAAATGGGAAGGACAAATATCTACCTCTTCGCAGGATAGTTAAATCTATGGCAAATGCCTTAATGGCCCTGGAAAAGTAACCTTTAAAAACGGAAACAAATATTAAGGTAATTTTTTCAATGGTCTGCTCAATGGGCAGGGTAAATTTATCTGGTCGAACGGTATTGTCTATGAGGGCTAATTTACAGATAATCGTATAACAGGTAAGGGTATTTACAAATGGCCTGATGGAAGCAGTTACGAGGGCGAAGTTAAGGATGGCCTAAGACACGGATATGGAAAATATACCATTGATGATGCAACCTATGATGGAGAGTGGATTGAGGGTAAAAAATAAGGGAAGGGAAAAATCATATTCAAGAGCGGTAGCATATTTTAGGGTAATTTTAAAAATGACATGAAGGAAGGATATGGGAAAATGTATTATTATCCATCAGGCAACTATTTTGAAGGATAGTGGAAGTTTGACGTAAAAAATGGAATGGGAACCATGAATTGGACTGATATTCGATAGAAATATGTGGGTCAATGGAAGGATAATCAGCAAGAGGGTTGGGGCATTCATCTATGGCTTTAATCTAAAGGGGAAGGGAAGTACATGAGAAATAGATACGAAGGAAACTGGAAAATAGGGGTTCGTGAAGGTTTTGGTATTTTTTACTACGCTAATGGATCAAAGTATGAGGGTTATTGGAAGAATAACATGAAAGAAGGGTATTCTTTCTATACTGATTAAAATGGCAAGAATTCACTAATTCTTTTCAATAAAGATAGGATGATAAAAGGGGAAAAGCCCACTCAACTATAAGCCTAAAACCTCAAGAAACTGCCAAATAAAAAGTAAGTAGAACCCAATTACTATTCTTTGTGCCTCTCTATTGATTATTTTTATCGGCCCTTCACTCCTAACTTGTAAAATCTCTACAATTACCTCCTGAGAAATAACACTCAACTGAAATCATGGTATAAGGGTGCATCAACTTTTTATGATCAACAATCTGAATTCAGCTTTTGCCTCACTTTATAGGGAGCATGGAAAATGATTCGAAGTTTGAACGTACTGGGAAATTTCAGTCTCGCAGAATTCAATCGAGGGCTGTCTCACTTAAATCCTGATATTTAGGCATTATTGAAGTTAATTCCTCAATCTGGTGAATAGAAAGTCAACTATGAAGACATCTACTATCGCTTCTTGAGCCAACAGATCGATCGAAAATAATTTAACCTTGAAAGTCTCAAAGAAAAGAGGATGAACTTATAAACCCCATTTAAGGATTATTCCGTCCATAATCGTGAAGAAAATATATTGTTCAGAGAGTTCGTTCATTTACTCGTGTGGATGGCTCATAATTTATAGGCTAATTTTGATAAGCCACAAAAATCAATTTAAAAGTTAATCAACAAGATCACTCCCTTCCTTTAGTCAATTAGCAAAGTCACCAAAGCCTCGGGAAGTGAAAATTTCAGTGAAAACAAATCGTCTATAAGCAAAGCTGAAAAGAATTTAACCCCTTTCTTTAGAAACGCCAATTCTTAAGTTTTTAAAGAGTTTGTCAAAGATAATATTAGCACTGTAATTGGAAGGAAGGACTAAACTTTGCGTATTCGATAACTATTGGGACTGGGTAGACTCAATAACTGCATTAGTGAATCCGAATGGATCCTTTTATAAAAGATTTTATAGAAATACTTTGATAGCTAAATTTTAATCGGGGAGAAGCACCCGAACTGGTCAAACAGTCAGCTGTCTCCAAAAATACTCAATGTCCTCAACTATTAGCTGATCGAATACTAGTTCACTGAGTTAATCTACATTCTATTTATTAAAAAGCTGCCCAATACCAAATAGACGGATGAAAATAAAAAGAAATATCAATAAAGTCTTCAAGACCTCTTCGCAGCTAAGAAAATGTATAATAAACAAAAGGAGGAAGCTGAATAATTTAAAAAAGAGACTCGATACATCCATTCCAAGAAATCTTAGCAAAGAAAATAACTAAGAGAGAAAAGAAGACTCATGGAGAAGAAAAAGGCTTAAGCCTAAGCCGTGACGAGGCAGATCCAACGTGAACAGAAATAACTATAGCTAATGAAACTATAAGATGTGGATATTAAGGACGCATAGTTTGATGACGAGCCGAGTGAATTTGATATCTGAGCATCAAGATGATGATTTATTGAGAATAATTGATGACATCAATATTAGTTGATTCTGTTGTAATTGATAAATATAAACGAACTATCAGATCAAATATATGTATTAAATACGTGAATTAAGAAAATGATCCAAGTGGATTTCAGTTCCCAGGAAATAGAGTTCACCTATAAAGAAAAAACGCATCTTTCGACTCAACTCACCATTAAAAACAGTAGCGAGACCGTTATCTATTACAAGGTACACGCGTCAATAATTGCAGTTCAAGCTAACGAGGCCAAAATTTTATCTATTGAAGCCAGACAGAGGGTTTATTGAAGCCCGTCAATCAGTTACCGTCGATGTTACTATTCATCAAGATGTAATTGAGCATCGAATTAGGGCGTTAGTGAAGGAGAAAATGATAAGCTGAAGTGTTTTTACAGATCGGTTGGACATTTCAAAGATTAGCCTGCGAAAGATTGGTAAAAGGATGAGATTTAAACTTATAACATTCGTCTTCCAATCATAATTAATGGACTTCCAGAAGAATTTAAAAAACAGGACGAGGGATTTAAGAAATCAGAAGTGAAGAGTTTAACCGGTTCCAAATTTGATGCAAGCAAGGCATCCAATTCCTCGACTTTGTAGAGCAGCATTCGATAAAAATAGACAAAATTAGTAAATATATGTTTAGCATAGACCACCTTGAAGAATCAGATATTTACTCTCAGAAAAGTCAATAGTAGATCAGTAAAACCAAGTACTTCGTACTGGCCATTAATCACTCTGGGTGGAATAAGTCTTATAATGGGTCTGGTGAGTTCAATATGGATCTGATCCTTTGTATTTTATAACAAACAATGATAAGTTTAGCAGATAGTCACTGTAATAAGTAAGCCAATGAAACTTACAAAATTAAAAATCACTGCTCACATTTGTTTTTCTTTGACTTGCGCGAGGAAGGGGTGTCTGAGAATGTCTTGCCCTGTCATTCTTTCCTCGGGATTCTTTTTTAACAGACTCTCGATGAAAGATATGGCGTTCTTTGAAAGATGAGAAGGGAAATCAATGACTGTTGATTCAACCTGAATTAAGGGAAATGTACATTTAAAATCTTTTTCATTGTTTATTTGCGACTTATGTGATAGAAAGGTGCTTTTCCAACTAGGAGCTCGTAGGCTAGTATACCCAAGCACCAAAGATCCACGGACATATTATACTAAGTTCCTTCCAAAATTTAAGGAGAGATATAGTCAAAGGTTCCACAGTATGTCTTTCTTCTTTCAGTACAAATGGCAGCCCATCCGAAATCACAGAGTTTGCTGACTCCATTCGTCATCACAATATTTTCTGGTTTAATATCTCGATGAACAATTCCTTGTTAATGCAAATACTTAATGCCTTCTGCAAGTTGTTTCATCTTGGTGGCAGTATCAAGTTAGCTTAAAGTTTGAGTCTTACTCTTTTTAAGTTGAAAGAAGAGAGTGCCCTCTTCCATAAATTCAAGAATCAGGTAGATATTCTACTTGTCATCGAAGAAACCATACAATTTCAAAATGTTTTCGTGCTAGCAATAGTTTTGAATTTTAATCTCTTGAATGAATTGATCAATCAGATAGTTTTACTTTATTATCTTCTTGCTTATCTTTTTTAGAGCAAACATGGCCTTGGTCTGCTTATGAATGGCTTGGTAGACGATGCCAAATTTACCCTATCCTAGTGATTTTTTCATTTAAAAATCATTAAGAGTTGGTTTTCTCATGCCTTTATATTAGTAATTACTGCTGTCTTTAGTTTTGGAGTGTGAAGAGGTGCCATAACTGTCATTTGTATATTTTAGTGAAGTATAACTGCTGTTGTACAGATGATCATTTTTGGAACTCGTTTTGTATTCATCAATATTGCGGGGAGATTTTGATAGAGTTGATTTTAGATTCCATTTTTTATCATCCAGCTTCAAATCAACCATTTATTTTTAGACTGGTTTTTACAACTTAGAAGTGTAGTAAGTGGAGCTATTTTTCTTAAACATATCTTATTCCGGATTTTTGTTTTTAACAGCTTCTTATATTTAGCTCACTCCTCTTTTTTTGACCATTCTATCCTTGACATTATTGAAGGACGAGTTGGTTTTGTTCTTATAGTTATCAGACGTGGTGTGGCTGGACTTGCTGAGCATCTCCCTATAGTCATCCTTAACATATAAATTATTCGAATTGGTAGAATACTCTTCATACTTCTTGAAACCTTCACCATCCTTTTTTGCCATCCTATTGGTGTCATAAGATGAAGGAGATGGTTCAGTCACCATAACTTCATGCAGCTTTTTGAGTTCAGATATTAATTTATCTTTTTTGTCCATCTTCTGCATCAACTTATTATAACTATCCTTTTCACTTTCATTGTATTTAGATTCTTTCTGACCTTCAGCAGCATACTTATCTTGATAAGTTTTTTTATAATCCGAACTAGGCTAGTGCATTGATATGTTTTTATAGAGTTTTAATCCCTAAAGGTCTTCTCTGGGAGAGTGCACCGTAAATTTGGTATTCATTGTGCTTCTCAAAAAACTGTCCGCTTTTTCGTTTTTCTAAGATTAATCAATTATTACAGGTGCTCTCATGGTAAGCCGCAAGGTAGAGTCTGGTTTAAGGCGAGATTCCTTGTTATTCACTTCTGACTTGTAATAATTGAAATCAGATGATCCCTCTTTTTCACCGTTAATCTTTCGTTGTTCTCTGGTGGGAGTTTTAGGTTCCTTGTTGCTGTAGACTGCTGAAAGGGAAAGAGCGCTGCTATAAGGTATTGATAGGGTTGGGCTTTTCATGGTTGGTGTTAGAGATAATAAATAAAAATTGTAATTTTTGGCGTAGATCAAGTCGATTTATAATGACAATATCAATTCTAATGCCAAAGCAATAAAAACATAGATGAAACAACCGCCATGGATCTTTATTTTTTAAAAAAACACAACAACCGCCTTGCCATCAAATTATGTCGGTAAACTAAAACCAACCCTTGATTAGTCCATATCTCAGGAAACGTTTAAGAGGCAGTTCTGCCAATGGTCTTTGTGCAAATTCCTTTAAAAACCACCCCGATGAATTGATATTTGCTAAAATCAAGTATTTAGCGTTTTGCCTATGTATTTTTTAATTTTGGCGGCAGCTGCTACAAATTAGAATCGAGGCAATGTGAAATTACATTTGGAATAGTTTTGATTTGGAAAGGATAAGTTTATTTATAATGTTGATCTTCAAAATTGATATATAAATCATATGGGCAGTAAGGATAGAGAAGGTTATCGTGGATGTGAGATCCTACACGATTGATAAGATTTAAACACCATAGAACGGATACTGAAATTATTGATAAAAAGCCAAAATTTAATTGGCATTGAATTACGATTATTTGAGCATTTATATAGCGAATACAAACGAGTTAAGCGCTAGATGATAATCCTCAAAATAGCAAATCAATTGCGAAGGCTATCACATTAAATCATCTATAAACAAGCAATCTTAGTTAAATCATTCGCTTTATTTCATATCATTTATCTTTTACTTCATAAAATTTGATTAATCATTGGCGGTTTTACCAAAATAGACCTTCTCCCACCTTATCTATAAATCGATTCAATTACTCCAGATGATCCCAATTGTCAGAATACAGCTTGAAAGAGTAAAGTTATATCTCAAGAAAGAGATAGGAAGCGCCTATGTGCAAATAAATTTTATTGATTGATTTTCAGTGAGTATATAATTATTGTATTAACCTATCGAACATGACTTCTCAATCTCAAATCTTAGGAAGTATAGCTATCATTCTGGGAGCATTCATTATTTTCAGCTTCCTGAGATAGCTATGGAGTGGAGCCTATCAAGATGTCTAGTATAACATCGGCTGCTATGCAGAAGGAGGTTCTTTAAATCATACTCAATAACTGGTAAGCCGCGTAAATTTTATCAAGCAGTCATAGTAGCTAGCTAACAGCTATGCGTATCAGTATCGCTCATTGATAGAAAATGAGACTCAATTTCACCATCAATCCGTTCAGCTAGCCCTCTCCTTCGAAAGGTATATCCAGATAATGACGTAAAACCAAGACCAGCAGAGGCAAAACATGAACATTCTGTTTGCAATTAAACAGGCAGAAAAATAGTTCCTGGAGTGTAAGGCTGACATTGACTAGCATTATGTTGAAGAGGATTGCAAACAAAATTGGTGGGAATACTAAAGCTGTTTTTCAAAAGTGTAAAAAGTGAGACAAAAGCTAAATGACAACCTGGCGATTGAAAATTCAATCAAATAGGAAATTGATCTGTACATTCGACTGCCAAATACGAAGGAATCTGCTATTAAAATTGCGGAGAGACGTTATAATGAGAGCATTCGAATTAATGATAAGAATCGACAGGAGATATTGAGCAAATCAGAGTATTATTAGAAGGAGAAGAAGACTAAGATATTTTTGAAGGAGGAGAGCATGTCCAAACTGATAGAAATAGAAAAACCTTATCGAGAGTGTCTATAAAGTAATAGTCATTTAATTTAGATCGGAAGTAATACCGGAACTGCGAGGAAATCACCAAATCAATCAACACACTAGACTATGGTTCAATTGATCTGTTAAAGGAGAGAATGGAATACAAAAAGCACATGTTGGCTAAACTATTGCTCGTGTTAGGAAAGCCATAAGACCGCAAGAGTATGGAAGTATTGACAGAATAGTACAGGAAACATGTGGAAGAGTACAAAAGAATGTTGAAGACATTGATTGAGGCTTCTCAGGAAATCAAGAAAGCTTGTGGATGCACAGAGTAGTATTAAATCAGCTTAGCCAAGGAGGTTAGAAAAACAGAAGAGGAGGTTTACTCTTTGAGGAGGGAGATCACTCGCTTGGAAGAGCTAATAATGAAAAGCGACCACGATATCAATCAGAATGAAAGATAGAGAGAAGCTATCATCGCTGAATACAGGAAAGTGGTAAATGAAACCTAAATTACTGGGAAAGAGCACATTGAAAGCTAACTGATAAAACTGAAGCGAGGGTTGTAGGTAAACAACCGATAGACTTTACGATTTCAGAATAACTACAACTTAATTGACAAATAATGTCAATAAGTGAAGGAGAGGATGATGGTGCGAATCAAAGATGCGGATAAGATTTAATCCTGTCTTCGCAAAAAAGAATATTTTGTCAAGTTGAGAGGCAGGGCACTGGGGTACCTGCATCCTGATAGTTAATCAAATCAAGTACGATAGACCAAACACCAGCTGGCCAAATTTCTACACGCTTTTGGATAGCTTTGATTTTCGCTAAGATTATGTTGATATTTGGGTGGTCTGTAGTGGATCTATAATTTTGTATTTGATGAATAATTGAAATAATATTAGCGAGGAGTAGGAGACTTCATGGAACATAATTAACATGATTTTCATTAGTTCACCTCCCCACGAGAACAGGTTGAACTCATGCAAGAACTGGAAAGCCTCGAGGGAGGGGAGGCGCAACTCAACTTGCAGTTTGAGGATGGAGAAAATCCTTTCAGTTACTATCGACAGGAGAATCACCGAGATATGAGTTCTTCTGAAGATTAGCGCTCGTCACAGTCGAGTAAATCTCATTAAAATTTACCCGATCCGCCATAAATTCAATCTGATTTACCTCATGCTATCAGTCCTCCATCGACGGAATATCCCAAATTGGAGGTAGGTGAAAATCTTTCGAGTCGACTCCCTATAAACTTTTCACATTTAGCAGTGGCTAGCTTGAAAGAACCTGAAGCTAGAGATATTCGTACGAATGACAACAATCCTGTAAGTATACGGCTCTTGAAATAAGTCTAGGTTGATTTAGCGAGTATGGAGATAAATCAAAAAGCCAAGAAGAGTAAAGATGAGGCAATTTATCGAAAAGAATTGGAGGATGATATCGAAGACTTGAAAGATAACTTTAAAGGCAGTAATAAAAATAAAAATCTGGTTGCAATTAAACAAGAAAAACTCTCTCCCAAAGCTAATCTCAACAAAACTTGCTCTCCGGTTGTTAACAGCAAAGTTGGGAGAGATAATTCTTTGGAAGCTTAGGAGATTCGCATGTTGATAAAGATGGGCTTTGAGAAGAAGAAAGCTAATTACGGAATGCTCATAGATTGGGACCGCAAACGGGCTGCAAGCTTAGCATTACATGGTCGGATGGTATAACTTCTTCAAAACGAAGTGGACCTCCGCATAAAATCATCCCTATAAAATTTTGAGTACTACCAAACCTTTTTCCGTGAAAAAGCGAAGCAATAGTAAAAATATGTAACATCTCCAGTAATAAATACTTGTTATGCCTTACAAAATAATTCCATCAGCAAAAATGTATACATCAACTGCAGTATAATATTAAACTCCCTCTGCGATGAGAACGTCACCCGCTGCAAGAATATCAGTAATTTTATCCAGTTAATCCGCATCAACATCTTGAAAGAATTAACAGAGAATCACTTCAATAGCAGTCAGAAGGAACTGCTTACTATTCGAGAAAAAATATCTTCCTTAAAAACTTCGTTGAAAAAGTACAATGCGGAAACTGAGGAGAAGGCCAATGAACTTGCCAATTTGTTTGTGTAGCAATCAGCGAACATCACTAACAAATTGGATAAGGATTTCTATCGTACTCAAATATCTTTCCTTCGGAAAGCGCAGCATCAGATTGAGGTTCAAACTAAATTGGGAGAATACTGCTTGGAATACTACCACACTGCGATTCGTGAATAGTTAAAGAGGAGTCAGGTGATCCGCGAAGCGATGGTGACCTACTCGCAAGGTCTCAAACAGGCCTACAACCTCTAACTGTAATGCGAATAAATGTAGCAAATGAGTAAGCACGAGTAGATAAAACTAATCCAATAATTTTACTCACTAGATGATATGTTTGATGAACGAACTATTGAGCTGTTTAAACAGAGAAATAGTATCAAGGCAGAGGGAGATATCACTTTGGAAATGTTTACCACCTATATAAATGGGTATATTTCTGTTAAATCAGATTTAACTATGACTACTTCGACTCTAGAGTTATTTTGTTAAAATAGTTCTTCGTGAGATACGTGACAGTGGTCAAGAGTAAGGAGACGAGTGAGTAAAATTGTTACCTAGTGATAACTGTTGACAATTTCCTGCATTTGTTTTTTAACAACAGCAAAACCGTTTACAGTAAACCCGACATCACAATAAAGATAAGCCGTAAGCATCTGTAGGTCAAAGTAAAGAAGGACTAGATGATCGACATAATAAAGAAATAGGAGAAACGCAATTCGATGATGAGCTATTTCTGGGACAACAAGGTCGAAAAGATATATCGGATTAAATTTGGTAAGAAAGATAGTCAGGAGGAATTCATGGACTATATCACCAAACTTATGATTGATAACTGTTGATTATGTTTGCATATAGCAGATGATATCAGAGAGGAAGATTGTTAGGAAGTCATTCATTATCAATCAGATATATACGGAGAATTTTATGTATTATTCGAGAAGATCATGCTCAATTCTCCTTCAGCATTTACTCGCCTTCCGAAGATCCTCTTTTGCCACCACCAATGTTTTAGCGGAATTTGGCAAGCTGACGGGTTAGAATTTGGTAGGCGTTGTCCATATCCTTGCAGGTGAAGGAGGGAGTGATGCTGCTTTCAGTGTAAACGGCAATGAATTTGTCGTAATCCCATCGGTTCATGTCTCCAGGCATCCAATATCCCCATTCCGTTGCTGACATGCCCCACATCTTCCCTTTCCAAGCAAAATTCCTCATTTCCACCCTCTGAACCTTATCGTAGGTAATTTTCTTGCTGGTGCCAATGGGAAAGAAATAGCATTTGATAATAACGCAATCTTCTCGAATAGTAACATCTTTATCGTCATAAAGAACCTCCTTGCTCATCCAATCTAATCCTATAAACTAATATTATAATTCTAATGATTTACTAATAGAATTGTTAAGCTTTCTAACCTAAAAATGAAGTCATGATGTTAGACATCAATTTAATTGTGAGCAAAAGTCTGCAGGAAGCATCAAAGTGGAGTTATAACGTTATAACACACGCAAATAATAATTAAATAATAAATTTGATAAACTCTTCGATGGGTCACAAACAGTCTTCCCCTAAAATTAATCGCATCCACTTTAAGGAAAATACCAACCCTTAGATACTCATCGATAAAGAACAGAAACTTATTCTAAAAACTTTGCTTCAAAATGACAAGTGGATCCTAGGTACATTATTATTGACTTAGATAATGGAAAATGCAAACAGTTTCGCTTTTAATCAATCCTTTCTCAGGTCAAACAGGTCAACATCACCGTTCTTAATTTAAGTAACCTCTTCATTAAAGCAGACGCCAATAATATAGAAACACTACCATCCATACTACCGCAAATATACTTTCCCTCACTCCAATCGCTTAAACTCTGTGGCAATAACATCAGCTCAATCGAAAGCTTTGCCTTTCTCAAAGCAGAAAAACTTATTTAATTGTGGATCAGTTGGAACAATCTCACTGAAAGCCGGTCTCTGAGGAAATGCAATTTTCCGAAACTAAGATATTTGAGTTTAGGTAATTATCACGTCATTCAGAAAGGAACTATCTGCCCAATTTGGGGAAAGATCTAGCAGCATGTAACTTCCCCTAATTACGTTAAATTTCAATCGAAGAGGAGAAGTAAATTTGTTTTTAAGCAGAAAGACAATTTCAACCTGCGACAACATATAAAGCAGCTGTCTCAAGTGGCAAAGCTCAAAACTCTATCAAATCGTTTGCATTAGCAGTTCGAGAATCACCTGCAGTTCACGTGTATGGCAAATGAGAGAGAAATATCTTAGCCTGAAGTGGTACCGAGAGTAAAAAAAGGATAATAAGGAAGTACACAATGTTTTATGAGTATTTCAATATTAATTTTAATAGTTAAAGAGGCGTTTGAAATTTCATCCCCCACCGCTGAATCAACAATATCAAAGAATTATATTACTTGTTATATCATGAAACAAATTTCAAGCGAAAACAAGCCCAATACGGAAATATGCTTTAATGTCTATAATAAACCTCAGTGCCTCTGCTTCTATCCTGTCGACGTCGTAGAGGGAGAGAAACATTCGTTTCGGTGTTTGCATTGCAAAGCAGTGTATCATACAACTTGTATGAAAAAGAAATCATCTGACGAGTACTGCTGCTATTGCCATTTGGAGAAAATGATACCCATTAAAAAAGTAGTTCAAACTGTATATGTTGGACATTTAAAGAAGAGCGCCTTTAAACATCAAGCAAAATTTTTTATGCCCAATATCGCACCTAACCAGTATTATCAGTTCCGCTGTCTGAGACTCAAGTAAGGAGCTCAGGCCTCTTGTCTTTTCCCGGACATCGCCGAATTTCTGTTCAACAACCACAGTTGCAAAATATTTAACCCTATAAATAAACAGTCCAGTTTAAAGTATCGAAAGGATGAACCTTTTCGTCTATTAAAGAACGACTATCTCTCAGGAAAATAAAATCATTTGCTTATCTCTTAATTGATAGGAAATCGGCCAAAAGAGATCAGATATGAAGCATAGAATCATCTGATAGGTCTCTTTGTGGTGTAGGATATCAAAGCATAGACATTAATCGATGACATTACAGACAACAATGTCACCAATTACTATCATTCCAAAACTCTATTAGATAGCTGCTTCTAGTTCGGAAAAAATGACGAAGATATTACGTGCTAACTCGTCAAAATTCCTCTGTTATGCCCGCTTTCAGCATAAAAAATTGCTGTACCCGTTAGGGGTATTTTTTGTAATCATTTCCAGTGTTTTGATCTCAAAACATATACTATCATGATATCCTAATCTATGAATCCTCGTTGGAAATGTCCATTGTGCAACAGTTTAGCCTATTAACTCGAAATAGATTGTATCTTGCAGGCCATTCTGGCCGAAACAAAATAAAAACTCAATTTAAAGGAGATTATTTTTTACAAAAACGGAGAATATTCATATTCGATTACTGGTCAGCATAATCTGCAAAGGAAAAATATTGAATCACTGAGTATTTGTGATAAAAAAAGGTAGGGTGTCTCGCTGGAGGAATAAAAATAGGGGCAACCTCGAAAGAAGCCTGTCTTTGTGATGCCGTCTAACGCTAAGATAGTAGAGTTGGATGACTGAGTAATTGTAGTTTATATTATTAAATTAACGTATATTTTAAACAGAATAAGCTTATTTGGCTTCAATCATCTTAGAATTTAGGGAGGTCACTACTCTCTATTATCTTCTCCTCAGCCATTTTGTTTTTACGCTATGCTTACTTTTTCAAAGCAATTGCGCCTTTCTGCTGGGCAGCTAAAGCCTCAGTCGCGGCAGCAGCGGCATTGGTTATGGCCAGCAGATCTTTTTTATGATCGAAATCTGTGATGAAATTAGCACCACCTTTTGGCTTTGTAGTATTCAGATCCTCCTTGAACTGAGAATACTGCGATTCCAATAGCATGGCAATCTGCTAAGTTTGCTGTTTCTTGAGGTAAGCCTGCTTCTCAGGACAATCAGAGGTGGGATGACTGTTCTCTCCACAAATAGAACACTTAATGACCACACTATTCTTGGGCTGGAAAGGGCAAGCCCAAGTCCTGTGTCCCTCAATCTGGCAATTATCGCAAAAGTTATCGTAAACTCCTTGTATTTGATAATTATAGCTATCCAATAGGTCCTTCAACTCCTGATCCTCCTCTCCATTCAATATCTTCTATACTTCCTCAACTCCCTTTTATAGCTGGTCGTCATTATCAGCCACAATGATGATATGTAGAGGCTAGAAATTTTAAAAAATGTCCTTTTGAGTTTTATTTGCACCTCTCCCTCGCACAGCTATTTTGCAACCTGACCGATGCTCAATAAGTTTTTGAGTTTGCCCGCGAGGACCAATAATCTTGCCAATGTAGTTGGCCTTTGAATCTTGGATAGCATTTTCAGATAAGTATATCTTTTTAAATTTCTTGAGCGGCTTGTAATCTTCAGGAGGAACGAACCTAAATAATACGTGAAGTACGTCTTTCTCATTTTCATACAGTCTTCAATGAGGGCGATCCTTTCTCTAATGAAAGTGTCTCGTTTTCTAACTTCTCTCGTGTTAATTCTTTTGCCTTCGTTATCATAGATGGGTTCTGGACTCTGCGATCGGAGATCTGGGTCATCGGGGGTATAGTTGGTCATTTGAGAGGCAAGTTCATCAAGTCTGTAGAGTCCTAAGAAATAATATCATATAATTTACTCAAAATATATTCAAGTTAGTCCACGCTGATGTTCGGAGAGATGTAGTTTAGGAGGGGAGGGCTGAAGGTTTTCTCTATCTCATGCGCCCACCTGCATAGAAGCAAAATTACTTAGATTTTCTGCGCTTTCCGTCGGAATAGAGCGCTAGTTTGATTTATAGGTCTGCCTGGCCGTACTGCGTGATGGGGAGTAAGGTTTTGCCATGATAGAGCGACTCGAGGGGGTTGAAGACAGCATCCTATTGTATCTTACTGCGTTTAATTTGTCGCTCTCCCCATCTGGTCTTGCGCTATCTATAGACTAAGTTATGCTATTGTTATTGCATTTCCGGGGGAAGTGTGAATAGTGTTTCATCTCCTATCCTGACTTCTTCCACAAATCCATCCTGTCTTTTTTCTTCCTCCATCTCCTTCTTGACCTGCGGTTCCTCTTTGACTTATATCTTAACAGTATCTTCATTAACGATACGTGACTCTGCATGGTTGTGTTGTTTCTCGATGTCTTCCTCTTCGATAATAGGTTGATTCATCCTTCTCTATGAAGTAACAAATTAATCTCAACTCTATTATAAAATTGATACATTTATCAAAGATAACCCCAATAAAAAATTAAATGACTGTACTCAATGGAGATTTAAAATGAAATTATATGGAGAAAAAGGCTAGTTTTTTTAAGTAGCAAATTTTGTCACTCCATCTCTCTTTGATTTTGATTTGTTCCGTCTTGATATTGACGGAGATTCTTCAAACTGTTTGATAACTCAATGGTCAAGAGTCAGGTTCTCTGCTCTGAGAATAATATTTGATTTTGCCTATATATATTTTAAAATTCTTTTAAATCCTTGATTTAGGATACAAGTCCACCAACATACTATCTTCTGATCAATAAAACTTGTTTTGTATGTCAAAACGACTTAAGTATAGCATAAAATTGGAACTAATTAAAGTTAATATTAGCAAATGGGAAAGAAGTTCATTACTCTCGTCATTAAGACTAAAAAACATCGCCTCTACACCGAAGATATTCAGAGCGTTCACCAAAAATCGACTAGGAAAGTTCCTTCGATACCAAGATTTGCCCCTGAGCTTAAACTATACGAGGAGGAGACAGAAGAATCGTATGTCAGTTATGAAGATATCCTCCAGGGATATAGACTCAATTGATGTTTATACTGTTACTTTTACTTCTTTTTCTGATGGATAAAAAGGTATCCTCGATATCTCTACTTTTAACCATTTCTGTAGACTTCTCCAAGCCAGTTAATCTTCTAAAATAAATTGGCTTAGAGAGCCATTTTATTAGGATATTTCATATTTCATTAAAGAAATCAGATGAATTTAGGAGAAGAATTTTCTGGATTAAGTTTGAAAGAAACGCTTTACTTTATCCATGCTACGAAATATAAAATTCTGATCATTTCTTATGTATTAAAAAAGCACTCATCACTGACAATTGAAAATAATCCCTCCTTCAGCGCCTATTTTACTATGATCATGATTATTGGAAGATAAATTGGTTAATTTATGTGGCCTTAAACATCTAAAAAATATTATCTTTTTCTATGAAAAGATGGATGAGTTAGTAGAACTCAAATACTTATAAATACCTTAAATATGAAGAGTGAGACGACTGCATACTAAATTGAGCCTAATAACTCCGCAAAATAATCACCTTTTGATAATTTATCCACGTTTCAATTTGATAATACTTCTAATTGTCTTTCATAACGATGGTAAGGCTAAATACAATAATTATAAACATCAGCGATAGCGGCGGTACATTACTTTGCAAATCTGTTCTGAGGTTTCCAAATCCTCGTATTTTTTAATAAAAGGATGTTCCAAGATGATATCAGCATCAGGGCGTTTGATCGGATTCTTTTTAAGGATAAAATTGACAAAACTTCGGATTTCAGGTGACCCCACGATCATCTAAAAGTCCATTGTGATAATTTTGCCTAATTCCTCCTTATTTGAAATGTTAAAAGGATTTCTATTTGTAAATATTTCATAAGCGATCGTGCCTAGAGCCCAACTATCAATTTTTTCATTATATCTCCTGCCTTGAAGGATTTATGGAGACAGATAGAGGGGAGTTCCGCACAAAGTTTTTCTAAATTATCGTGGCTCGAAAACTGAACATCCAAAGTCACATATTTTGGTCATACCCTAAATATTTTAAAGGATACATGAGTAAACACTATATTTTCGAGTTTAATGTCTCGATGAATAACTGATTTGGAGTGCATATACTTAATCCCTTCGGCAAGTTATCGAGCTATGATGGAGGTTGTTTCTTCTGAGAATGTTCCTTATTCCTGTAGCAGATCATATAATTGCCCATCAGAGGCCAACTCAAGAAAGAGATAAATGTTGAACTCATCGGAAAAGAAATCATAGAGTTTTATTAAATTCGGATGGTCTAAATACAGCTGTATCTTAATCTCACTGATTAGTTGACTTAAAGTTTTTTAGGTATTTTGCGCAAATTAACTGAACACTTTTGATTTTTTTATTATCTTTAAAGCACCCAAAAAACCTGTCTTCTCGTGTCTAAATCAAACATTCGGTACCTTGCGAGGTAAACTTATGCAAATCTTCCCTTGCCTA
>Ga0302186_10001003_pt1 | contig 24302 bp, 10 predicted proteins | sample II_Bog_E1_2_FD_198782 | JGI IMG/M metagenome (GOLD analysis project Ga0302186, IMG submission 198782) | Peat permafrost microbial communities from Stordalen Mire near Abisko, Sweden - II_Bog_E1_1 | ecosystem: Environmental > Terrestrial > Soil > Wetlands > Peat | place: Sweden: Abisko...
AAGATATTCTCAATTTAAGCATTAATGCTTCCAAGAATATAAAATTTAGAAAAATAATGAATACAGAGGCTCATCGTTACTATCAATATCATGACGAAAATCGCATCCAGAGAGACATGAAAATATGGGAAAATACTAACATCTTACTCAAGGAAGGATGGTAAGGGATCAAGACAGGTCAAACCATAGCTGCTGGAAACTGCCTCGCTAGTTTAAAAGATGGAGTATACATTGTGGTGCTAAACTGTCCCGATAGTGTCAAACGTTTTACTGAAACTAAGAGATTATTCAATTGGTATTCATAAAAAGTAAATGAACTGGCATCGACCCTCAATTCTTCATCTGAGTCATTTTAATTGTGATGTGGATATTTCTTATTATCTATATGATGGTTGCATTAAGACTCAGCTTTATGAAAATATTCCTTAAATGTCAAAAATGGTATAATTGTCATTATTAAATTTGTATTGATTCATCTAAAACAATTTATTTTTTTAAGATGTCTTTTTACTTCTCAAGAAAATATCAAGATCGAGCGTAATGAAAATATTTTGATTATAAATATATCGAGATGTGTTCAATATGTTAAATTTGGCTGTTAGTATGAAATGATTGGATAATTTGCTATGTTATAATGTAATTTTTGGAGTGTTGGTGCAGAAATTAATCATGTAAAACAAATCCAATAATCTTCCCCACTTTAAGCATAAAAGGCAAACTTTCTTGTCTGAATACTAATCTTTCGATTCATAATCGCCCAGCTATAAAATAAAAGAAAGTCACTCTTCAAAACTCCTGCGTAGATTAAAGCAACTATGGAATAAGCAAAAATACTTAACTGATGATGAATTTGATTCGTCTAAAGATCAAAGAGGTTCTTGTATCTTGGACGATTCATCGATGGAAATTGAGCCTAAATCTTCGTTTTATGACTAGAAGGCAGAAACAAAAATAAAGCAGCAAAGAGATGTAAAGGAAATGCATATTAAAAAATGTCTTCATCCTCGGCAATGCAGTTCGTCTGATGATAAGTGGAATACTATTCGAAAATCAAATGAAGTGCCTCTTTATCGACAAGAGAATCAAAACACATAATTGCCCATTAATAACTAATTATAGTAGATACTGGCTTTTAATTCAGAAATAGAAAATTAGCATAGTAACTGATTTATACTCAATTTTAATCACATCATATCAATTAGCACATCATATCCTACAGTCAGTTTGATCGTTTCAACTAATGGCTTCCCAACCATTCAGTTCGAAATTTTCATCCTCTAAGGCAAGTTGATTCATGCTTGGGCTTGCCTTTTTTCTTTGTCTATTGAATGATTTTATAGCAAATATTTTTTATCCTTTTTCTGCGATACTATACTTCTTTTCTTTTTCAAAAAGGACAATATGCTTCGCTTCTAAATTTTTAGTACTCTCCAATATTTTTTCTTTTATCAGTTTATTTTGATTCAATATTTTTACTTTTTAATGTTTTTCTCCTTTTTCTTTACAAATAACTTTGGAATACATCTACAAAGCTCTTGATGTCGAAATTCTTTATTCGGTAAGTGAAGGAAAAGGCCTTCCTTTCAATGTATTTTCATTGAACGCTTTTGGAGGCTGGATGCAAATTCCTTATGGCTATGCAACTTTTTTAATTGCACAACTATTGGTTTATAATGAAGCAGATAATTAAGCTGATTTTTTTATAACGCGATCAAAAAATGTTTGGTTTAACTATCTACTAGGTGCCATACTTTCCGTTCTAGCTCTGATGTGAGTACCCTTTTCTAGATTTGTAAAAGTCATAAAGCATTGATATTAAGTTTAATTAGGTTCAGTTTTGCAAATGAAATCTCTTCGACTAATGATTTTGTTATATTTTTTCTGTAAGACCTTATGTTTTTTGATTATAGAATTGAGTCTAACATTGGGATGTTTTTGTTAATTTTCCTTATAGATAATGTTTGCGCTGGATTCTCTTAAAAATTTATTTGAATATTGTTTGATTGGAATGATTGTAGGTTATTTTGCTTATTGATTGAAAAAATGATGATTTTCTCCATGAAAAAAGGGAATATTTTGGCTACCATTTTTGAGTGCATTTGTCTGTTTGTCTTTTATCCTCTTTTTAAAAAATTAACGATTTATCTCTATAGAACGCAACATTGTTTCTATATTTATATTGTTAAGAATTATTATAATCACCCTTTTATTAATGCCTGATATTTTATTCAGCCACTCATTTGATCCTTAAAAACAATTACTTATTTCACCGGTTTATTCTATTTGCTTATTATTCTAATAATTATTCTCAAAGAAAATCTCTTTGAAGGCAGGTGTTTATATATTTTTGAGCCCAAATGCAAATTAATAACTTGCTAACAAATTTATTTGATTGGTATAACCGCCATAGAATTTTATTTTTATTAATAATAATTCTAAATTAATAACACGTAATAGGATAAAATATAAATGCAATTCGACTTAATATATGCAATTAAGGTTACTTTTATCCTTTTTTTTATCCTCAAGTGTATCGAATATTTCTAGCCTGAGATGTTCGTTCAAAAATACTCCAAATAAAGTTCTTTTTTCAACGACCTATAATTAACTGCCAAAAAATAGGAAAACAAAAGTTTGTAACTCAATCAAAATATACGGCCTCAAGTTTTCCTATCTAAAAAATGATCTCAATCTCCCTTGCTCTTGATATTTTTTAATATTAAAAATTCTAATATTTTCTATCGAACAAATTATAATACCAGAATTAATGAATCATTTTTTCATCAGAGAAGATATCTTTGCAAAAGTTTTTTTGGCTCCAACAACCATTAAATAAAAATTCATGTCATGATCGTTTGTATTGAGTTGTGTAGCTGGAATAGAGTTTGAACAGTAGGAAGCTTCAGGGAAGCAAATCCAAAAGGTTTGCATATTCTACTGATACCACATTTCGTAGGCTCCATGCAGAAATCCAAAATTTAGGGGAGGAATGTGTGGAACCAAGTCAGCATAATGGATCAATCTATAGAATTATACGATCTATGTTTACGAAAAAAGAGCCAATTTATCATTACCTATTCTTGGCTGCCCAAAGGTATAAAGACCATCAACATGTCCATAAAAAAGTTTTAAATCTAAAGCCGCTATTTGAGCTAAAGCTCCTCCCAAAGAGTGACCAGTAACATATATTTTAGATCCCCGATATTTTGATAGTAAAAATTGGGTTTGTACTCTTACAATAGTTGCAACGCTGAGATAGGCATTCCAGAATCCAGGATGAATGCTGCACCCCATACATCCTGAATAACTAATCTATATAAATGAAGATTAACTCTTCCGAAGTCAAGATTGGTGATCCAATTAATAACATCGGTGGTTCCTCTAAAAGCAACAATAATTGCGTTTTATTCTTCAAGAAAACCAATGAAACCTTGGGTTGACTTTGAATCCACATAAGCTTTGACCTAAGATGTAAAGAAACGATACATCAACAAGTTTAATAGTTGAACACAATGGACATTTCCACCAATTAATATCGTCGACAGAATCATATGCGATTTTGGACATTACCGCAAGTGTATGAGCCTTGATTGGCTCATACCCTGACAGAGCCACTATAATTACTGTTAAAAAAAAGAGATATTTTATCATAATTAATGATAAGAATGGTTCTCATTGGCTAAATTTATATTATTGCATACACAAATTAAAGTTTTTTGGTTTTATTAAAGTAATACATCTTTTACAAATACTAATGGAATCATCATTCAATAAGTGGTAAATCTAATATTCCTGTCGGAGGAGATCCTAAACTGCAATATTACTGATAAAGATTAAATAGCTTGGATTTACCTTCTGATTCAAAGCTGAGTATTTTAATCATTTCTTCTAATATATGGAGCTGGCTTCGATAGTTTGCTTCTGTGTCTTATGATATATTATGAGGCTATTTCAAATATGTTTAAAATTGTTCCTTGGCTTGCAGAATTGATTCTGAAATAAGCTACTTTTTGAAGAAGGAGTCCAGTATTTTCTCATTTTGCTCTTCCTGATGACTATTTTATTCATCTCCAAGTAATTTGAAATCTTCTTCTCCTTTCTATATTAAAATATGCTTACACTATTACCATTTGCCAAGGCTTAGGTGAGTCCCTTAACCAAACAGCCTAAAACATCAATTGAATTTTAGGGTACTTCCTCGCTGTGCTCTTAATTCCGAATATCTTGCAGAAATTTTTAATAATCTTCATCGACTTTGTTATTTAATTCCGCATCTTCGGAGTTGATTGGCTTAGCTATGTCTTATCCCGTTAAATTGTTTTCAATCCTATCCAGAGCTCGATTAAGCTCGTCTAAATCACTGGATATTTCTGATTTTTCCATAATATAGTGATGAATAATATATAATGGCACAGTCTAAACCCGTAGGCATTTAACATCTTCATGGCTAATAAAAATGGACACCTCTAATCGAGATTATATAGAATCATGCCTATTCAAGATTGGTATATTGATAACTGACTACAAATGCATCAGAAGATGATGTGACTTCTATAGGCTCAACAGGATTCAACACAAAAGTATGTCCAGACATATTTATCACACCCAACGAAATATTTTGGCGTTTTATCATCTCGCATACATATAAATTAAGTTCATAATCTGTCACTTCCTATTTTTGCAAGTATTTTTGCAACTTTGGATTAATTTGATCAAGACCAATGTTCGGATGAGGCTCAGGAATAAAATCGTTAAAATTTATATACTAGTTGAGTCCTAAAGACTCATAGACATATATAATAGAACTGATAGCCACAACGCACTCATTACTGACTTTACGAGGATCAACTTCTAGTTGATGTGCTTAATTTTATACCTTGTTTAAGCTGTAGATAACTTATTAGTAAACTGAATTGATAACTTTGTACCTGTAATCTTTTCGCAATTTTTAATGAGCTATATCATTTCTAATTTTTCAGCTTCTCTACTTCGTATCATCGGTGTTTGCTTAAACATCTTTAACAAATTTTCTTAAAGCTTAAAGATATATTGCTGCAATTTATATTCCACATTTTTGATGTTCAAGCAGAGTCTTCGAGAACTGGACTTTATTTTGGCTTAGCTTAAGTTAGGTTCCGATTGAAAATAAGAAGTGATGGCATAAATGATTCCCATGATTGTTAATTTATGATTTTAAGATATTGTAAAGCTCTTATCATTAATATAGCATAATAAATCATCATCCTCTCGGGTTTCATCAGGAAAAAAAGTATATACTATCTTTTATTACTTCTAAATTAAAATCCCCGCGAGGAGGAATCGGCGGGAATTTTATCTCAGGGAAACGGTTCTATAAGGAAGTTTTGAAATTTTATAGGAGTGGCTAGCTGTGGAGCTTAATGAATTGATCCCTAAGAATTATGTTCATTTCATCAACAGAAGCTGCATGAGTCCAGTAACTGTCATGCACAGCTGCAAAAGTTAAATTTCTAAGTAAAATTGATAATACCTTTCTTTGCAAACTTCTGCAGTGTACATCATGTGACAAGAGTCTAAACTATGCACAAAATTAGGGGGGAAGGCAGATGTTTGCTTCATATAATCAATTGGAATCTTCATAATCAATTACTTACATTTTAAATTTATTTGGGGACTTGCAAGTCGATGGCTAAAGTTTCGATAATATCAGTTTTTGCATACTTTCGATAAGGCTGAACTATTGGAAGATCAAGGGGAGAAATCCATCCAACTGGGTTACTTGTTTTGGCCACGATATTGGCACATGCTTGAAGCCATTCTTTTATTTAATGAGCACCTGTGAACAAATTCTATATTGCTTTGAGAGTTAAGGTGGCTAAGTATATGCTCGCTTGATAGCTATCACTCTCTTCTAAAAAATTTTGATCCCGTAATTGTCGATAAATTTGGTCTCTAGCTCCAATGAAGGTAACTCCGTATACACTCGTCATGACTGTTTGTTTGATTGTTTTTCTTTTAATATTATCAGGAAGTTTGAGAGCAACATTCAAGAATGCTTAGCTTCTACCTGTGGCTGAACCTTATCGCAAATCTTTTTTAATCATTTCAATGACCATCTTTGAGACATGAGTATAAACATCACTCGGTTTTTATCCAGGACCTAAATTAACTTGATAGGCGCCCTCCATATCTCTTCCCAAAGCTGCATAATGCTGTAATCCATTGCAACTGCCATCCTGATGTATATGAAGAAAGGAAACATATTATTCAGGCTTATCTTGTTTTAAGGCTTTTGAAAGATCAAGAATAGTTGCAATAGCCTGCCAACTATCCTCATATTATAACCACTATCTATTACTTTCTAAAAGAGGTTCTTTCGCTATTTTGTGTATTTTATCTAAATTTTATTCAATAAACATAAGTTTTTCTGCAATAGGAGCTTTATCCTTACCCATTAAGTTAGCACAATGAATCTTCAGCCATTTTAGACCACTTTAACCTAAACGCTTACCAACTCCTAAAAGAAGCATTCCTCTCGCTAGGTCACTTCCAATATGATTCAAGTGTGGTGGCACAGGATAGACTCTGCCTCGAAAATCAAGGTTATTAGGATAATAGAAATAATCTAACTTCCGAAATGATCGAGCGATATTCAATTTGAGTAAAAAGTCGCTTTTTGCAGAATGCTAATCTCTTAACGTTTGTATCTTTGCAAGAATATCCTTTTTTTTATAAGGATTGAATTCCAATTTGGAACTTGTTATATAAGTATTTATCATTTCAGAATATCTTTTGGGAATATAATGCTGAAGGCCTCCCTCATCCCAAACCGCTTCGATTATTTCCAACACTTAATTGTTTATTTTCCATGGGGTACTCGACAAAAAATTTAAGACTGAAAATACTCGATGATTATCTGCATATTTGATGATTCTTTATTGAACTGGGCAGTTGCTATATCTCATAAAATTAGTTGCTTGAGAGTAGTATCCACCAATCTAAGGATCAATCCAAGGTAAAGGCTCGATTAGCATAGGCACACATCTCTCCATGTGCATAAACATGTCCTCACTTTTTTATAGTTTAGGGATAAGAGTTGTCAAAAAATACTAATTGATGCGAAGAATGGAGATTGAAATGAATTGATCATTTCTTTTTATGGTTTGATGCTAGGATATAATCAAAGGCACTCTATAGCCATACTTGTTTGTGATAGCAGAAAGCTATTTTAACAAGTAAACCACCACTTGACCAAGCTCGGTTTGAACTTTGTCAGATATTTACGATTATCCTTGTTTATAAGTTTTTATCCTTTTCATCAAATCCTCCAAAAATTTCTTCCTATGTTGGGGAGGAGTAAATTTATATTGAGACTTTCTTTATTTTTACTTAAAAGCTTCTGATTTCCAATGTTTCGGGTTTTTCGGTTTCTCTTTATGAGATTATGCGAAATTAGTTTTGTCTTCAAGATCCATATCTTATGATTGATTAACTTCTGATGAATTTGCAGCTTCATTTTTGGCTGCTGCCTTTTATCTTTTAATAATTATATCGTAATCCCTCTGATTTTATTTAAATATTTTTTACTGTTTTTCATAGTGTACTTGAGTTTACATTTTGCTGATAACTTTTGATATAAACTTTTTCTATTAAATTCCGTCATACTACTGAATTTAAAAGTTTTTAATAGATCCGTGCTTGAAAATCTTTTAGAAGGTTTGAACGACTAGTTAAGACAACGTCACAGTTGCTAATTTTTATGCATTTAATTTGATTAAGAGCTAGGCATATATTTTTCTACTTCCACTTAGATGTTTTCCCATGCATCGATTCTGTTCTTCTTTTAAAGCAGCTGCCAGTGGAACTAGCCATTCAAGAATAAAATTTCTCACGACTTAAGCTTCTTGAACTTTATTTAACTTCATAAGGGATTAGAGAAGCTATTCCAATTTTTCATGAGATTAATCGCTTGATACTTCTTAGATCATCAGCTGACGTTGATAAAGATTTATCTTGGATTAGGATTTACGATTATAAATTCCTTTTAATGGTAGTCGAAAATTGATAGGATTTGTCACTAAACGTAATATTCGGCAAAAATCATCTTATTTAAAATGAATTTCTTGTCTACGCTGAGTTGATTCCACTTGCTTGATTGTCGCTGAAATATCTTTATGAATATCAAAAAAAGCAATAGAATGGAGATCTCCCCTAAGAAATCCGACTTTGCTTGCGCTGAGGAACTCATATATAAGAGCTATGTTCTTGAGAATGGTATCAGGACTGATAGTAGCTTTTTTGTATTTTTATATCTATTTTGCTATTTATTTGAGAATAACTTCTTAATTCTCTTTTGCTTTTTCTTAAGTTTTAATTCTTTCTCTTAAAATGTAATTATGGCCAAATATTAAGCATATTTGGTCAAGTAGGAGTGCATCAATTTTCATTAGTTCTTCGCAAGCATCTCTAATCAAATAAAGACTGGTCTTTTAGGGTGTACTTGTACTAAAGCTATATTTATTGTTGGAGAAACGCAGAAAATTAATTATAGGCCTTGGCCGACATATTTGATATTCTGATGATGTTGTTATAATGCCGATTGAAATGGATTATGGTGACAAAAAACCCAATTTTAGCAAATCCTTTCGGACAATTGATTGGAGCATTGCAGGTGCGTAGCGAAAGGAGGGGCAAATATGTCTAAGAATCATAATTAGTTTATAATTAATTATGTTCAACTTTGCCTATTATTAATACTATTAAATTTATGTGAATAAGATATCGGTTAAATTCCTATTTCACAATTCTACTATTGTTTATTTTACTAAAATGTTAATGTACAATTTATATGAATTCAAAGAAAAATATATACGAACTCAGTGAACAGATTGAAAAAAAATAAGATAAGGAATATTAAATCTAAGCCAGGAAGATAGCTAATGCATATCGGCAGGTTGAACAGCTTAAAGTTCCTAAAAATATTCACTCTGTTAATGCTAAGCCATCTTCGAGTCAGCAAAAAGCGGTTTCTTCTTATGCCTTAAAAGTAAAGCAAACTTTAAACGAAATAAATGCAAACAAAATTAAATAAATAGAAAGTCTGAGTAAAAATTTGATTCGTAAGGTGGATAAATAAAAATAGAGAATCCCGTCAAAATTATAAAGAGCAGGCGTATAAAAATGTTTTAGGATTATTGAAACATTCAACGGAAAGATCAGTATGTGGGCTTTCCAACTATTAATATCATTTAAGAAAGAAGAGTAGAAGAAGTAAGACTATTTTATTCTCAAATTTAGAGTATTTAAAATATTTAGAGCATGGAGAGATGAAACAGTCTTTTCCAAAATTGAAAAAAAGAAAAATGGGAAATAACAGGAAATGTAATTGCTTAAAAAACATTAACTTGCTAGCGAGTTTCATGCCTTTATCTTAGTTAAGAAATGTTTTAAGATTTGGAATGCTGAAGCAAGGAAGGAGATCAGGCGAAAGAGATACGAATTGGAGCAAAAAAGAAAATAAGCTGAATAAAAATTGAAAGTACAACAATAAATAAAGAAATCACCAAATAATGTTATCCCTGTTAATAGTGAGCTGCAAAATAAAGTTCGAGGCTTTCTCGATGGACTAAAATAAAAAATAATAAATAAGGATAGGCTGAACACTATCAAATAAAAAACAGAAGAATCAGATTTGAGAATTAAGATATCGGAGTAGAGTAGCGAAGCCTTGGTCGAATAATAGAAGAATTAGCAAGATATAGTGGATTCAGATTAGGAAAACTCAAGTGGATCTAATCGAGCCATCCAAGGGAATTCATAAATAATAATATCTCCACCTTAGCCAATTGCAGAAAAAAGGCCCATGACAAACTAATAACTTTAGAAAAAGCGAAAGGAATTGTAAACCAAGCACAAAAGTAGAAAGTAGATTCTATCTAAATTAAAAAAATAAAAAGAGTAGAAGAAAAAAGAGGAGGAAATGCAAAGAGCAGAAATATAGAAATAGATCGAGTTATAGCAAAAGAAGAGAAAGCAATAAAAATATCGGCAATACAAAAAAAACAAGCAGGATCACTAGTAATGGGAAAAACGAGAAATTGTTTTATAACAACAGGCAGAATAATTTAATCGCTTTAGGCTATTGGTAAAACAACCATTATTTAGAAATATTACGGATGGAAACCACTCTCTTCCTTGAAACTCACAAAAATTAAAAATGGATAGTATTTATATCAAACTTTGCTGCTCATTTTGTATCGGATTAATGCCCACAAGTTTATCACTAACTTAGAATCAGCTGCCGCTAGAATATTATAAAGCCAATATTAAAGAATGGATAAAAGATATCGACTGAAACTACTTACTAAAGGGTTAACAGCAATGTAGGAATGGAGGAAAGATTAAATTTAGAAAAAATCGTAATATACAATTATTCATTAAGTCAATATACTCAAAGTAGTTGTTAATTTATGCAGATTTTTTTTTCTGAATGGAAGAGAACTATCCCACAACTTGTTGCTGAGAATTTTGATTGGGAAAGGCCGAGAAATAAACGGGCAACTGAATTCAATAGACTACAACTTTTGCATAAAGGTTTTAGATCCCTGAGCCTGAACAAGGAAGAATAGCAGAAAAATCGATGCATAGCTGACCAAAAGAATAAGATAAAAACAAAGATAAAGAATATGCTTGAGGACAGTGGCGAAATAAATTATGAATAGTTTTTGTGATTTTATATTTTACCTGCTAATCAAATTTAAACTTAAAGAAAGTGACTGACTTTTAACCATGCTGACATTCTAAACAATTTTAGAAAAAAAGCTGCTTTTAATCGAAGTTGTAATTTGATGAAATGACTAAGTTATAGTTTTATTGAAATGGAAAAAGACAGAAAGAAGGGATCAATAAGTCAGCGTAAAAAAAAAGGAGTTAAGGATTAGATTGACGAGGAAGACCTATTACAATAATCACTTAAAATTTTATAAAATTTATTTTAATCACGATTGATTGATCGCATTTCTAGACCCATTGACAAAAAGATAAAGGAGCAACAAATTTAAAACTATGGAGAAAAACTACAAAATCTCCATGAAAAATTGACTCGTATACAAGCTGAAATTATGGAAAATGCGTACTCTGATAATGGAAACATTAGGAACAAGAGTGTCTTCGGTGAAGTCACAAATAAACCTAGCGATTGGCGTAAGATCATCAGAAATATTGAAACCAAGTATATTGAAGTAATTAAATGCATAAATTAGATTTTAGTCGATGGCAGTTTTAAATTCTTTAAAAAAATCTGTATGGCGCTTGGATTACAGATCACTCGTAATATGGACACTATTAATATTGAAGAGTGGGCTGGCGGTTGTCTGGACACAAAAACGGAATCATCTTGCTGTTGATGCTTTGGAATGACATATTTTTATGCAATTGATTTAAAATATCAGTAAAATAGAATTTAAATATTTTAACAATTTCATATAGAACAAAACTTTAGTATTTATTTATTAATTTATGTTTATCCTTAATATAATTAATCGATTTTATAATCATGTTTAATTTGTCCTATTCGAGAGGGACTCATCTTAGTATAGATTGCATTAAAGCCTGTCCTTTTTAAGAAAATCTCTTTGCTTTCGCATTCTACCAAACTAATCCTACTTCTCTAGGGGCAATAGCTGTTGCCAAGCTCTCACAATTTACTGATTTAGATAGCATTACTCCTATTGAAAGTCCACCTCTTTTGCATATAGTTTGGGCTAAGCCTTTATAAGAAAATAATTATTATATCCTAGCAGCTGCCTCAAGACAGGACTAAATACTAATTTACTTCTGCGATGCTAATTCAAAACTTCTCACATTAGCAAAATCAATCAATGTTGGAAAATAAATATTCTGTCTTTACTTAGACATGCTTACACTCGCAAATTGTTATCAGGTTCTCGTTTCCACCAATGAATCAACTGTTATTGATTTAATTTTGGATAACAATTTCGGTATTCATCAATTAAGATAGAAATAAAATAGCAACAGATATATAGTAAACATTAGTATGCCGTTTGGACATGCAGAATTAACCCTTTTTAGAAAAATTCATTTTTGTGCGGGGATTAAGTGAACTCACTTTATCTATACTCACAAGGGTCACTTGTAGCTAGGAATAAGACTGCTCATAAACAAGGAATATGCGATATTAGCTTCGGATTAAACCATACAGTATATTCTGGGGGATTTGATGGAATCGTCTGCTCTTTTGATATAAGAAAATTTAATGAGTGCGTCTATAAACATGATTGGGGAGGAACAATATGGAGAGTCATTCCTAATCCCTAAAACTCAAAGATATTGCTTTGCAATTCGTCTTAAAAAAAATTCCAAATAGTTGACAATACGCTTTCTCAATAGTTGTGGAATTCAGGAAATTCTCATGATTCATTAGCTTATGCTGCGGACTGGGGTTCAAACAGCTTGTTGACTGCTTCCTTTTATGATAAAATGCTTTGTTACTGGAATAAAGTTAATGATTGAAATAAAGAATGGAAAGATTATATAGTATTATTGATTAAATTGATTTATTTCACTTTATTTATGTGCATGAGAGCATAATCCTTATTTTGATTATATCTAATAATAGAAAACTATAGCTTAGATATCAGTCTTTATTTTAAGGACTTATTCCATTTTAAAATGACTTGATCATTTAATATATTTAATTTTAATATTTATTGGGGACGCTACTTGGCAGTAATAATTTCATTTGATCTTTTGAATACTCAAATTATCCAATTTATTCTGTATTTTTAATTGTTTGGTAAAGTTGAAATATTATTAAGAAATAGAACATTTACTGATATAGTCAATAATACTGACACTCTTCAGTGAATCAGAATTACAAATGTCAACTTCAAACCAATGGAACTTGCAACAACAACAAACTATTGATCTAACTCAACAAAATATGCAATTATTTGAACAAAATATGGAATTAAAACAGCGAAATATTTTTCTTGAGAGTCAAATTGCCAAGAAAGCTAAGGAGAATAAAATGATCGTTGAGAAGATGCAACATATTATCCTGAGACTATAAAGATGTCCATGATTATGTTTCTAATTCATTATTTTTTAAAAATTAAAAATATAATAAACTAATTGTAGATAAAATATTTTAGAAAGACATGTGATAAAATAGTTGTCATATTCATTATTACAATAAAAACATCTATAATTAGTTACCACCCCTCCCATTTATCAGACTGGTGGAGTTTAAATAGTCTGAAGGATGCTTTTTTCTATTGCAAAAATATTTCCCCTAATGATTAATGACATAAAGAATAGAGAAAATCATAAAATGACATTGGCTTTATTTTGTAAGAACTTGGCTACATTTTTGTATTTCATGTATTTTGTGTACAACAAATCGTAGTCCTTCTTAATCTCTTGAATTCTTAAGTCATATGATTATTAGGACGCTATATTTTTCTAAATCTGCATTTTTAAATCACTTTAAATATGATAGATTTGGCATTGCAACTCACTAATTTGATTTTAATACCTGCTAGTCAAAGTTTGCATTTATAATAAAATTTCATCTTTCATATGAGTAAGGTTATCAGCTGCCTCATAAAGACTCAAATTTTATTGTTTTATCTTTGAACATAAGCATGCCTGCGACTGATATTATTTGGAAAGGTTGAGCACTTCTTCTCTGAGTTTAGATATGATAGTTTATTTTTAAACTATTTTTTATTGCAATCTAATTTGTCCGTTATTGATTTGAGAATGTTCGGCTGTGATATTGGCAATCTTAAGATTGAGGTCATCGATTGTCCCCCTCAAAAATACTTTTTATTGATCCTAGACCGTCATTTAATTTGCTTTGCTTCTTTTATGCAATTTGTAGTTTACTTCTCTTTAATTTCTTCGATGCTCCTGTAATTCCAACACACACTACTCGAACGAGCTTTGAATGTTTTTGATTCTATCCTAATAGTGAAAAACTATAGCTTCGATGTCGATCTGGTTTTTGAGAGTTTCTTCATTTTTTAAGTGAATGGCATCGTGGCTTTCATATTTTTTGTCAATAAATTGTTCTTTCTATAGTAGCTTTAAATTTTGTTTTTCTAAATAATCGAGCAAATAATCCAGTTATTGTTTATACGATCGATACTCAGCATGGAGATGATATTCTTGTTATTTTAAGTTCATTGTTTTGGTTAAAAGTTAATTTTGCAATCTAGTTATAACTGCCTCTTTTCTCTCGACTAAAATATTTGCTGCTGATAATTACCGCTATATTTGTTAAATTTACTAATTTTTGTCGTTAATTTTTAATATTAGCTTATCTCTATCTTGTTAAAGGGAAGATACCTGAGTGGTGACTTATAATTTAGCTTATTTATGCTTTGCTTAAATAATATTTTATTTATTAAGTATTTCTCTTCCCATTTGATCAATTTGACCCATTAATTTGGAATTATTATCCTGCAAATATGATTTTTACGATTCATGTTTTTATATAGTTAATAGTAGATCTCTTTTCTCTTTTTATAGTTTTTAAATCACATAAGTAAATTGGTAAGTCTGATCCTAAAATTATTTGGCTATTTTTCTCAACTTTTACATCTATATTTATTTTTCGATATTGTCGATATTGTCTACATTTTTGATATTGTCGATTTTGTCGATATTGTCTACATTTTCGCTTTGAGTTCCAAAACTGCATCTTGAAGTTCTTGAGCTATATTGATGCTAAACCTCACCGCGAGCAAAATCGAGTTGATAGTGACTTTTATATTGTACTTCATGGTGGCTCAGTATTGGCTATTCTTTAAATATATACTGTGTCTGATAATCACAGTTTGTTAACCTCTGAATAGTGCGGCTTTCAATATTTATATTTTGTTATGTTTGCATTCCATAATTATTTACCATTTTTTATTAGCTTTCTGTCTGAGATTCCTTATTGCATCCACTTATTACTTGCTTAAAATGTCGTTCTCTTAACTCATTTACTTCTGCTTGTATTTTGATAATATACTGCTCTTGAATGCCCAGATTCATCTTTAAAAAGTGATTTTCCTCTTGAAGAATATTCGATTTTTATACCAATTAAAACTTTTCCTTAATTAACTGGTCTAAATCATCTTTGCATGTAATATAATGACTTTCAATCAGTCCATCTAATCCCTCTTTCTTATTTTGTTTCAGTTATCTCTATAATTACTCCTTTTCTCCTCTCATCACAGCTAATTCACTCTACAAGCGCTTGATTTGATCTAGTAAAGAGTTTACTGAATAATTTACTGCAATTTGAGGAGCTTAATAATGTCGATGGCTATTTATTTGGTTTTTATTTTCATCATTCGGGCGATAAATACTGATAGTTGGTTTCATTGTTTGCTGAAGTTTTTATATGCTTTGAGATGTGGATTTTGTTACACGTGTGATGCCTTTTCTCGGATTCCGATCAACAGTTTTTTTATTTTCCCACTCAGACACAGTGAATGTATTAACGAATCTTACGATACCATCATTTTAAACATTGTTCATAAATCGTTAAACTATTTAAATTAATCGGTTAATTAGATCATTGATTTCAAATGAAATACTCTTCAAGTTGGCAAATGCTGACTTAAATACCTATATATTGGATTTCTTTATAATTAATAGATAAATGAATACTCTAAGGCCTCTATGGGAATTAGCGCGCTTTCCTCTCAATCAATTATAAAATCAATCATAATTTCATGTGTTCCTTTAAGAAAATCAGCGAAATCACCATTACAGTCACCAAATTAACTAAAAGATATTATTTCTACGTATTTCAATCCTCGCCATGCTGTACCAAATTGAATTGGTGTCTTTTTCTAAATATTTGGCGGCTTATTTAATAATCAAAATATTAGTCTTGTTCCGATTTCAATGTCAAAATATTAAAATTCTGGATGTCGTCATAGTTTCTGTCTTTTTTCCTTTTCTATCTTTTGCAGTCTCGAACTTGCCCTTTTCTAATGCTATTTTTTGGGGAGTACCGCTCTTTTATTTTTTGTTTGGATTTTAGTAAAAATATCTCAGCCTTCAACTGCTAACGAATGGTCATAGTCTCATCAGCAATTTATCAATACTTATGTAGAATAATAAATATATAGGATAATTCTGTTAGGCAATATTAAAAAACGGCCTATTTATTCACATTACATTATCATTACTGACACGATTGCATTTTTACTTTTGAATATGTTTACTTAGGCGATAATTTCTGCTGGAGCATTTTGTTTTGTAAAAATAATTTGCTATTCTGATAGAAGAATGAAAACAACTAAAAAGTAAATATTATTTAAATAAGAGTCTATAAGCACCTTTATGAAGTGCCTAAGATAGAAGAGTATCATTGATTTATTTGGCTGTTTATCAGGGATTTCTATATTTAATTTCAAGCACTATATTTATATAATATTAATGAGTCAATGGATGGAGAGAAACATCATATTTCCCAAAGTGAATGAAGAGATGCTCAAAGTTGAACGAGCAGAGCAATAAAAAATAATTAGCAGCCATATAATAGGCGAATTGAAAAAAAGAAAGATTCACTCCATGTATAGAATAAATGAATATTAAAAAGAGGAGAAACGAGGAAGTGCCATATTTAATAAAAATGTTAAAGAATTAGCAATAAAAAACAATTAAATTTCAAAGCAATGTAGGCACATTTAACGGACATATACTGATCCAATTGATTCTAGAGATATATATAACTTGATATAAAAAGAACGATAAAAGTTTTTCTTTTCTCCAAATAAAAATACTGATATGGTATGCTTAAAAAAGAGAAATGCTTAATACAAGTAATAAAAATAATAATGGCATCCTAATCTAATTAGTCTTATGGAGAGTAAATTTTTATCCAAGAAGAGGAATAAAATAAAATATCGATCTTTGAAGATAAAGACTGAGGCTGTTGAAGAGATGCTCATCAAAAAAGAACCAATCAGGTATTACTTTAGCGATATTATCAATGCAAAAAAAGCTATAAAATTGGATTACGCTTCAGTCAGAAAAATAGATGAGAGTCCAAAGATTAATTCTTTGATTTTACCCAAATTGAGTGAAAAATACAAAAAGTAAAAATAAAAACTCTTTGAAACAAGTTCGATCAAGGGTTGGAAGTTTCATACAGAATAAATTTCAGAATTATATTGATTGTTATTAAAGGAATAATGATCAGGATGAATCTGCTGATTAATCAGAACTAATTTCTATGATTTTACTTTCAGGAAGATTTTTTTCTAAGAGAGTGTTGGCCAATTGAATTGAGTTGGATGTACATTTTAAAATGATTGCTTTGAAATTGTTTAAATTGTTTAAAAAAGACTGGCGTACGTCTTCTATTTATTTGTCCTTGCTCTACTTGAGTTGATTATAACTAGACTCAAATTATTTTTTGAGAGAAACCATGTCAATCTTTATCTGGTTTAGTTATTTTTATGCTTTTTATTATGTTGAGCGACCTGTTGGAAAAATAAACTCACTTATTGTCTTTTCGATTGTGCTATTAGCCTATTTGTGATTGCAAATATTGTTTTTGCTGATCAACGTTTTTAATTTTTAATTTTCTTTTTCAAGCAAAGCTATTTTGGCTGTAATTTATCGTATTTAACTCTGAAAGCAATTTTCTTTTTCTTTCATTAAATATTTGAGTTCTGCAATTAACCCATCTTTTTTACTGAGTTGACTTTGTTTGTGATTAATGCTTGAATTATAGGATTAAATGACAGAGGTAAGATGCCTTATTTTCTATTTAAGATCTTTATTCTCTTACCCTAATCTTAAAAATTATTATTAAAAATAACGATTTTCTTCAAATGATTTGTATGGAGTCCTTTTTTTTGTATTCTCAATTTATTGAATGATATTCTCAATGTGAAAAGATTTGTGATTTTTTTTCTTTGTTTGCTCACGATAGTCAACAGATTTAATTCCTCTCTCAGTATATAATTTCTTTCGTACTTTTAGTTCAGTTTTTTCATAGCTCTTTGCCTTAATTCTTTCCACACTTTTGATTTTAGAAATGAGACACTTGACAAAATCACAACTTGAAGGCTTGTTTCTTCTATTTCCTGAATTTACAAATACATTTTGTTCGTAATTGGCAAGCTTATTTATTTTTTATTGCTCGATAGAACAATTAGGGATATTTGTTCTGATTTATCTCTTAAATGTCTAATTATTCGTTTTCTTTTCTTTTTTATTTAATTTCTCGCACAGCATTAAATAACCGAATACAGAAATAATTATTAACAATATCCATTTATCAAAAGAGCTCAAATAAAAACTATTAAATTTATATACACTTATAATTCAATATCAAAACATTATACTTTTGTTTTAATCCCTCAATCTACCCAACATTATTAGTGCCAATTATAAAATACTTGATTATAATCAATTTCATCACTATTCGGTTCGCTTCACCAACATTATATGAGAATCTTTCTACATTTCCGTAACTATAAAATTTTAGATACTTAAAATTTATGTAGCCTTTTATGAATTTTTGCTGCTGTCAATAAGATAATATTTTTATTACATTTTTTTTACTGCTATCCAATGGCGACCACTAAATCTAAAAATTTTGGTAAACATTTAAAACAATTTGGATCCTTTTGATTCTTTGTTGATCAAAAATCCAACTAACTTGTTTTTTATTTGCTGGATTTTTGAAGACAACTCTTATTTATTTCTATTATCAAGCCATTAACATTCCATATTTTGTTTTTGTAAAGCAATCATCAGAACATTTATGTCATAATCACCACCCAATACGTGCTTGTGAGGATTAATAAAATTTGGTGAAAGCACCTTGCAAATATTATTTAGAGCCTTTTTCTCAAATGTTCTTTATCCTATTAGATTATTTAAGGCATGCAGCCCACAGTTATTATCTAACGTTCCTTGTTTTTCTCTATAAATTAGGATATCACCATCTAACTCATCAATGTTATCCATCAATATTTTTTCTAAAAAGTATGTAGTTTATAAATACAATGAGGTCGTAATTGATCAAAAATTCCTCTTTTTGCCATAATTAATTCTGGTCTCCTTAAAGATTTTATCAAGATTCTATCTATCTTTTTGAACCATTTCTTTCATTATATTCTACGTTTGACTTGAAGCTTTGAATTTGATTCGACTCTTTTCATTCTGGCTATCTTCATCTGAATTTCTTTTGGTCTCGTTGTAGGACTTGATATCCTTGAGTTTCTTTTCAATTTATACAGTATAGCTTCTTATTTTTTTGTCTTCTCTATCAGCCGCTTGCAAATTGAGAAAATTACTTTAAAGGATCTGCTACTATCTACCTAAATAATAAGAAAATTACTTAATACTTATTTTTGTTTTTGCAATTCACTTCTAAATTCTTAAATTTGCTTTCTTAGTTCAATGAGAAGATTTTCACTGACTCTACTATTCTTTTACAGCTTGTATTCTCTCTCGAGATCTTCAAGATCATATTCTATTTGCAATCTTTACCGATAAACTTCTGCAACAGTCTCATAGGATGAGTAAATATCAGTGAGTGCTTGATTGATAGACTCATGCTGGATCGCGGACATTAATTTGGCGAATATCCTTTGCAAAAGTTCTTTTTCATAATGAAGTAAATCCATTGCAAAGGTATTATCTTAAAGGACTTCCTCTTCCTTTTAAGTCTTATTTTATTGCTCTTTATCCTTGCTATGCTCATATAATTTCATTTTATAATCCATCATCTCCCTCTTCATTGAACTTAAATCATTGAGTAAATTAGTATTGATATTTTCAAGTTTGGACATTTCCTCAGTTAAATAACTGATCTCTTCCTTTAATTATTTTTCCGATTGCTTTATCAGTCGACTCTATGATTTATATTTTTATATTTATCTTTCATATTTTAACGCCAAATCGTTATTTTTGTTCATCAGCAACATTATGCTTGATAAGAAATTGTTTAATCTTGTCTTGGCTAAATTAATGTCATTTGAGTCTCTATTTTCATGAGCTATATCGGTCTGATTTAAACCGCAGTCGATTCCTATCTTTTCAAAATTATGCAATTATTGATGAAGCTTCGTGATATGAGCGATTAGATCTTCAGTTTGATTATTTGTTTACTGATTCTACTTTCTCAAGTTGAATTAAATTTGCTTTTGCTAATAGTTAATTTGTTCATGTTCAGTGATTTATTGCCGATACATTGTCTCGATAGTATCCAGTTTGGCTTTGAGTTCTAAGTTCTCATCTTTAAGTCTGGAGTATTAAAATTATAGAGATCTATGATAAATCAAGAGATACCTGAAATCAGTATAGGAGGTGAGATTATAGGCCGTCATCATCAAAAATTATTCTTATGTATTATAATTCAATTCAAAATGATATAGACTGAGTAGATCTACTTATGAATTTTATTTGCAAAGAAGATACTCTGCAAAGAATTAAAAAGATCAAGCAAAATATATATATGTTAACTCACACTTATTTAAGCTGCATTAGACAATTATTTTGGGAGTTATCTGTTTTATTATTCATTCGAATGGGGAACTTTCGCTGTGTGTTTAGACCCAGCAGCATTGTTCTGCTTTTAGAATGTGTCTATCTTTGATTATTCACGCAGTTTATCTAGAGATATTTACCTTTTTTAATCGATTGAATGGGAGTGTTCACAAAACCAATGACAGTTTTTTCAGACATTGATCCATCTGTTATGCTGAGTTTGTTCATTTTTATTTATTCTTAATTATTTGCATTTTTATCAACCTCTGTTTTCATTCTAAACACTGGATTGTTTTTTCCTGTTGTCTCTATCTTCAGTTTGGAGTGCAAAAATTAGATTGAATTGGAATTATAATCAAGACCATTGTAGTAAGATTGATTAATGGACATGGCCTGCAGTCCTGCTTTCTTTTTCATAACGGTTGGAGAGATGCAATCATTTTTGATGGTCTGCCTGATGTTATTTTTCTTTTTATTCAAAGTGATGTAGACATTCTTAAGTTTATAGGAAACTTTAGATGATTCAGTAGTATTGATGTTGGTAATTTATTGTTTATGAAAAAGTTATTTATGGTTATTGCACACCCTCATTTTCAGCATCTTTTCATCAAATGTTTGATTTACTTTATTTTTTCTTATTCTAATCACCTATCTATTGTCTTATTTTTCATACTGCAACACTTCATCCATTGATCGATCTGCTTTGAATTTGTTCCTCCTATCTGAATCAAATTATCAATACTCTTTCGATTCAACCGATCTTCTCTACGCTTTTGAAATATATTAAAGTCATCATGGTAAATTGAAATTATTTTACCATTGATGGAGTTTCTCTCAAGACAATCTTTCTCAAATTGTGTGGTATTGGTTTTTGCCTCGAAATAAGCAGATTTAAAAGTCTTAAAATCCAACTCCATTTCATTATACAGATAAAATCGTTTTTAAAGATCGCTTAAAGGACTAAATTATAATAACTTTACTGGTTAAACAATGATATTTTTCCTTTTCTTTCTCTGTCAAAATAATGTAGCTCTTCATCATCTTTATCAGCTTCATCGTCCTCACTGAGGCATTTTTAGTAAGAACACTTTTCCATAGATAGTTTCTGTGATTTTTTGCTTCTGCCAATATTCTAATATATGATTTGCTTCGCTTCCGAATATTTAGGTTTTTATTTAATTTATCTCTCCGAATTATTTCGCTCACAGCTGATGCAAAATTTTATAACGCTGATTTGAATCATTTTTATCATCCTGCCAAGTAGGATTTCTTATTCATTTTTTCGAATTGCATTCTCGACCTACTGCAGACAGCGTAAAAAATTTGCAACAGAGGCAGATATGGCTAAGTGTTGGTACTTCATTTTATAGAGAGTGATAATTTACATGAGTCTGCAGATAAAACGATGGAAAGTTCTATATTAGCAGTGCATTACATAAGTTAGATGGACAGACGTCCTGATTAGCTGCTATACTTCTACAAAAGGGGTGATAATTACTTCAAAATTTATTTAGTCTTCTCGATTTGTGGCAAAAACTAGTTTTATTTTTGAATATTGATAGCGATGAGCTCAATCAAAGAGAATGATCGTTTAAAGATTTGAATGAACAGAGAAAGATCGTCGTATAGCTACGTCTCGTTTCGGAAAAAGCTTTAATGAAGATTCACCTAATTCATGGCTCTGTTTTTCCCAAAGAATAATTATTATTATTACAGAATCGAAGTAATAAAGCTAAGTTATTTACCTTTCTTTATAAAATATCAATATTTCAACCTTAACAATTGGATCGGTTAGAATAATAGTTGTCCTTCATGATAGGAATAGTTTCTTATATATTGGCTTAGATTATTATTCCATTATAATCGACTTTAAACTGATTGATTCAACAACTATCCCAAAATGAAGAGAATCAAATCATAGACCTCCTAAGCAGCCGTCATCATTCGTCAGTCCAACTAAGAAGATATAAATACTCTATAAATTCTGAACAATCACCCCAACCAGTTAATCAACATTCTCAATCGCATCCATTTCACGAACAACTTTGCATTTCTAAGTCAAGGATAAAAGATTAGGATTGCTGCCCTCATTGGTTTTTGCCATCCTGTCATGAATAAGGAAGTGCAAGGCTGTTTATAAAAATTAATTTCTCCCTCAGGGTATTTCTTCTCTGATAGTAACATGACCCTTCTCTTGGAAACTCTCAATGTAATTTGCCTTATTCCAGGCATAAATCATAAATCACTAAGAATAGCTTAACTTCCTGCGTTTTCACTCCAAAGTTATGAAGAATGCCTTTGGTTTAACTGTCTGAAATACCTCTCACATAGCAACTATTTCAATGAAATTTAAAGTCTCACCAGAGGAGTAACAAAAGAGAATTCTCAAAGGCTGATATAATTTATTAACAACATGCTGGCTTTGAAATAGAAAGTTAAAAATAAAGTCTATGCAAATTGCAACTTTATCGAATCCGTAGATGGTCAACAATTCTATCATTAGATTGATATAGAATTAGCTGAAAAAGGTATCATAACAGTTTAGTACTTTCCGGAAGACTATAAATCGGAGTACATTTAAATTTGGCTTGATAAAACTGTAGAATTGAACAGCTTATTGGGCAACTTCGTGTGCAAATAAAAATTTGGAGAGTTTTAATATATCCGAGGGCCTCTAATGTATGCCATGCAAAAGGGCATCCTATTAATTTTCAACAATTTTGGACAGATATCAAACTAATTGCTCGTCAGCATTAAATCCTTATCTTTGTAATTTTAAATCACTCACAATCAGAAAAATATTAGAGCACATGCTGGATTTAAAATTGTGGGAATTATTAGTAGAGATAAAAATAATAAAGCCAAAGCAACTATTGGTAAGTTGATCAGCCACTTCGAACTTCCGAGAAAAAAAATATAAGGCATTATTCCAGACATCAGTCATCAGCAAAACAAAGAAACAATACTCAATATTCTGAAAGAAAATGAAAGGTGTTTGGGGTATTCAGGATTAACCAAATTATGGAAGAGAATACTTCGCTTAAGAAAAAGTATATTCAATATTGAGGAAAACATTCAAAGCGAATCATAACTAAATATTCAATTATGGAATAGTTTTTTCACCCAAGACTTCCTCGATGAAATACAGCTTGAAGTCAACGACCTTACCAACAAGTCTGATCCTCATCGACTCATCACTTATCAATAAAAATATCGGTAACTTAAAATTGGGAGAACTTAAATACATTTCGAGGCACAACCTTTCCTGAAAATTGTTAAAACACAATATTCTTTGGCTGTTTTGGAGAAGCTTATCCTTTGCTTCCAGCTAAGAGAGTATCCTTTATTGATTAGTGAAACTGGCTGCGGAAAAACAACTTTGGTTCAATATCTGGCAGAACTCAGTGGGCATAAGCTGTACGTTTATAACATGTCTAGTGGTACAGATGTCACGGATCTTATAGGAGGATTCAAACCCATTGACTGCAGAGTGTTACTCAAGTAGTTGTTTTATAGTTTCCTTTAAAAATTTAGAAATGAAGTACCAGGAGCATAAAAAAACTAAGCCTATTTAACCAACCTCACTAACTATTTTATCCAGGGGAAGATTGAAGTCTTACTGAAAAGTTTAATACAGTCAATTCCCAAAATAATTGAACGCCTATCCAATCAAAACATGGGAGAATGGAAGGAAATGGCCAAGAAATTCAGTAATATTTTGTTCAATCTCGATAAAATTGATAGTAATCTCGTTTTCAGCTTCTTGGAAGGTAATCTTATTAAGGCTATCA
>Ga0302186_10001004_pt1 | contig 24291 bp, 13 predicted proteins | sample II_Bog_E1_2_FD_198782 | JGI IMG/M metagenome (GOLD analysis project Ga0302186, IMG submission 198782) | Peat permafrost microbial communities from Stordalen Mire near Abisko, Sweden - II_Bog_E1_1 | ecosystem: Environmental > Terrestrial > Soil > Wetlands > Peat | place: Sweden: Abisko...
ACCCCAACCCCAACCCCAACCCCGTTATTTTATTTGCAGATATAGATTTTGTTAGGATATCTCAAATCCTTATATGAAATTACAATCATATTTCCTTTCCTATCAACTAATGCTCTGTAGAAATATTATATTGCCTTTCAACAGCAAATAAAATTTATCATCCCGATAAAATGTTCAAAAACAACGTATTTACTTTTAGAAATTTTCCAGTCGAAGAGGGTCAGCGAAAGTTAACAGATTGTATCTGCACTATAATAGGCGCTCTCTTTGCTCTCACTCTCTTCATTCTTGCCTGCTGCTTTTTCACTAAAAGTAACCTGCTTGTCATATAGGTAATATTTATATTGTCAATTATCCAGTTGACGATACTGGCACATCTTGCTACTACGATCAGCATGATGCTCCCTTTATCTATTTCCAAAATATCAACGATCTATCAGCTAATAAATATTGTGTAGCATTATGTCCGAATAGTGGAGATTCACTACAATGCTCCGCCAGCCATCCATGCCCCGGGTTATCTAATAATTATGACACTCAACAGATAATGAATTAGTTGGGGGGATTTTGTCTGCCTACTGACAGTACTCTTCAAGATACATTTTGGTCCAATCCCATAATAGCAAATAAAGAATATCTCATCAAAGGATATACAGCAATATAGATTGCTTTGTTTTTAGGGCTATGCGTGGGACTTATATATCTTATCATAGTCCTTTTGGTTCCCAAATTTATAACGAGTCTAGTATTTATTCTTGCTTTTATATCGCTTATTACAGTCGGAATATTGATGATCGTACAGCCAATTAACATACTGGATTACTCCAGTAACTTCTGGAACATATTTTTTGGCATTCTATTTATCATAATTTCTTTTTTCTTTATTATGTTCTACTTCTGTTATCAAGATTAGATATAAGTTGGAGCCATCTTTATGTCCTATTCGAATCAATTCCTAAAAGAGACTCCCTAAATGTTAGCTTATATTGCTCTATTTTTAGCTTTAAGTTCCGGTTTCGTTGTACTCTGCATATGGCAATACATCGCTTTCGGAACCATCTCTCCTCCATACCTAAATAAGGGTGACCTCTACTTTACCAGTGGACAAAATATCTTCTTACAAGTTCTAAATCTAATCTAATTTATTTGGGGTATCCAATTCCTCAGAGATGCGTGTACTCCATTAAATATGCAGTTAATTATATCATATCTGGAAACACTGTTTAATGGTACTTTACTTTTAACAGCCGTGACAATTCTCAGTGCTCGATACCGTTTCTCAGACTAATCTAAAGGAATTTTGGTAGTGTTGTAGCTGGTTCTTTCCTCAATGCATTTTTTAATATATTTGGAATAATCTTTGATATATTTAGGGTAAACAGTCAGCTATATAGTGCAATCCTAAAGGAACATGTGGAAAAGCATTTACCTGCTGTAGAGATTCCTGTTGCTGCTTAACCTGCCTATTTGATTTAGTGAGAGCCGACGCTTATGCTTATATCCATCTCAGTGGAATACCCTACTGTAACGCTGCGAGACAATGTGAGGTTTTATGCTAGAGATCTCATCTATTTTCGAGTAATCAATCGTGTATTCGCCTCTACCGAATATCGGCCCAAATATTTTTAGTATCCTTGACATCTATAATTGCATTTACATTATTAGCGGCAAAAACATCATATGCGAGCTTTATTATCCTCGGTCTAATTGTGTGCACCTCGTATCTTGTAGTAACATACTTCGCGGATATCCACTCTAATGGTGCTGAGGGACTTGTTACTTGCTATTTGGCAGAGTATAATCTCTAAGGCAATAGCTTGGAAGTATGTCCTCAAAATTTGAGAATTTAAATCTATGACTTCGAGCAGGGGCATATGGCAACTGAGAATTGATGTGTTTTTATCAAGATTATCTTCATGTATCCTCCTATGAATTAATTAATGTTCCCGTAATTAGATAATAAAAAATAAATAAGCATCATTTCTTAAGTTTAATCTTGTCGTAGTAGAGTTTGGCATATGAGCCAACCCTATTATATCCAGATTTATTTTTGCATTAAGTTATTAAAGGCTAAATGGTATTGGTTGTATACTTTTTTGGAAGAATTGCAGTTTTGCTAATGTTTTCTTTTTACAATTTGTACTGCTGTGTTTTCGTCTAACTTTTTTCAGTCGTGCCCATCTCATTAAATTTTATGGATCTGTAGATTTATATTGATTGAGCCCTCATTTTTTGTGTGCTGAATGTCTTTTGAATCACTTTATTTTATGCTGGGGTGGCTTCGAGTAATGGAATCGTCTTTTATGAGAAGTATTTATTTATGATGTCGCGAATAGGCTCTTTCTTAAATCCATCAATGTCTTGTAAATACTGTATATTTTCCTTTCCATTTTGGGTCTATGAAGTTTATCTGTGCTTCAATTTAAAGTTCGGTACATTTTGAAGACTGGCCCGCTTTTTAATGTTCTATATTTTTGGTTTTTATCTGTAATACTACTCGAGAATTCTTTGATATTTCGTCTTGCTTTTGGTCGTGTCATTAGCACGAGAAGAAAAAGCTCTTCTCGTATGACAATCGTTATTATTTCTCTTAAACACAGTCTCTTGCAATATTTGTTTCAGTTTGGGATTACTCTTATTTTCGTGACTTAAATATTGTTTGAGCTCATTTGGTTTGAAAGTTGCCTATGTAATGATGTCCTAACTGCGCAGAGTTTCCGGTAATTCGACTTCTTTTTCTAAACAATTGCAATTGCTAAACAATTTTTGACAAATCGGGGTCAAAGACTAGTTTTATTGCAAATCCTCGTGGCTTGACATCTCAGTTACTGCACATTTACTAATACTATTTCCTCCTTTGATCATTTGCGAGTTGATTTATGATGAGGGTAGTCTGTGATTATATGGATTGGTTGTCAATTGTCTCGGCAAATCGAATGCTGGAGTCCTACAGCAATTTGTTGATGGGTTGTGTGAATTTTTAGCGGAAATAGACTCCTTACTAATTTGACTGAGAGGCAAATCAAATTGATATTGTGAGTATTGCATCCGTTATCTTGTATTATATCATAATTTATTAGTCTATAGGAATAGAATGGTATTTTTAAAAAATTATGGCAGTTATGATATGATTGCATCATGATGCTATTTCATTCCTAAAATAAAGGTACCCTTCTTAAAAAGACGCAGAGCCTACTAAAATAAAATTTGATGACAGTATATGCAATTTAGCAATGAAAATTTAAATTAAATTTTGGTTATGCTATAATAGTAAATAATCATTATTAATTTGAATCATGCCCTCACATATCGTTTCCCACAAGACCGATGAACAGGCGAAGATCAAACCTCAGCAACGGAAATTTATCAAAAAGGAAAGCAAAATAGCGATGTAATGCTCCTCTAGAACTTCCTCGGAGGTGGACTGTGAAGATAGCACTATGGGAGAATCCAACATTCTACCAATTTTAACTGAATAGTTTACCTCTCTTAAAGAGGTAGTACTCCTCCTTAGAGATATTACTCTTAGATTCCGGTACTCGTTGGATACCTACTTTGTCTGTTTGAGTCTTTTATCAAAAATAAGCAGTCAAATACCTGAGAACAGATCACGGCTGATGGTCGCTGGATTGCTATTGCTCTCTGCTAAGGTTCATGAATTCCGAACACCCAGATTTCTGGATGTGATTCGATGGGGAGGGGAGTCGTTCAGCCATCAAGATTTAATTACAGCCTAAGCGTAGTTGCTTTTATACTTTAATTTCAAAGTGCCAGTGGTGCTACAATTGAAAAATGAAAAGGAATTGCTAATGGAGGTGAAAAGATTAGAGAAGAACCTTTTCTAATCTTCTTTTCAATGATTCATATTTACTGCTAATTTACATCATTAAATATTAAGAGATTTTGGAGGTTTCATAGAAGGGAAATATATCAGTCAATCAGTCGTTATTCCTTAATCTTAATCTGGACCTTCGTCGATTTTGATGTATCCTTGGAGCATAGGCTTAGTGCGATATATTTTAAATCACTTGCAACACTGACAAAGTTAATATATATTCCATTTACAGTGCCTATTTCCTCTCTTGAGCAGTCATTTACGACATCTGATCCCTATGAAAATAGTTTAAATAGGGATCGGTGAATAAACCTTGGAGAAAACTATTTTTCCTGGCTAATTTCTTAAGATCTGCATATGAATTTCCTCCAAAATTTTCATTTTGGTAGTAGTACATGATGATACAATAACAAATCAATATCAGCTCAGGCATATAGATAGAGGATACTTTAGCATACAGTCTCCTCATAAGTTCTCCCAATATTTCGTTTTACCTCAGTATATTAATAGATTATTCAACAGCTACCAGAGAATTGAGAATGAGTTTCTTATAAATCTTGAAAGTGTCCTATTGTATATTTTTATATTTAATTCAAAGTCTTCATTAAAAAAAGCGTTGAACTTCTCCTTAAAAAAGAGCATTTTAAATTTTTGATTATCCTTTGTTAGAATCACCTACAAGAGTTTTTTAAAAGATTTTTCATTGAAACCGATTTTTTATCTAATCCTGCCGTTGTTTTGAATACCATATGGAAACATATGTTCAAATTGGGAATAACGAGCAACAGTGTTATATGAAGAGAGCAACCAAGCATTCTCCTAAATCATATATATAGTCGGTTGATAGGGATAAATTTGGTAAAAAGAATATGGTGATGTTCCAGGAACAATTCCAAAAATATGATATATTAGTAATGAAGATCTGCCAAGAGAATTTTCAGCCTCTCCAGAGGTGACCAATGGATGGGTTTACATATTTGCTGTTGGTATAGAATTTACATGTCCAACCGCAAACGTATCAGGAGTTCTATCAGATGCAGCTCCACTCCTCATAAATAAATAATGATTAGTAGTAACACAAGAACCAATAATCTATAATTTTTAATGAACCGTTGTAAAAATTATACTTTTTCCATATATAAAAACTTAAAAAATGTTTTTTGATATGGTATTAATTCAGTATAATATATCATTGGAATCTATTTTCAAACATATGATTTTTAAAAATATCCTATTTTAAGTTAAGTTAAAGCATTATGATTTGGCAAAGATGAGTAAAGGACATGAAGTAGCCTTGAAGTAGTCCTCATAATACAGAAATATAAGGAACTCAAAATATTTTGAATATCGAGCTTTTATTTCTTTAGTGAAATATTATTCAATACTGATTTGATGAAGATAATGATAATTCATTTTAATCAATGATCTGCGTGATCTGTTGTTTTTCGATGATTCCATGTAATTTTTGGATAGATAACATAGGCAATAACAACTGCCAGAATTCCTCCAGTTAGAATTCCTCCAGCTAGAATTCCTCCAGTTATTATTAAGTACAATTTATTCTTCTCTAAAGCTTTTTTGACGGATATCAAATCATTTTGTAATTCATCTAATCTCGGGTTTAGATCATTCATACTGTTTTATAAGAAAGCTGATTTTGGTTTTAGGTCATTTAAATCTTTTTGGAGTGTATCTAATCGCAGGTTTAAATCCTTCAAAGTTTTTTCTAAGAAAACCGATTTTGGCTTGAGATCATTTACAATGTTTTCTAATGAAACCAATCTCGGATTTAGATCATTCTTACTGTTTTCTAAGGAAAATTATTTTGGTTTTAAATCATTCAAACCTTTTTCTAGTGAATTTAATCGCAGGTTTTGACCATTCAATTTTTTTTCTAAGAAGATTGATTTTGGTTTTAGATCATTCAAACCTCTTTCTAATAAATCTAGTCTCGGGCTTAGACCATTCAAAGTTTTTTCTAAGAAAATTGATTTTGGCTTTAGATCATCCACAATGTTTTCTAATGAAACCAATCTCGGATTTAGGCTCTTCATATCTTTTTCTAAGGAATCAACTCGCGGATTTAGACTATTCAAACTTTTTTCTAAAAAAATTGATTGTGGTTTTAAGTCCTTTAAAATGTTTTCTAATGAAACCAATCTCGGGTTTAGACCACTCAAGATTTTTTCTAATGAATCTACTCTCGGGTTTAAACCATTCAAACTTTTTTCGAATAAAATTGATTGTGGTTTTAGGTCCTTTAAAATGTTTTCTAATAATGTTAATCTCGGGTTTATGTCATTCAAACTTTTTTCGAAGAAAATTGATTTAGGTTTTAGATCATTTAAAATGTTTTCTAAGAAAACTAATTTGGGATTAAGATCCTAACATTGAGAAATGAATTACTATATCAACTGCTTACAGGATATCTCTCACCATACCTTGCTATTTGGTGTTTAAGGAGAATCCTTGAAACCGTTTTTCGATATTTCCTCGACGTCCGAAGTATTCTTGACTTGGATTTAGCCCCATTTCTTTTTAAATTACTTCTAATGATTATTATAAATCCTATTAACATTTAATTTTTTCATCCGATATTTTATACTTTTGATCAAATATTTCTTTTTTTATTCTTATTATATTTATTATTATCTCTTGAAGGGATTTTTCTTTATATCTTTCTCCTAAAATGGTACTATTGATATAATCCCAAAAAAGGAATATGATTATCGAACCTTGTGATGCAAATAGGAGCTTATTTTTTACGATAGAACAATAATAAAATGGAATAAACTGCAATTCGATAAATACAATCATATTCGTCATTATCGAGATCAATCATTTGCTTTTTATTTATATGAATTAAATAGTTATATCCGAGAGACTTACGTTTCATATTTATCGCTCTTGCAGCCGAAAATAAAGAACCTTTTTATTTTTCCAATAAGTCTTTACCAAAAAAAATAAGATCAATCAAAAGAATTACAAGAGCAATTATCATCATTATGCTTAAAACTAACGAAATTTTATCAAAAATAGACCAACTCGTTAAGTTATTATTGATTGATTGAATGATTATTTGGGGAATATCCTCGAGAAATGTTTATATCAATTATTGTGCATTTTTTTCTTTTGAATGTCCATAGTATTTGGCTTGGAATGCACTTATATTACTCCTGCTTCTCCCCGGCTTTTGTTTGCTATGTCCGATAATGTAATTTCCTCTTATTGACAGAAAAACACTTCTAACTTCGTCCACATAAGAAACTTCTAACTTCTACTAATTATTTATAGTTATATATGAGAAGATTTTAGATGTTTCATGTTTCATAGAAGAGAAATATATCAGCTAATCAGTAGATCTTCCCTCATCTTAATCTTTATCTTCGTTCTTCGTCAATTCTAATGTATCCTTGGGGCATAATTTTAGTGCGAAATATTTTAAATCACTTTCAACACTGATAAAGTTAAGATATATTCCATTTACTGAGCCTATTACTTCTCTTTATCAGTCATTTACAACATTTGATCTCTATGAAAATAGTTGAGATAGGGGTGGGTGAATAATCTTTCACGAAAACTATATTTCCTAGCTAAATTCTTTAGATCTGAATACTACTTTCCTTCAGATTTTTATTTATAATAATAGTACATGATGATAAGATAACAAATCAGCATCAGCTCAGGCATATATATAGGAGATACTTCAGCATACAGCCCCCTGATAAATTTTCTCAATTTTTAGTTTTGCTTCAGTATTTTAATAAATTTTTTCACCTCTATCTCTTCATAAAGAATTGAGAATGACCCTCTTAGAAATTCTGAAAGTGTGTAAATTTGATTATATTCATCATTGAATACATGACACCACTTCCTCTTTCTTTGGAGCATTTTGATTTTTTGATCAACCTTTGGTAAAATAATCTGCAAGAGTTGGTTTAACGATCTTTAATTAAAACCGATTTTTACCCTGATCCATCCTTCGTTTTGAATACCAGACGGAGATGGAAGTTCGGATAGGTAATAACCAACAACAATGTAGTATGGAGGGAGCATAATATTTGCTGTTGATATCGGAATCACATATATAACCGTAACCGCACGAGAAGCTTCATTTGAGGCTATCCTACTTAGCATATAAAATTTATAATTATCGTGATAATAATGCCTAAGCTATAATTTAATGATGATGACGAGGCTTAAATTTTTTTATTTATCCTGATAAAAAATTAAAAAAATGTTTCGATGTGGTGATATCATACCATGCCGTAAGTGTATCAACTTGAGGAGATCAAGACAAAGGTATTTATCAGCTAAAATTCATCATTTTCGAGATGAAAAAAAAGAAGACACCATATTCGAAATTTATTGGCTCATGAAATAGCCGAAATTGAGTAAGAATGTTTTAATTAGAAGAAGCTATTTTAATCAACCACTGTTTTTAATAATTCATATTTATAACTAATTTATTCATATTTATTTATTAAAATATTTGGAAAATTCACAAGATAATAAGATATCAAGTTAAGTTAAAATATTTTGAATTGGTAAAGGTAATGAAGTAGTCTTGAAGTAGTTCTCATAATACAGAAATATAAGGAACTCAAAAATATTTTAAATATCTAATACTGATTTAATTCAAATAATGATAATTAATTTTAATCAATTACCTTTTCAATCTGTTTTTGGATGTTTTGGTGGAATTTTAGGATAGATAGCATAGGCAATAGCAAATGCCAGAATTCCTCCAGTTATTTTTAAATACCATTCATTCTTATCTAAAGCTTCTCTAACGGATCTTAAATCATTTTATAATTCTTTTAATCTCGGGTTTATATCATTTATACTGTTTTCTAAGATAACTGATTTTTTTTTTTAATCACTAAACCATTTTTCTAGTGAATTTAATCGCAGGTTTTGACTTATTAAAGTTTTTTCGAGGAAGATTGATTTTGGTTTTAGATCATCAACAATGTTTTCTAATAAATCTAGTCTCGGGCTGAGACCATTCAAGGTTTTTTATAAAAAAATGGATTTTGGCTTTAGATCACTCACAATGTTCTCTAATGAAACCAATCTTGGGTTTAGACCACTCAAGTTTTTTTCTAATGAATCTACTCTCGGGCTTAGACCTTTTAAAGTTTTTTCTAAGAAAATTGATTGTGGTTTTAGGTCCTTTAAAATATTTTCTAATGAAATCAATCTTGGGGTTATGTCATCCAACCTTCTATCGACGATAATTGATTTAGGTTTTAGATCATTTAAAATGTTTTCTAAATGAGTTAATTTGGGATTAAGATCCTAAAATTTATAAATGAATTACTAATTCAACAGATACCAGGATATCTCTTATCATACCTTGCTATTTGCTGCATAAAGAGAATCCTTGAAACCATTTTTAGATATTTTCTCGGCGTCTTTGATATTCTTTACTTGGATTTAGCCCCATTTCTTTTCAATTACTTTTAATAATTATTATAAATTCCACATGTATTATTTGTACTTTTTATATAATAATATTCTATACTTTTTATCAAAAAAAATTTTTTTTCCCGGTCAACTTTATTGTTCCTCCAAAGATATTTTGGTTTATTGACTTTATCGCATGGCATTATTGATATAATCCCCAAAAATTGGTATGAATGTAAATATAATTTAAAAATAACTGAATTTTAACATATAAATTCGGTTAATATATAAATGGCGCTTAGTCTGTATATTTAATAGATAAGTAATGAAGCTCAATTTAACCAATAAGAAGTAGCATAAAAACTGTCAATATTTCATTAAGGCTCTCAAGTAGATTGAAAAACACAACATGAAGTAGGTGCAGCGGCCTGTGTTCCTGTGTGTGACAAAAGAAGAACTTAAGCTGGCCCCATCCCTCATTGATTTTCATCGAGAAAGAATGGAAAACACTTGTCTGATTACTATTAAAGCAGATGGATTTACTGTGAGATTCGACCAACCTGAAAATGAGGGGAAAGTCTATATGATATGCACTTACAAGATGCTGCGAGCTTTCAAAAAAAACTAAAACAAAATTGTGCTCATTGAGCTCTATACAGCTCATGAAGGCATGGAGATGTATTTTTAGATAGAAAATAAACTAATATAATGCACCTTAAAGGTAGAAGCTGAGTAAACCAATGAAATTTGGCCCTAATATCCCGAATCAACCAACTAAACTATTTACTAACTGATCGATGTGGGTAAAATTACGGATGAGGAACTGAAATATTTAAGTATGAAGGAGGAGGAATAGCTATGGATCTAATTTTGGCAATCCGGAATGCTCTTGCGAAACATAACTAATGGTAAATTCACCAAGTAAGACAAGATTATTTTTAAGGAGGATGGTGGATTCAACCATCTGAACTTGAGGAGCAAGCTTAAAAATAGAAATTTTATCAATTTGAGAGGAGAGTTCTTTCTATAGAGTCTGTATGAGTGTCAAAAGAGGAAAAAGGTCATTGAGGTCAAGATAAAGAACATCTATGACAGATATTTGGAACAGGAGATAAGATTCAGCTATATGTTGATTAAGACTCAAATGGAATATGGTACTCTTTTAAAGATAGTAAGCTGCTTTATCAGCGACCAAATGGGCTAGCTGGGTGAGTAGCATATTAGGAGATAATATAATAAAGACAGAGAACCTCCCAGATAATCTCTCTTGAAATCATAGGAAAGCTACCAACACCTCAAGACCATGATATTCAATCGATTTAACTAGATAGATGCTGAGGCCAAAATCAATTAGGAGATAATGAAGTAGAGACGTCCTCTCGGGAAAATAGAGTAGGGCTAGTAAACTTTTACCCGCAAGTATTATTCTCGAAATTGATCGGTAGCATTATTTTAATTAAAAATACTTATATATTGATAGTATAGTAAAAGTCCAGTAGCACTTATAATAATCGCAATGGCTCTAAATGTCACCTAATAATTCTAAACCAACCCTTTCTTTTTAGTTTAATGCAAAAGGTTCGGATATTGGAGCTAACCTGATCAGATTTTAAAAGTATGAAAAGTAGGAATCAACAATCTGTGGATTTGAATTTTGTTCCTCGAGAAAGTCATCATTATTGTTGAATGGAATTGAGATAAATTTGTGGATGAATTTATGAAATTAACGACGAAAGTGAGATTTAGCGAGACCTATAATTATATTTATTTTTTGTCATAAAATCAGATGGAGGTCAAAAACATAGGCAGGATCCTTCGGCAACCCCCACAAAAACGATCCCTCAAGCACATTCCTCGACCTGTGACGAAGACTATATCGAAGGAACATCTTCGTAACTTTATTAGATACAAGAGGAGACAAACATCTAAGGTTGAAGCTACAAAAATAAGTTATTATTTATTAATATTAGAATTTAAAAATTGTTTGAATCAAAGATATCTCTCGCAATTGATAGATTAAAGCAAATGCGAATGTCCAATCTGCATTGATTTGGCTATCTTCCCGGTTATTCTTGATTGTGGTCATGTCTATTGCTTGCAATGTTTCTAAGAGACTAGCGTATACGATCTCAGATGTGCATTGTGTAGAGTTTCGCAATCTTCTGTTGAGCCTCAATCTTGCCCAATTGTTTAAACACTAATAAACTAGTATATTTTTAGTAATTCAGATTTATCCTACCCAAAAATAAGGGCGCAATTAATTATTGGTGTCGTCAGGCGGACTTTAAAGCTTGGGAGAAAAAGAGAAAAATAGATTTTAGCTAATTAAGAATGGGAGATTGTGTGGATATTCGAGATGACGATCATATTTGGAGAAAGGGAGTCTTAAAAAATTACTCAGTAAACAGTCAAGATGAAAACTGCATAAATGTAAGGATAAAATGCCAAGGCGTCTAAAGTTAAATAGAGTTACTTCAAAGCTCAAGGAGATTAGCTAAATATGGATTTTTCACAAAGACGATGTATCTAAAAGAAAGGACAGTGGATCATACTTTAAACTTTGTGTAGAATATATAAATCCCTGAATTAGAGTGGGGTATCGAACTCTTTTTTAATTAATAGAGTTTAAGACATCATCGGTTCGATGAATAAATATAGTTTCTTCGAACAGAAGAACTTCCCTAATTGGCTCTTCAACTCTTTAATTATGAGATTTAAAGCCAAATTGCGTTTTAATGAAGCGCAATTGATATGAATTTATCGTATTAATAAAGTTATTATTTATACTTAATCAGCAAGAGCATGCTAATAAGAAATAGTCTGCGTATAAAATGTATCAGACAGAGATTGGATACGAAATATACTTACTTGAATTTGAATATTCATTAGATTTACTCTTCTACAGCTAGAACAACTCAGGAACCTACATCATACCACCGATCGCAGATCTAATCACGTTTTTTATGTCCCTCTCACTCTCCCCTTCTCTCTTTTCACCTTTCCAAAATGGTAGTACCATTAGATTAGATTTATTCACTCGACTAAGCGTATGCATCAGATTATTCGTAAAGGAAGTGCTCTCCAAAATCTGCGATGTCCTAAAAAGCACCTTTTTTTGCTGTTGAAACCATTCCTGCGACCTCCTTTCTGTTTCCGTAACTAGCTTGAGGGTGAAGTTGTTGATGTTGTTATAGTGCTTCAATGAATTTTGAAAAGTTAACAGCTCGAAGCATTCCTTCTTGACATAATCCATATTATTAGTAAACAGCTTTTTATAGTCATCTAGTCTATGGGCGAAATCTTGCTTTTCTAACTGCACTTGCTTTTGGAATTACTTTACTAACAACTCCATTTACAGATCGAATTGAACGCGCAAATTTTATAAGCGGCTTTCGAGCTACTACATGAGTAGAACTCCCTTTTATAAGTTGAATTTTGTGAGTTCGCATTAACGACTTCCGATAGTTCTTTCGTAGATGAGTTCGATGGATTTACTTTGGTTCTTGATGACTCCCGTGAGCCATTCAATGCCGTCATTGAGTGGTCTGATGGAAATATCATGAGGATGCTGAGATCTCCATCTGGAATCACTCATGCAAACTGCGCAGAGTATAGAATTTTGTTGACAGTTAAATTATGTACAGATGTGGGTGGCTTTTTATCTGCGGTGGACAAGACAGGTGACAGTTCTTGATGAGAAGGGGTTATCGTCGATCATTGTATCAATTTGATTTAACTAGTTTAAAATTAATTAATTAAATAAATCTTCTGCTATAAATGCACACCTCCTGAAGAGGTACTAATATAATATATTTGTGGATAATCAAAGACTATTTATCTGCTGTTACGGTTGAGCAATATTAGTGCATGATCTATATTCATGATATTTCGATAATAAATAAATGCAGTTACTATTATTTTACGTTAGTTTTACTGAATAAAGCCTTCAGTTTTGTTCATATCCTTGGAATCAGAGAGTAGTCAGGATGAAAAGTAAATAGATCAAATTTGTTCAATCTTCTTCAAACTGACATTCGGGTTCGACTATTTTATCTGTTTCCTCCCCAGCGTAATAAAATCTACTTCACACGAATGGTCTTCTGGCAATCGGTGCAGCTTGCAAAATTCATTACTGCAATGTTTGCAGTCATATCCCAGCAGGCCGGTCTTTTTACTGCATTTATTGCACTTGCCTTTGATGTGAGATGCAGTTTCATCATGAGGAAGTAACCGTTTTTTAGAGATATCATCCTACTTTTTACAATTTTCTAGGGGGTTGCCGACAACGGGAGGGGCAAGAACAGTGGTTGGTGTCAGTAATATTGACTAAACTTTTTTCTATTGTCTGAATATCACAAGCAGTACTTGTAGCACTTGGAGCACATATGGTCATAATTCGCGCTTCCATACATATCCTGACATTTGATGCAAAGAGCAGCCTTGGGAACATCTGCTTTCTCGTCGTTTTGGGTCATTTACAAATAATTATTATAGTCTCAGCTAATAAAATGGGATACATAAAAGGGGATTATAGCTATTTGATCAATTCTCTTCAATTTTTAACATGTAGGGAGATATATGAAATTATGCTTGCCAAGTATCAGATAAGATCAAGGAGGTTTTACTACTTTGGCTTAGAAACGACGGGAGCCTCAACTTGGACAGGTTTGGATGGCGATGTCTGGTGGGGTGGGGAAACTTCACCGGTGGTTGGTTTGGTTTGTGCTGGAGGGGGGACTGTTTGAGCTTGCTGTGCAGGTTCTTCTTCTTAGACTTCAATGCGAATACCCTAAATTATTAATTTATTACTTGGCGCTAAGCCAACGATCGTTGGAAAAGTTATTCGGGCCTTTTCTCGAAAAGTGAAGAAGCATAACCCATGGATTTCATCATTTCAGAGAGGAATCTTTGATCAACAAGTTTGTCATTATCTTTAGCCTGAGGTCTATATCCAAAGACAACGTTTTTTGTTCTTTCAGGATCAGTGGATAGCATTCTCCAATATAAAAAGGCTCTATCTCTCACATCGGGATTGCTCACCTATTCAGTGGCAACAGTAAGTAAATCACTGATCAAATCTTAGAATTCATCAGGATATTTAAGGTATACTTTAACAGCGGAGCTAAGAATTTAGAGTTGGACCTTTCTATCTTCAGTTACGAAGTTAGTAATCCATTTCTTGAAGGTAGCCATTGACACATTGTAGATCTATTCTGCATATTCAGCTAATATCCAGACGCTAGCTTATTTAGATTAACTATCAGTAGCATGATCTAAGAGAGATACAAGATCTAAAAACATTCCATCAAAGTTATATTTTGAGGGATACTTCCTGAGAATATTTTGCATGGTCTAAATAGAAGAGAAAATACGATAAGCAACTCGTTTACCACTTGATCAGCATGTTCAGCAGCGTCTTTTACCTCCTTTATACACTTAGCCAAGATGCTCATACATTTTTAGACTGATTTCTCATAGCGAATCGCAATTTTACCCACGGCTTTAATGCATTTCTTGACAAATTCCGAGTCCAATTCATTGATGTACTCCTTCAATTCATCGAGGACAGATTAGTAGTTCTTAAAGTTTATGATTCTTGTTAAAATTTAAATCTTTTCATTTTTCACGTAGTAGGGATCAGAAAACTTGCAGAAGAAGCATTTTATTTCGTTCTAGAGAATCAAGGGACGCTTCTAGATGATGTATTGAATGTTTTTCAGAACCACCCATTGGGTTTATATTGGGGTGAAGGATACTACTGAAACTATCGAAGGAGCAAGCTTCTTTATCAGATTTTTTATTAGGTCCTAGTTCGAGAGGAAATCGAGGTAGCGAACGATGAGGCGAATCGATCCGAAGACAACAGAGGGGTTGATGTGACTCAATCGAGGAATGACTCTATCAATAATCCTTCATATTAAAATATGTACATTTCAGCTTCTTTTTAATCTTTAGGGGAGTACTTCGACAGGAAATCGAGAATAAAGACCTGTGCCCACTCCATACACTCGTTAATTGCCACCAATATGCGGCTTAAGAGTTGTTCGTCCACTTTGATGTGTTGTTTCCCCGAAATGATACTGATTTCCTCTAAGGAAGCTATAGCATTGGCCAGAACTAATCCATTTGATTATTTAACGACCAACTTTTATAAAAGTTGAACCAAGTTTTCAGACGCTTCATCGTTTGGAGCGATTTCATAAACTTTAGGAATACTAAGAACTGCTGTTTTTCTAACATAAGGATCTTCATCATTGAGGGCTGCCTTTAGAGGCTGGACCAAATATTAGTTTAGTTTGGGTACTCTTAGGGAACTCATAGTCCTTACTGCTAGAGCTCTGATGATAGGATTGGTCTTATTGGCGGCATCTTTTCTAAAAGAGGAGATGGTCATAATGGCATCATCGGGTTTGTTCCTGGAGTAGTTGATTATATAAAGATAGACCAGTTTTTTGATGTCCAGTTCAGTATATTCGAGGCATTTTAAAACGGACTGGAACAATGGAGATAGGTCTTTTCCCAAAGTCATCTGAGCGATCACCTTTTTTAAAGCCATCTTTTTGTCCTCAAAGTTTTTGGAGTTCAAGGCGTCATGAAGCTCACTGATTTCGCCACGCTTGCCGCTTTCAAAAAAAGCCATTAAATCCGAATATAGATAAATTAAAAACAATAAATTTGATTTTTGAATCAACTACATAAGTGCCTATTATTTTAAAAAATGATCAGCTTTCAACGAGGATAACAGTGTGATTAATGGCGGTGAATTGGTTTGCTATTTGTCAGTTTGATATATGATCCAAGTTAAATGACTGATTTTAAACAAATAAGAATCAATATGAACTAAAGAAGATCAAGTAAATTGAGATTGTTATTGAAAAATATCAAATAATCATTTATTTTGCTTTAATGTCACTGTTAACTTTGACTTCGAACTTCGCTGTCTCATTTGATTTTTATCCTCTCCATTCATAGAAGGGGATTTCTCTTTTCCATTGAATGAGGAAGAATAGTCAACACGGTTATTGATTCTCTTTGTTGATTGGCCGGAAATTATTAGAGGCTTCTCCAATATTTTTATTCCTCTCTAGCCGTATTGCTATCGAAACCAATGAAAATCCGTTTTAGGGAATGTTGGTGATTTGATTGTGTTTGCAGTTGCTGTTGCGTAATAGTTGTTATTAAAGTTTATATTATTGAACGAAAATTGGTTGAGTTGGTGTTTTCCCAACTACTACTGATCTAAATATTGCTTTGGCTTCAGGCTTGGAGAATGTGATTTTTGAATTTATGGAGATCTGTATGAATATATCTGTTTTGAAGGTTCAGGAGAATAATACAATGGTTTTATTGATAGTTGTTATATCCGAATTGATGGATTTTGTTGATAGACTTAAATATTTCTGAAAAGAGAACATCTGTTATTTTATGGCGTTCTAGTCACAGGTTATCTTTAAGCCATCTCAAATCGATTATGCATAGAGAGATTCTCTCTCGAAATATTATGTTGCTTGTTGGCGGTTTTTAAATCCTTTTGTTCTAATGATAGGATATGATATTTAATTTGATGAGAATTATTATTTTAGAAGGGCAGCCTGCATTGTTGCGAAAGAATTTGTTAGCTTTGCAACTCTTTTTTTCGCCCATCTGTCGGGGATAATAGAGATGGCTGAGGTATTGCATAATATGGTTTGGTATCAATAGGACTCCTATCGAGTTTGAACTTTATATGTTGATCGATATTCCTGGGACTGGAAAGGATCGTATTTATCTTTGGCGAATTAATCATCGGTTGTTAAATTTATTGATTAAAACTAATGTCTTTTCCCTTGATTCTATTAAAGTGCAATCCTAAGTCAGCATTATATTCGTTGACTTGGCTTTCTTAAATTCTTATTATTGCGGATTTTCTTTTTAAACATCGATATTTAGGCGAATTGTCGAATTTATCATTGGAAGATTTATCACAGGGCTGAAATAAATAGTTAGTTGCTTGCAAATCTTTCATCAACATATCTAAACTACCTAAATTGCTTTCAGGAGCATTAGAGACCAAGATATCTGCTTTTGCATTCATTTTAGCCATGCTTTTGTTTTCAAAATTAAATTCGATGTCAGATAACACTGGCAATTCGTAAATATTTGTTCTGACAAGTAAATATCTCCTTTATTTAAAATTTAAGTCATGAATTGGTTTCCTTATGGTCAATGCTGGATAACTTGTTTATCCCTTCATTTTCGATTAAAGTGAAGACATTTTACTAATTGGTTTGAGAAGTTAAACTACTGATTGAGTATCATCAACACCCTCTCTAATTCTTAAATTTGTATAGCTATGTTTTTCTTCATTGATTGATTTTTCAGGGGAAGTTTAGACTTATTATTTAGGAGATACTTACAAATTATAGTCGAGGGTATACACTAAACTTTCATTGAAGTTGCTGCCATACTTTTTTTATAAAGACAGAGACCGAGACTCATTTCCATAGTCAGAGAGAGAAAAATTCGAAAGAGGAGCATCGCTTTTGGGAGATTCTGAAAAAAGTAAAGATTATGTCATTCTTTATTTCAAATATTGGCACACCTCTTTAAAGGTGATACTCATGATGATAAGCAATTTAAACTAAATCCATCCCTTAATTTTATGTGCAGCCTCAATCAACTTCTCTTTCCTTAAGATTTATAATTACCCTCGATGATATATTTTATACAACTTCTTTTTTGAATGCGGGTTGATTGTTTCTACCTTTTCAATAATAAATTGATTATTCTTTTTGCTTTAAAGAATGTTTACCAACTGAACATCCCTCATTGCTTTAAAAATATCCTTTAATTGGTTTTTCAAAAAAATATTAATTTTATTGACAAATGCTATCGCATTCTTAGAGTCTTTTTTCTTACTAGATTCGCTTGAGGAATTTTAATTGATTTTTGACAAAGGAATTTTACAAGTGAACGATTATGCAGTCTGCTGAATTTATGCTTTTCCTGATCGAGGTTAATAATAATTTGACTTTATTTTAGCAAACATAAGCTGAGAGTTAACCTTTTGCAATTATTTGACTTCCCTTTATTTGCCAGCAAGATCACTTGCAATGCCTTCTCTATTGGGCAATGTTTTTTTAAAGAATTAAAAATGGTTGATATGTTGTTATGATAAACTGATGGTAATTCTTTTTGGTTACGTTAGTTAATTATCAATATTAGTGGATAAGGCATAATTGTTTTTATCAATTGTTTTTATCGACATTAATATTTATAATACTGTCAGGCCATTCGCTAAGCCTGATATCTTAGTAATGAATCCACTATAATTAACTAAGCACCAAAAAAAATCATCCAGATAAGTGGATGCAAAGATAATTCATATTTAATATTTAAAAAACAGCAACTCATTAAATTAATTATCCATCAAATATCAAAGGGAGTCATTCTTTACACTCTTCTCAAAGACTAAATGTATATATAACTTTCGTTCACTGTTACAGGAAACACTTTTGGCAGCTATTTACCTGAAAAACCATGCTCAAAAGTTACCCTCAACACGTTCGTCAGTATATTTTTGCCAGAAATTTGCCAGTTGACGCAAGTAATAATTACATGAATGAATTTATCTGTCACATATCCGATTTTAGCCTCCAGCTAAAGATAAGTTCCAATTTCAACAGGCGCAAGAAACTGTACATCATCAACATGAGTTAAGACAGGAAATCCTGTCTTCAAAAAGCGAGAGGCGAATAGCCAGCCCAACTCGTATCCTGCTCTCAGAATAAGGCCTCCAAAGACTTTTCCGCTTAAATTTTTGTCTTGGATATGCATCAACATAGTATTCTTCATGATTGTGGAGGCGATGGGATGATAATTTTTCGGATCTGTTTTAATGAGCTGCTTTAAGTTATGAATGGCAACTGACTCTTAGTAAGTTGGAGGAGATATTTACAGTCCCCTCATTGATTATTTTTTACGACTAGACTGTCGATGATTGCCCAGTTCGTTAATAATTCTAAAGATATCTTTCTCTGACTAAAAAGTTAAAGCAGGAACTATGTGTGCTTTGCCTGTTGATTTATTTCTAGCTACCATTACAAAATTGGCGGAACATGCGAGTCTTTACTGTCCGTCGATTGTTTGCAGCACATCTATATGAACTTCCATTGAACTTTTACCAACAAAAGATACATATCCTGAGAGTTAACAGTCTATTTATATCGATATGGGGTAGTATAATTCGATTGAATCAATAGCAGCCGACATTATACTGAAATTAAGTTTATCCATGCCCAAATCCTTCTAACTGTCGGGAGTGCAATATCTGTAGGCCACATTAGTGGCAATATAATCCATGAGTTCGAAGATGCGTCCAATTCTGATATAGCCATGAGCAAATTGAACCATTTTTTGTCTCATTGCTTCATTCTTTTAAAAGGGTAGGCATATTTGATAGTAGCTGTGAGAAGGAGTTGAAAATTATTTAATGTCGGCCAATCTCTATTCTGATTACGTTACTTTTATGTTGATATTGGACGAATCGAAGAAGGCTTGCACAACTCGATCAGCAAGATTTTCAGTTGTTGTTAGATCCCTCTTCTTTTGGGGTCTGAATAATAGTGCAGTTTCAGATATGGACCGCAAATATTTATAAGCTGTGAGAGGTCGAAGGGTGTTTTGCGCGAATGTTTTTATAATTTTTTTGAAAAGCATTTTATTGGTCTTCAGAAATCTATAATTATGAGTTGATTATAAAATGAGCTGAAGGAAAATAATGAATAGTGGTCTTATGATAGTTGATTAATTTCTCAATTCTTCCTAATATAAATAGTAAGAATATTTATTTTAAATTGCTCGCTCAAAAAGAAGGGAAAAGGGATGTTAAATAAATAAAAGAAGCAGTTGGCTTTGATAAAAATATCGAAAAATAATCAATTGCAGTGATCTATATTTTTATAATTATAATTGAATATCGGTTAACTCCTTAAAACATAGTAGGAATGGATATTCTCAATAATAAGAATAAAGAGAGAGCTCGGAAAAATAGACTCAAGACCATCTGTACTCTCGAAACCAACGATCCCAATCTAGGATAATCGTGTTATGGAAAGGAAAACCGTATGAGGAATAGTCCTCTACTGACTCAATATTAAAAATCATACGAAAAATCACAGATCAAACAGACCAAAAAGAAAAGTTCAGCTCACCATTTCCAAAGTCAATATTCAGCGATCAATCAATCACGATTGAGGGAAAGTACTCCCAAAAATTTATTCAAGCGAGCAATGAGCATCAATCACAGTAAAAATATTCGGCAGAAGACAGATTATAGTGAGAACGATCACTACTGCATACGTAAGATGATGGGTTCTTTAAAAAAAAGATTAGTATATCCCCCCGACGACGTCCAACCTCATGAGTCAATTCACATTCTTCGTAAATTTTATGAAACAAAAGAGTAGCAATTCTATCAAGTAAAGAGAGGAAAGAAGTAAATTAAATCAGTGCTGATAAAAACAAAAAGTATTAGTACAAAGAAGTAGTATGATACTCAAATGAAGATAACTAACAGTTTGAGTAACATCATCCAATAAAGGTAGCAGAATATCTTCTTAAAGATAGATAGAGTAAGCAAATCGCAAAAGGAATGGGTTATTGTAACTGAAAATTATTTCCACCCTTCGTGGATCGATGTAACATTCTTTTCATTTAGGATAGGTACTATTTGTTTCTCAATCAGTTTAAAAATAATAACGATTTGCTGCTTTGCCTTTTCAGGCAAGTTGTTCATGCTGTCTTTATCACCAGCCACAATGGATATACGCACGGCAACATCAGTCTTTAATGCCTTTATTTTCCCATATATAAGGGAAATCTAAAATTTTAGCAAAATATTAAAATAGGCGATCTCTCTCACTCTTTTCAAATCAACAAAAAAGAGGCGTTTTTATCAATGCCAATGTTTTATCGAACTCCTCCTTAAATCTTAAATTTTATGAGGTAAAGTGTCAAGCATTTAGATTTGAAGCAAAATAGCCATTTGATCGAGAGAGTCTATAATATATTGCCTCATTAAACTAAGGATGGAAGATTGATGTTTGGGCGATTGGAATACTGATCTTATAACTCCTCAATGGAGGTATTTTGGCAGGAGAGGGGTGCGAAATCGGGGAGTTAATTAATTTACAAAAATAAATTCTTATCAGATACAGTTATCTCTTGTGCAACGTGGATTAAAAACTTAAGGTTATCTTGGTGGAAATGCTTAGTTTAGACCCAAATGAGCGCCCTCATCCAAGATAGATAATGAAAATACTATGAAATTGATTGATTTTTCTATCTTCCATTGATAATATCTATTGCCTTGATACAGTAGCAAAAAGGATCATTCATTTATCAAATATAGCTCGATTCCTTCTAAACTTAAAATATATCTGACTTTATTTATTATTTCCTTATTTATCGACTTGTAATTATTAAGGACTATATTTTAATATGTCAGGGCAAGACTGTAAAGGCTCAAGGTAGCACCCCCTTAATTTAGTTATTCCAATATCAACTAAATGTGGGAGGTCTAACTACATAATAAATAATCGAACAACACAGTTGTTGATAGAGTTGGATCAGAGGAAAATTGGTATAAAAAAGCCAACTAATATTGGTCTGTATGCTGTTTATTATCAAGAAATCAGAATTGTCCTATAATGGAGTACTTGGAGGGTATGGAAATCTCAGTGGAATTGATATCAAATACTCATTATCTTTTATCCTCACAATCGTCAAGCTAAATCCCAAATTCAAAAGAGACTCAGTATTAGATTGTGGAGCCGGTATTGGAAGAATCTCTAAATAACTACTCTGTCAAACTTTTAAAAACGTACATATTCTTTGATTTAGATTGACTTGATTGACCAATGCTAAAATTTCATTGAGAAAGCAAAGGATATTCTCAAGTAAAAGAAGAACGTTAGACATTACTATGCGAAGGGTCTCCAATAATTTTAGTTTGAGGAAAAATATGATTGCATTTGGATTCAATGGGTATTTTCTCACCTGAACGACTAAGACGCAGTTAAATTTTTAAAGCGAGCCAAAAAGTCTTTGAATTAGAATGGGTATATTATCATCAAATAAAACCATTGCAAATATGGTTTCATAGTTGACAAGGACGATTGCAGCGTCACCCGATCATATGAATTATTTAAAGATCTATTTGATAAAGCAGACCTGACAATAACGAAGGAGTCAATGCAGAATGACTGGCCCAAGGATCTTTTTGAAGTGCGAATGTATGCCTTATGCTGATGATGGATTGTATTTATTTCAAATTAAGAGGATAATTTATAAAACAAATGAAATAAAACAACAATAGACAGAGCTCTGTAATTTCCTTTTCAGATAAAATGAACTATCCCAAGTGCGAAAAGAAGAAATAACACTCGAAGGAATCGCTAAATTATGTTTGTTTGACGCCAGGGTGCAAAAATCGAGGACTGATTTGTGTACTATGCAAAGCGACTACCGACCACACTGGTCATAATGTGCAATCTGTAAAATCATTCTTAATTAAACTTGAGTAAACTCTAAAAAAGTCATAAGCAACTCACGCGTCGAAGATGGCAGAAGACCAACCACTTAAAAATTCGAGCTAGCATAATCTAATGTAAAAACTAGAATAATCTCATTTATAGATTCTATCGACCTTAAGGATTCAGATTGGCGAGATCTCCTAAAGAATAAGAAAGATTGAGTAATAGATTATGTCCTAATACGAAAAGGTTAGATAAAAGATAAGCAATTAGTATGAAAAATAAACTTTAATTCAAAAGAGTATGCTGTAGATTAAGAGCTACTTCGGAGAGGAAAAGGAAAAGGAGATGGCTTGCGATATAAGATTGAGTATGATGAAACTGCTGTGCCTTATAAAATTCGAGAAAAGTACGTGTGCTTATATTAAGATGAATTTGTGATAGCAAATGAAGCTGAAAATCAGTTTAATGCTTACAATCTCAACGCGAATTCATTTAAGACCAACATGATGATTTGGTAAAGAGAGACCATCAATATAATTGAAGATATTTTTAAAGTAAAACCATAATATCAAATCAAAGACACCAAAAATAGACCAGCAACAGCCGGAGATGCTGTCAAGCAGGCAGCCCTGACATTTTCACCGCAGTTTAAAACGTAAAATAATGAGGATTTAGGTAGTCAATCATACTTTCTAATGAGAACAAGATAGCTAAACTGAAGGATGAAAAAAATGGAAAAATAATTCTTTTAAATGAGAAGATAGTTGATTGTAAAAATGCAATAAAATTGAAAATTGGGGCGTTATCGGCAGCCAGTTCTCTCCAAATTGGTCTTTGTTTAAGACCTCATATAACTCAGAAAGCCTATAAATTTGAAAGTAAATTAGAGTATACTTAGAATCTAGCATAATGCATGGAGCGTACTTTTTTTCATCCAACGGCTTCGTCTTCGCGCACAATGACCAAGCAGTCAACAATACAAAGACCAACTTTTTATTTAAAGCGAATGATGAGTTGAGTATTGAAGTGGAGAAGAACCAGAGTAAGATAGTGGTAAAAAAAAAGGGAGATAATAAACCTCACGAGTTGTTGTTAAAAATACTCGATGAGAAGGATTGGGACGATCTCTATTACGGTGTATGTTTAAATGGAGTGGGAGACAAGGTGCAAATCTTAAGTTGATTGTTTATTGCATTGAGCCTAAGTGAAGATAATATAATTAAATTGTAGAATGATGATGGAGTTAATAACTAAGATTTGTGAAATTGGAAATTGACAAGATAAAATAGCAGATTATTATATAAAAAGCTGATCAACATCTAATGGCAAATACTTTATAGTTTTCTAATTTCAAAAGAGCGTTTTAGTGCTAAATAGTTCTGATATTATCGCAAATAAAATGCTTATGGTGCTAGGCTAGGTCTAAAAGAAGCTGCGGCAAGTCGATGAATTGATAAAGATATATGTAGTATTAATTAAGTCTATTATAAAAGTTAAATAAATTCTATTACAAAAAATCGAATTATACTT
>Ga0302186_10001007_pt1 | contig 24269 bp, 21 predicted proteins | sample II_Bog_E1_2_FD_198782 | JGI IMG/M metagenome (GOLD analysis project Ga0302186, IMG submission 198782) | Peat permafrost microbial communities from Stordalen Mire near Abisko, Sweden - II_Bog_E1_1 | ecosystem: Environmental > Terrestrial > Soil > Wetlands > Peat | place: Sweden: Abisko...
GCATTGACTTAGTTATTTTAAAGAAGATGAATATTGGTTTTGATCTGTCGATAGAGGAGAGCAAACTGTGCATCTGCCTTTTTCTTTTCTTCGGAAGTTCCTTCGAGTAGGTATTCAAACTCTTACATGTTTTTAAACAAATAATAAATATATTTCTAATTAATGGAATATGACTAAACTGGTGTTGATGACTGATAAAGGATTAATGCTCGATATTTGAAGTTGGCTGATAGATAACTGGCAATGAATATCTCAAAAATAGCTATATCTTTCATAAATATAGACTCCTAACATAAATTCGACTATATTATCATAGATGTCAGATAGTATAAAAAAGATAAAGCATAAACAAATCTTACTAATACTTATTACATTATTTCATTATTTTTATCATTATTTTAAAATATTGGATGGAATTAACCCAGGAATAGATACAGGCTAACATTGAGAAACTTCGCAGTAAAGTTGGAGATCCAAGAACTGGAGGCAAAGGCAGCCAACGTCGAAAAGTTAAAGTTGTCGCCAAAACCAACGTATTTATAAATAGACTCAGGCTGGAGGCGATAAGATCGTTAAGAATATCGTCAAGAAAGTGGGAGCTCATCCTCTGGGTGTTGACGAAATCAACTTCTTCCGTGATGATAACACCATTCTCCACTTCAAAAATCCAGAAGGTACCTCATTGATAACCTAGCCTATGCCTCCATTCAAAACAACACCTTTATTGTTAGCGGAGAACCTGAGACTAAGACCATAAAGGATCTGCTGCCCGACATCATCCAACAACTTGGCCCAAAACAACACAATTGGTTGAAAGAATTAATTTCAAATATTCCCCAGAGCCCTGAGGAAGTACCAAACCTCGTTGAATCTACTCCTCAGACCGTCGAATCCACTCCTCCCCCTGTTGAATCGGCTTCTCAAAAAGTGGAATCAGCTACCTCCTCGAAATGATGCAGCTATTATTGACCAAACTCATTAAGCGATAATTTAATAACTTTTGCCAATTGTTTGATAAATATCCTTCATCCAAATCCATAAAAGATATTTATATTTTTGCAATATTTTTCATTAATGTAAAGGTTCGTAGAATTTATAATATTCAAATGACATAGGAGGAGGATCCAGAATAATTTCAAGAGAGACTAAGTCAAATGAAGGCTTTCAACTTTCGCGAATAGCGCGATGATAAACTCAAAAAACAAATTATCCATGTTTTATATTAGGAGAAAGTACTCAAACCGAGAAGGATATATTGCATTAGTTTGTATTGCAAAGTGTTTAAGGGTCTCATGACCTATGCTTTGCAGCTTGATGAGTTTTATGGACGCTTAAACTATCTCTACATAAACATTTTACTCCAGCGACATTTTGTAGCGATAAAAGATTTTGTAAGCATAAGGGATGGGGAAAGGTCTGAAAAAATGAAATTTATTGTAAACCTACGTAAAAAACGAGCAATAGGCAACTTAAGAGAAAGACATAATAAAATTAAAGCAACCAAAGTTAAGCAAGCCGAATAAGAATATCCTCCAAATCAAACAAAAATAAGAACGCAAAGTAATTTTTACGAAACCAAACCTTTTGATAAACCCATTGAACCACAAATTAATAAAACTACTCATCTTTATGACTCGAGAAAATCGTCCCATTCTCTTTATAGTGCTTTAGATAAGCCTTCAAGGAGAAAATTTGTAGCAATTAAATTAGTGCCGCAGTTGCCAGCATTACTATCAGTTCAGTAATAAAAGAGTAAAGTCATTCAAAGTAGGATAAATGATTAGGATCATCTTGCATAAAAAGAGAAAGTAATTCGATAGAACAAGGAATTTGAGAGATCTTAAAGTAATAAAAGAAGTTCCTTTAGAAGTAAATCGCCAGAAAAGGCAACCCCTACATAATATAAATATTAACAACATGAATAAAAATAAAAGGAGATTGCAATCTGCACTAAAAAGTTGCAAAAAGATAAAATTTTAGCTTTGCTGAGTGAAATCTCTATAACGTCGTGGCTGCAAATGAACGACATAATTCAGGATCATCTTGACTCCACCCTAAAGTCCTAATCTTTACTCAATGAAAAGAGCAGTCTGTCTCGAAGTCAACAAATTATAGAAAGAATATCTTCTCTTCGATGAGCCAATCTTGATAGGTAGTTAATAGTTAACTCTAATTGTTATTAGTAAATGTTCTATTTTCATATGAAAATTATTTCTTCTTCATTTTAAATTAACCTATCATTTGTCATGATATATGCGAAAGTATTCTGAGTGATATCAGCAACGTGACTGATTTATGTTTGCAGCATCATTGCAATCTATAACAATATCTATGGAGGAGAGGAATTCACGCAATATCTATGAGAGCCTTTGCGCTTACTATGAAAGCAACCTTACTGAGGAAGACAACCTTGATTAGGAATACTTCAAAACCATTGAAGATCTGTTGCAGCTCATGGAGGCTTACGAAAGCAAACGTGCCCTTAATTTCCAGACATTTAAGGCGCAGATTCGGAAATGCATTGACTAATACCAGGAATAACGATTCTAGGCCGAGAGAGCGACCACCAAATCATATAACAATGATTCACGATAAAAGTGGGAGACAATAAAAACAAAAATGGAGGCCATCACCCAGATCAAGAACATCTTCAAGAGCACTTTCGGAAGACGTTGACATCAATTGATGATCATTCTAAACCCATTGACAAATATTATTTATTATATGAATGATCCCCTTATCTATCCTTCTAAATACTGGAGTTATATCAAAATCTACTCCTATTATATAAAAATAGTCGAGCAGACATAACCATTGATTAATTATATTATAATCAAGTAAAATGCATATTTATTTGCATTAAAGAGGAAGAACCAAGCAGCATGACCAGCAATTCTTTTGTTTTTCAGTCAATGGCTGTGATATTTAAATGCAATCGATTTTCTAATAATCCTTCCAATTTTCCGCTTTAATTTGAGTTCTATTTTCATCCTTACAATTTCTATTTCTAAAAGTGATGAACAATATCGACGAGTACCTGGTTATGCTGGAGAAACTGCAGGTTATTCCCGAGCGATAAGTCAAATCAATCTGCGAAAAGGTATTCCTTTTCCTATTTAGGCCAAGTAGATCCTAACGTCTGAACCTAACTTGGTTCATGTTCGTGCCCCCGTTACAGTATGTGGTGATACACATGGTCAGTTCTACGATCTTCTATAGATCTTTTAGATCTGCGGCAAGCTGCCTGTAAGGATAAATCAATACAGAACACTAATTATTTGTTTATGGGAGACTACGTTGATCGTGGATTTAATAGTGTGGAAACGTGGCTGTATGTCCTCCTACTCAAAATCAAGTATCGCACTCGAATCACACTCCTGCGAGGTAATCACTAAAATCGGGAAATTAACAAACTTTATGGTTTCTATGATGAATGCATTAAGAAATATGGAAGCGATTTAATATGGAAAATGTTCGCTGATCTCTTTCAATGTTTGCCAGTTGCCGCTGAAATTGACAATCAAATTTTCTGTTTGCACGGAGGACTTTCTCCAGAAATTGATACTTTAGATCAGCTCAGAAATATCAACCGTGTGCAGGATATTCCTCATTCTGGACCATTGTGCGATTTGGTATGGTCTGACCCTTCGGAAGATGGCAAGAATGGCTTCAACTCTTCTCCTAGAGGAGCTGGATATTGCTGGGGCGAAGATATTAGTGAAAAATTCTTGTATCGTAACAGTTTAAAGACTATCTGTCGAGCTCATCAATTGGTTATGGAGGGATACAGTTATGCACATAAGAAAAAATGCGTAACAGTGTTCTCTGCTCCCAATTATTGCTACCGCTGTGGTAATCAAGCTGCTGCAGTGTAAGTAAACGATAACCTCGAATGCTACTACCAGAAATATGACCCTTCGCCCAAGGAAAAGGAAAGTGAGCCATCCCGTCGCGTACCTGATTATTTCCTATGATCATTACTCCTTCTCTATACTCTAAAGAATTTAAAAAATAATTATATCTTCAATCATATGGATTCACATGCTGTGACTTCTGATAGAGCGAGTCAGAGCCTAAATTCTTTTTGTATTTTTATGGGGTCAAACCAACAAGTTGATGATATTATTAAACTTGCCTAGGCAATTCTTCAAGAACCTCCCGAGCCAATTAGACTCCATTATTGTTATGTTTTGAAAATTATACGAACTGAACTAAATCTCTTTGGCTTTTGTTGCCTTGGAAATCAGTCATTTGACAATCGTCATCATCCAGCTCATGCATTGCTTCCCAATCCTCTCCATTGCCAATTCCGATTATTATTACACTCAAGGGCAATCTTCCGCACTTAACCAGCAAATCCTTTACTTATTATTTATCATGGATGATACCATCAGTTAGAATTAACAGAATCATGTATTATTTTAATTAAGTTTTCATATTCTCACAGACTGACATGGCTTAGCGAAGAAGAGGAGCAAACAAAGTTGGCCCTGAAAAGGAGAGGGACGGTAAACATTGACGATAGCCTTGCATTATGCCAGGCAGTTGGAAAAGATTAGGATTTGTCTCTGAACCATTAATAGGAAAGCAATGATGAACCTTGGTGCCAGTACTGAAGCCAGGCATATTAACCTTAGCACCAAATCCAAAAGTGGGAACCAATTTATCAGTATCATAATCTAGAACGATACTGCAGACTTAATGGAGGGCTTACTCATATTGACTCTTTTTGTTGACTGAAGTATAGTGCAGAGAGGAGGGTTGAGTTTGAATTCCATTACTAGCTGTGAAATCAATACAAACCACCATAGCCATTTGCATGCCGCTTGATAGATAATCCATAAAATCGTACTTAACAGTTTGTTTGAAGTTTTGAAATGTAATAACTCCTTTCTAATTTTTGCCCTTCATGAGAGTATGCCTAAGTCTTCCTTCTGCCAGCGTAGCCAAATCAAGGCGAGCTTATCCAATGAGTGAATTCCCACTATCATTAAAAAATCTAACGATAAGGGGTTGTTTAGAATTATTATTACAAAGTCGTTTTTAATTGACTCTGACGTGATTAAACGTATTTATTTTACCCTCTCGGACTTAACTTTCATATAGAAGGTATTCCTCATTGTTTTTGATCTTGTAAATCTTGAAGTGACTTCCACATTACCCAAAACATAGAAAGTACGAGGATACATCCAAATTGGTGCAGGCCAGATCAAATTAAATATACTTGCTGCTGCCTCTCTCCACCTTTTAGCATCGAAGCAGCATTGTTCCGACACGGTTGCCTCTGTTTAAAAGCTATTTCAAGATTCCTTTGTTCCTGCCATTGAAGATTTATCCAACTGTCGCTTCTACTTCTCCGATTACCTCCCTTGAGGAGCCAGTATTAATAACATTGAAAATCAGTTTTTGCCGAACTAAATAAATGGAATTGTACCTTCAAAGAAATAATCGAGAACCAGGGATTAGGGGAAATCGATTGATTGATTGTAACTGTGCTCAGTTTTAGTGGTCATAATTTTTTTGCGGGGCTGGTTCGTCTATTGGAGATAGACTTAAAGATAAACAGCAGAAGCGTTGACATTTTTGCAGGAAAAATAAATTTATACCTTCTCGGACTCCTGCTCTGACAGGAGAGACTCTTTACGAGCATCGTAGTCCATTACCGAAATTAAAACTTACGGAATTATTATGGGAGTTTAAAGTCACAAAGAATTTAATCAGAGCATAATAACATATCTTATAATTGATCTTATGATTTCTGAGAAGGCGAATCGTGCATTCATTAAATATCAGATCGAGGAATAATTCGAAAATTTGTTTGGAGTTCACAACTTGATCTGATTCATGGTTTTTTTATGTGTCTTATATATATGAGCAACTTGAATCCGGCTAACCAACGGTGGAAATCTGTAACAATCAATCTAATTTAGTGAATGTCCACTTTCAACATTTAAAAATATTGAGTTTTGATTTAGGAATTTGTTTGGAGATTCATTTTCGACAAATAGCCTATGAATTATCGAGTGATTATAAATCGAAATTAAAAATACAAATGGATAGACTTATTCCTATGAACCATTTAATGAGAAATAACTCTCTTGTTTGGCTCAGCAAATATTATCCGAGCATGGCCGTGATATTTACATTGATAAAATACGAAATACTATTTCTAAATATTCGTGAAACTGCCTTATCTATATTATTGATGCATTTAAATATAATATCGTATTAGTAATAATTCTACATGTTCATTGGAGAATTTGCACCATCTCTGTTCTTTAAACTTGGCACCTACCTCATCATTCCCACTCTTATTATCATCTACTATATCTCACAGGTATAAGGACACGAGCCGCCATTTCCTCATTGCTGGATCAGCAAAGTCGCACAACATTATCCGGAATTTGTGTTCTTTAGAATCGCAACTATCCCGGGAGCAATCTTAGTAGCTTTAGGATGGCTGACCAACCACTTTTTCCTTAAAACGATTGCGAAAGAAAAGGGCTTCCATATAGATAAATATCATCCTTAAATATACCTTATCTTGGGTTTGATAGGATCAATGCTGCTGATGGGGAACACTGCCACTATTGATACAGGCAAGATGAATGACAAGTGGCATACAAATTGTGCCTCCAGATTCTTTATTTTTACCTTGATTGCTCAACTATACAATACCGGTCTCTGCTGGGTTATTTACCTACAAACAAAGGCTCTCAGCATACGCAATCTCTATTTAAAAACAGGGTTAGTTATCCTACTAATAATGCAACTCTTGCTTAGTAGTCTCTACGGATCGATTGGAATAATGGGTGAGTAGAAATAACTGGGCAACGATATTGATAAATTGGTGGAATGGACTCTCACATCGACAATAATATTTGGATTTTACTCGATGGGTTTGGATGTGGATAAGTTTGTATTTATTTACGAAAATAACTCGAAATGTAATGGAGAGATTTCATTATCGATTGAGACTGTTGATTGATATATAATTAATCGATGTTAATCTTATCTTCTTAATTTAGCTGCCACTATTATTCGATCAGATGTTCATATATCCATCCAATAAATTGAGAGTAAAAGATAGGTGGATCATTTCACGGGGAATCGTTAGCAATAATCACCAAATCAATGGCCTTCTTACTCTTTCTGTGCTGCTTTCCCTCATACTCGTAGTAGGTAAACTCAAATCTCAACTCAAAGTTATTCTTCAACGAAAGTAGTTTCTCTTTGGATAGTCCTGCTCTTGAAAGATCATCAAAATGAACAAACAGATCACTGTTTAAGCTGTCAATCACGATGAATCTGTATAATTTTAGAAATACCCATAGTTTCCAGACTGGTCGAAAAATTTTAGTCTTCCTGTGTAGCGTTGGTTGTTGACTGGGGATTGAGGTTCGACATATGGGAAGTAGTTTTGTTCAGTTGGAAGGACATAGGAGGGATAGTTATACCCATAATAATTTTTGTAATTTCCTTAAAGCAGTTGTTGCTCAGTTAATCCTGCCTCCAATTGATTGTATCCCTGATTGACATAGCTATTATTGCTATCGAAAAACTACTACTAAAGTCGGTCGTATCTTGATAGTAAATGATGTACACCTTACCTGAGTTCAGATTGAAACTTCTGTCTGAATTCTAGGCATATTATTTTTTGCGATCTTAGAAGATTACTTGGGTTTGAATTGGCAAGTCTCCACAGTCGCTGAGACTTTTTTTATGCTGTCGACTGTGCCGATGATTTCCAGTGATAACTTCATCATAATTGGGGTAGTGAATTTTATCTTCTCTTTCTCTAGGCTGCTTACTTGCTAGTGTCTCCTCGAAAAGAGTCTCGAGCAACTGGATCTAATAAATAATACTTGGCCAATAACAATTTCTCTTAGATCGGATATGACCTGAAACGTGGAAGTTTTAAGGACTGCGTAATATTTCTTCCCAGCTTTAGCAAGCATAATTCGATCCTTATCTGGATTTTTGCAGGCTGAGATGTATGTTTCGTTTAGGTACTCGTCTCTATCTAGAAATAGAACTGTAACACTTTTGCAGAAAGCTGCAGATGCGATTATAAGAGTATCCTGGAGTAACAGTCTTCGTACGTTATGGAAACAATTGAGATCCGGTTGATCCCAATAGTCAAGAATTAACTCTGGATGACTTTGGTATTTTTTTAGGATAGCACTTTAGTTTATGATTGGGTAGGCGTTGCTTCTTTTGTCGCTAAGATTACTGATGAGAGTGAGTTTCATTTCCCTGATAACTTCTCCTCCATAATTATGCGAGAAGTAGACTGCCATCGATAGTGCTCTGAAGAGTGAGTTTTAGTGCTTGTGAGTAATGTCTTGGATGCGTACCAAATCGTTGCTTTTCAGCTCTTTATCTAGCAATTTCAGCTATTTTTGCATTGCTTTTTATTATTAACTAAACTATGCATTTGGGAAACATCTCGCATCGGGATTATCAAATTAAATAAGAATATCCGATCAATAGCCCAGCCATATTAAAAATGTCCTTCTCTTATTAATTAAGCAGGAGGTATCAAGAATAACGTTGTGTGATTGCTCTAGATTTATCTTTCACAATGATTATTGCCGTAAAAATATATTTTTGTTTTAAAAACAGTCCATCTAACAAAGTTTCATAATTTTAAATGCCTAAGGAATCAGCTAACACTCTAAACGAATATCAAATCAAACCGAAACACCGATAAAAATTTAAACCCTCAGAAGCTCGGGAAATCATCAAAACTGTCCTTAAATAGAAGCTGGTCCCCAAGCAGCAGTCCCCACCAAGTGATCTCAATCCATTGAGTAAGGATATTGCCGACAGCATCAAGTACAAACTTAAATAAACTGGCAAGGATAGATATAAATACATCGTGCAAACCATCCTGGGGAATCAGAAGGGGCAGGGAGTTCAGGCAGGGTGCAGAAATTTCTGGGATGCTGACACTGACGGTGTGGCTTACGAACAATATGTCGACGACAATCTCTTCTGCCTGGTGACTGTCTGGGCAGTCTATGTCTACTGAGGATTGATTAGCGATTAATTAGTGGCTTCTACTTTTAAAACATTTGTAAATCATCCGGTTGCATTTATGCGATTAAGATAATTATCGTGAGAATAGATTTAATATCTATAATTGAATCCTATGAATATTCACCCATCAATGAGGACGGCACTTTTGCTTTTGGTTATGTTGGGAGTTCTTGCGTATTCGAGGACGGCGGATGATGACGAGGTGGATACCAGTATTCCTGAATACCCCCATAAGTTCTTTTCAGGTATCAGTCAGCATATTCAGGATATTACCTAATTAGCAGTACCAAAAATATTCACTACACTTTCTTTCATTCGCAGAACGATATTTCGGCAGATCCACTTATAATTTGGTTTACAGGCGGACCAGGCTGTTCTAGTCTGATTGCTTGTTTTCATGAAAATGGCCCCTTTATCTTCCCTCCAGGCCAGCTTAAATTTGAACTCAATAAAAATGCTTGGAATAAGCAAGCCAGTGTGTTGTACATATAATTACCTGCCAACGTCGGATTTTCGGAAGGACCAGAAGAAGCTATCACTGATTAATCTTTCACAAAAGACGCCATGGCTACAATTCGGCTCTTCTATACTAGATTTCCCTCATTCAAGAAAAACTAGTTGTATCTGACTGGACACGGATACGCTGGAGTTTATGTCACCTACCTTGCCCAGTAAATCATATCAGAAAACACGGATACTCAAGTGTTTTACAACGATCGTTTTAATCTCAAAGGTATTATGGTTGGAAATCCCTGCGTACGACCTGATGAGTGCTATTCTTCGGGATCAGAGAAGCAGTCCTACTACCATTACTAGTTTTTATACAATAGAGCGTACTACACTAGAAAGAATTGGGACGATTTCCGTTCGAAATGTACACTCAGCTACGATGGTTTCGAATGTTATCAAAAGCGAGTTGAGATGGATAAAATTTTTAATAATACCAATAGTTCCATGTATAACATCTATAACCCTTGCTATAAGGGAAGAAATAACTCAAATCTATAGTACATCAATTCTGGATGCGAAGATGATGCTAACATTATGACCTATCTCAACGATCCCACAGTTCGAAAGAACTGGAATATTGAGGGAGACAAAGAGTGGGTTCCATGCAACACCAAGATATATGCGGAGTATCTTCCTGGCAATAATTCATACTGGATATATCCTTATCTCATTAAAAATAAGCTAAGAATCGTATTTATTTTTATATTTAGTGGGTTTACTCGGGAGATGTTAGCTCTTTTGTACCAATTATCGGAACTAAAAGATGGGTTGAAGAGTTGAGGCATGAACTCGAAATGCCCGTTAAGAGAATATGGAGAGAATGGTGGGTTCCCGGAAACCATACAGGAGAGGATCAAGTCGGAGGTTTTATTTGGGAACTGAGGGATCTGACTTTTGTAACAGTAAAGGGTGCAGGATTTACGACGAGTACTGATCAACCGAAAGCGATGGCTTAAGTTCTTGCTGGATTTTTGTCTGGAACAACCCTGCCTTACAAAAACAAATGATGAAATGTATTATTGAAGACATCTCTTTAAGAATATCCCTAATTAACGATATTGTCTATTATGAATTAAAAAATGTAAGGTTGGAAGATATACCAATATCAAATATGCTAAATTCATAAGTGCATCTCGGCTAAAAGACCTTATAATATCTGGCTAAACTTCGATATTTTTGGACTATGTTTTATCCTTTGTTATGCAGATTAAATTAATGAACAGTTTATTCATGATTCTATAATTTTATTAATTCTTTTGATGAGGTAGCCGTCGTATGAGATTCTGCAACAAAGAGAGCAAGATAGGAAAAACTACCTTCAAAACGCTTTATAAAGGACAAATAGAAATAGTCAGATATGCGGCAAAATTAGAGAGGACATTAATCATCATTTGACTTAGAACGAACAGTATCAACGACCTTTTACTGCTGATCAGTGCAGTCATGCAAATACCAGCAGTTCCCTTAAAAAGGCGTATTTTTATCGAAAACTTCTAAATAAATCCAGTCTTTGTCATTTAAGCCCTGACAATATTTTGAAATGCAAATAAAAATCCTTTGAGAACAAAAAGGTAATGGATAAACCACCAAGTTTTTTCCAATAAACTTTGAAAAATAAAAATAATGAAACACTGTCAGAAAGAGTAACCGTTGATTTTATTAATATTGATCAATTGCGAAGGGGCGGAAAAGACAACTTCAAAAATGTTACTTTTGGATAATTTATTGAAAGGAAAAAAGTTAAAAGGGGGCGAATGAGAAAATTAAACGAGGCATGGTCTGGAGAGTAGAACAAAAAAGGCAATTAGCATATTGAGCTGTAGATTGAAGGCAGCAGCAGATTCATCCGAAACATGGAAAGTCCTTTTACGACCGCTAAATAGTAAAAAGCATCTCATGGAGAAAAAGCTAGAGAGGAAGATGGTCAGGTCCATTTGTAACCGAAAATAACTTCTTTAAACGATTTATAAAAGATAGATATTGATCTTTATAGCAGAAGGATATGCAGTTATTTGAAAAAGGAAAAGGCCAACTTGAATTCGGCAACAGATTGCGCAAAAAACAGTTATGAACTTGGGTTGCATATTCACTCATTGCGAAGAGCATCGCCTAATAAGAATTTGCCTTTTCACCAATCGAGTCATGATAATAGGCTATAGTATAAAAGCAAAATGGTTTGCAGCAATTAGAAACCGCACAAGGCAAATAAACCAATAAGGATAAATAAATCCAAGAAAACAAATTTGACTGATGATCTACAGGGTTGGCATGTCGGCAAAGATAATGAACTCATCGAGGAAGATATTTTTAGCAATTTTTGATATTTTTATTTTTATTGTATGTATCATCGATTTAGTGATGAATTAGACTACTACTAGCTTAGTTTTACAAGATGCGTACATTCACAGACTTAAGACGATCCAAATGATGGCAGTCCACATTTGACACTAATATGAACTCTATTAAAATGTTAGCGTATTCAGATAGTCGATAGACAAAGGTCTGCCTATTTTGATATAGTTGTTCAGCTATAAATTGCAACTGCGTAGTTGAACACACCATAATTATTTATGGATTCAAAATTTGGAGAAAGCTCACTTTCCAACTATATCAATCAATAAACGATTGGTAAACATGTACTTAATCAGGCAGAGGTGCTTACGGCTACGTGTTCCGCTGTTTAGACAGTCGAAATCGCTAAATGGTTGCCATGAAGAAGATCATACTCGATATGGAGAACGAAGGGTTTCCTAGTACCTCGATCCGAGAAATATCCCTCCTTCGAGAAATCACTCATAAAAATGTTGTTACGTAAGATTGGGTTTACTAAGATTGAAAGATGTGGTCATTGATAATAAGCAGCTCTATCTTATCTTTGAATATCTAGATAAGGATTTGAAGTCTTACATCGAAAATCTGGGCAATACAAACATGGATACCATGAAAGTCAAAAGATTTTTATATCAAATGCTATCTGGCATTGCGGAATGCCATAAAAAAAGAATTATCCATCGAGATCTCAAACCAGCAAACATACTCATTGACTCAAATGGTAAAAATACAGTAAGGTAGATAGTTTACTTAAAATTGCAGATTTTGGGTTGGCTAGAACCTTCACACTTCCAGTCCGCCCCTATTCTTAAGAAGTGGTCACACTTTGGTATAGAGCACCAGAAATTCTTCTTGGCTCGACAGACTATTGCACACCAATAGACATCTGGGCAATTGGATGCATTTTTGCTGAGATGGTAATAAAACGGCCCTTATTTGCTGGAGACGGTCATCTGGATCAACTCTACAGAATTTTTAGGATATTAGGAACTCCTAACCAATAAACTTGGCCTGGAGTGAATAAAATGAAACAGTACAAGTCAACCTTTCCAAACTGGCCTGCCAATGAAATTCAAAACGTTGTAAGTGGACTTACTCTGGATAGCTCTGGACGGGATTTATTAAATGTAAGGTCTAATGTATTTAGAAAATGCTGCGGTATAATCCGAATAGCAGAATTACTGCGCAGGCAGCTCTCCAGCACGCGTATTTCAAAGATATTAAATGATAATGACTCTAATCTGCTTATTTTATTTGTTCATTTTAATGCTGTCTTAATACACAATTTCGGTGATTTCCCTTATTAATGCTTAGAATTTCGTGGAATAAAATGTTTAATCTGATGCATATCGTATTGAAGATGAGTAACAAACTTCAAAGGTCCATCATCATTGATTCATATTCTTATAATTATTTTTCAGGAATGGATGATTCAAAAGGATCTTTTAATCAAAAATAAGATAGATGAGAGGATATATCTCCTTCCTTCCGTTAATTATTGTCTCCGAATGATACTTTTTTGAGTTTTGATTAAGAAATCATTCCTACCTGTCTCTAAGATTTATCACCTTCTCACTGTTAATCTCTTTAGATCATAAAACCGTGATCTCATGCATCTCTTTGTTTGCCCTCTATCCTGTATTTTCATTCTAAATTTGATTAATTATAATATAATCCAAATTTATAGTGATGATAGAAAAAAATTAAGGTAGTTTAAAATATATAAAATATGATGAATCAATTATTTTTGATTTCTACTAATTTCCATGAAAAGGAGGTGTGATTATTTTTTTATTTTTATACGGGGTCGCCATTAACTATCTTTAAAACATAACTTGTTCTGAAACATAAAAAGAAATAAAATGTGAAGGAGGGAGGAGGAATTTTTTAAAGAAAGGGCAGAAGAATTTTTATGCTTGGAGAAAACTACCCGAATGACGTTTAATATCTTAATAATGGAAGATGGATGAATAGAGATATAAGGGGTTATAGATCATTAGGGATTCTTGGCCAACGCCTTGATGATTCTATTTCGTCGTTCTAGGTGCTCTCTTCGAGCAATATAGTTAATTTTCTTGGATGTAAGTATAGCTGTGCAGCTTTATCCCTTCATATAATTGAAGAAACAGACTCTAAACAGAAAACACAGCTCTTTTAAAGAAATTTCCTCTGATTTTTCAATTTAATGGCAAACCTCAGGGTAATTGGTTGATAAATTTTCTGGAGTATATAATTTGAGAAAAGCTGACTTGTTGATATACTTCCTTCCCCTTCGAAACATAACTGCTTTTATTACTCTATAGAAAATTTATTTTATATGAGGCACTTGACTCTAACACTTTTTTAAACGAAGAATGGCCTTCTTAATCACCTTTTGTAAAATTTTTCCATGAATGAACAGAGAAAAACATTGGTTGGTTATATTGCTTTCGCTATTTTTCTTTGCACTTTCTTTTTTTTTCAATTATTTTCTCCGAGAAATTTTTGGTGTTTTTGATTTTTTAAGGGAATTGATTTGAATTTAAGGAGCTTAGTCTTGCTATGGAGTAAATTCTGCTGCTATTTCTCCTTCTGATGAGAGAATGGGACTTCTCTACCAGTCAATAAAGAAAAGCCCAGTTCCAAAATCTTGAATGTAAACAGGGTAGAGTGTAGTCCAAAATTTCATAAAACAACTAAAAATTTCGTAATATGAATGATTGTCTTATTAGTTAAGGCTATTAGTACTCAACATTTGGATTCCTGATTTTAAATATTTATATTATGATAATATTAAACTTCATCGTTTGAGGCACTTTTTGTGATTCAAATATAGTTAGCCACCTTTATTATCGGCAAGTTAGGATCAAAAATTGTTTACCAATTATTAATAATCGTTTTGCTGAGCAATAATCGAGAGAATCACTCAACTTGACTGTTCTAGAACATTTAGCAATGAGTTAGTTTGTCATGATATACTTTAGAGAAGTCCACATTATATTTTATACTTCACTTTGACGTACATCATATTTATCATGCTCTAGGGATAAGAGATATCTTCAGAACATCAGATCATCATTTTCTGAAAGAAAGATAAAATAAGAATGTATGGAGATAGCCAAAATTCGATTAGATACTATATTTCAGCAAAGATTATGTCATAAGCAACATGAATAAATGTAAAATATTAAACCTCGCCTTTCTTCGAAAAATTTATGATTTATAATTAATTTTCATAATATTCGATTATAATGCTCAACATTGCCTTTAAAATAATTTCATGGGAGAGTAAATGATATTCACCACTATGTATCAGAAACAAACAAAATTCGGTCAAAAATCTTAAATGATGAAAAAATAATATCCAAAAGGGAGATTTCAATAAGTGGTCTGAAAAATCGTTTATTCTACATTGCTGATTGTATTGTTGTAATAAATGGTTTACTCCACATAATAATAAAATTATAATACTAATATTATATTTAATATTATTCATATTTAAGAAGAGAATTGATTCTCTTTTCTTTAATTTAAATAAGATATCCATTTTGAAGAATTAAGAAATTAAATACGCACATAACTTTGTCCAGTTTAACTGAATTATCAGTCCTATTTATTTGTTTATATGCATTATCAGAATTAATATAGTTATCGCATTTTCAGATTTTATTGGTCTTTACCAAATGATAACTGTTAAAAGTTTATGCTGTTGTGTTAGGCAAAGAAAAGGACAGTTTATAAACTATCGATATTTGAATACTAAGGCCAGCAAAGCCTGGAAACACATCATAAAATTACTAATTTAATTTGCTGTAAAATCAGAGAAAGGGATCCTTCTCGTATTAATTAAAAATGAATAAAAACCCCTGGTATGAAATGCGTGATAATTAGCAATAATTATAACAATATTCAACACATGTACAACAAAGAATTTATGAAATTTGAGAGGCTTAAGTTTGAGCTTTAAAACATCAAAAATCTGTGCGCTGAACAGTATTTTGCTGTGACCAAATGCAGCAACAACTCCGTGTGCGGAAAGAATCACGTTGACAGATCACTCTATCCCTGCATTCACTTCTATATGGGAAATTGCAAGTACGGGTTCAATTGTCTTTTTTCCCACTCCATCAAGAGGCAAATCGTCAAGCCTTAGCCCTCAAAAGACGTATGCCGTAAACTATATAATGAGAATTACTGCCCACAGGGAAACAAATGTCGCTTTTCGCATGATCTCCGTAGCGAGCCTTGCGTATACAACTCAATGGGAAAATGCAAATTTTCTGCTGATACTTGCCGTTTTTCTCACTAAAAGAAGGTGGATGTGGGAATTCCTTGCTTTTTTCACTTAATGGGGGGCTGCAAGAATCCATAATGCTAAAACAAGCACAACACGGAAAACATCCTTAAATATATATCTTATGAGGGACCCATCTGATGATTGGCAGATTGCATTATTAAAACTAATAATAAATATTCATGAAGGATGATTTAATAAACGTCAATGATGTATTGGACTGGCATGATGAATGAGGAATATTTGAGATATATTTATAAATGTTGGATATATTTTAGAATGGAGATGAGTAGATGTATTTTTGCTTTTACCGCTTTAATTATCTTCGATTTAATTCAATATTTAAAATGATTTTTGATCATCATCTCGTTGATGTAATGAATAGTAGATTATATCTTATCTATTTTCGATCACTCAAAGGATAATTTAATTATCTCAATAAAATTAGAAATAAACTGAGATGAGCAACCCAAATAAATACAAAAGCAAAGATTAGCAAAATGATAAGGTAAAAGGATAGCTCCAATCCCATATAGCGAACAGTAATCAGTCAGTAGCAAAAGAAGGGGTATAAAACGATTAGCCAATTTAGCCAAAAATATCATCATCGAAAAACAAAAATGCTAAAGACTTTGATTCGTATGGTAACTAATTTATGGAACATGATAATCAGTAGCTTATCATCAGCAAAAATAAAATGAACACATCCAATAAAAAGATAATGGTCAGAAAAAGAATATAAACTGAACCAAACTCTGAAAATATCCACTCTGTCATTCTTAAAAAATAGTTGTTTTTGCCTTCGCTGCAGAATAGAAAATAGCTCAAGCGATAAAATATAAAAACCTAGTCAATCGTGAAGCTGAAAGATCTCTATTAAAAGAAAATAAAATTGCAAAGGCGTTTGAAAATTCTAAGCAAAGAGTTACTTCAGTTAAAAGTGAGTTTATCCATTAACGAAGAGTGTCCAAAAAACCCTTAAATAATGACTTCGTAGTTAGAGCAATAACGGTAATATGCTCAAATGCGTGGTCGATACCAAAGTAAGAGCTACTCTAACTCTCGCAATCGTAAATATTAAATATAAAAACGGTTATTGTGTTCCAAGAACAAGAAGGACAACTCACCAGAGTCGATTCAATCAGTCTAAAAGAACAGAGAAGTTATAAACTTTATTCAAAAGATGCATGAATAGTCAGTGGAGAGGGACTTGAAACGTATAAAAAGAAACAAAAAATATATGGAGCATGAACTTAATCATGTCTGCATCGACTGTTCGAAATCCAAATGCCAAATGCAGGCCTATGGGAGTATTCTTGCTAATAGTCGCATTTCCTGATTATGGGTACTTGAAGTTTTTTTAAATTTAGCTAAATTATGCATTCAAATGTTTTTATATTGAATATCCAACTAATAGCATTTAATCTTCATTGTGAAATAAAGAGAATAGAATTAAAATGAAATACATGGTCAAATCAATCCACATACCACTATAATGAAAGCCAGTATTAAAGCATACAACAATGATCTCCAAACTCTACCCTGAGCTGGCTGCAACAGTTTCTCGTCCCGCTCTGCTGGTAGTATTTAATTTTATATGAGCTCTATCTTGGTATTTTAAGGTTCTTCTATCTCCTTCTGTTTTTATGACAACTCCTCTTGAGGTATTGGCTCCTATCTTCCTATGTCCCTTCTAGAAAGCTTGCCTATTTTAACGAGCTTTTCCCCGAATAGTTAAATAAATTTTTAATTTGCCTTGTTATGGTTCATACTATTTCGAGCGTAAGCTTAACGTTGAACTATAGAGTCAGCTCGATACCCAATACCGTTTTCTTCAGTATACATAAAACTAATGGTGCCGATAATCAGAGTTCGTACGTTCCAAGCTGAGGTCCAGTTATCCTGGTGGTAATGAGTAAATGTAGTGCAGATGTATTCGTTAGAAGCAAAGCGACCGTTTGGGGTATAAAAGATGAGTTTTGGTGCTGCAAAAGGGTAGTTCTCATGCAATTCCAGCAATCCATGATAGAAACCGCCCTAGTAAGCTCCCTCCAAATTGTAGAGACAAAAATGGAAGTGAAGGTGTCCATCCCTTGTTACAAGAGCATTAGACAGTGGTTCATTCTCTAGGGAGGCCTATTCTTTGGCCAATCGGACATTGGTTAGCTTGTGTGTCATGAAGAAATATGCAAACGATTGGGATTAATATGATTATATAATTATATTGGCATGCCAAATAAATAGTCAATTAGCGCTTTTATAATTTAGAAAAGACAATAATTTTACTAGCCACCTTTCAGTCAAAAATTATAAAATGCAAATATAGCTAAGATGATTTAATGATATGGCTTCAACATGGTTTGAGATATGTCATTAATCATTTTTTTAAAAATTGAGCTTGTCTTCCCTAACTTCTTCCTTAATACAGAGGATTTATTATTCTTTCTTGGACCAATGTGACTACAGCTTCAATTTTATTCTAAAATATAATTAATCGGATATGAAGGAAGACGAGAGCAAACAGCGTAAGCAACTCAGCTAACAACTCAAATCCAAAATAAAGAAGAAACCCTACACTGAGGATATCAACGGCCGACAGTTTACCTACTCGCTTCTCGATAAAAAAAATCAAAGCTTTATTCTTTCGAATGAACGGTTGCTGCTTCTGAAGGGAAAGACATCTATTGGCTATGCTCGCTCAATTCCTGATAGCACATATCTTCCCTTCTATGATGAGCAAGCCATTCCAACTCTTAAGTTGTAGTTACCTCTCAGTGATATTCACAATGTGACTGCGCAAAATGATTTGCTCGTAATTGAATTCCAGCCCAGCACTAATCAACCCAAATGGGAATTCAATTGCCAAACTAAAAAAGTGGCTGAGGAGTGGAGGAAAACCATAATGGATTCTGTTAATGCGTTGATACTCAATGCTAACAACTCTCCCTTTCAGGTCACAATCAATTAGGGGCAGGTAAACCCCAAACAAGAATAAAAAGGAAACTTGCTCCCTCAAGGAAGTATACATTTAGGAAGTCAGCAAGTCTCAAGCAGTAATGCTCAGTCCATAAATACAAATAAGCCACAATTGCAGCAACCCATCAATACTTCGTATCAGTCAAAAGGACAATTTAATGGAATGCGCCTTGATATCATACCTGAACAACCCCATGATAATGAGATCGATAAAGCTAATCGACTCTCTGGACGCCCTTTTAGCCCTGAATAACTGCCTCTAACAATTAAAGGTAATATCAATGAGCAGCAATCATCTCCTGCCGACCTTCGGTAATAGTACATGCGTAAGAAGAAAGAAGAAGAAAAAATGAAAAACTCCTTAGTGGAAGGAGAAACCATAACAAAACCTAGCATAACCAAGACTGACGTCGTAGACCTCAACTGGGACTACTAGTTTCTCAAAGCAGAAAGCGAATATCTCATTGTATAACGTTTTAAAGATTATGTGCAAGCTTTAGCAATAAAAATTGTTGACGAACTTGGCTTAGAGGAGAAAAGAAGGCATTACAAGCCTCTATCATAAGATCTGCAGCATCTTTACTATTAAGTTGGAGGATTATCTCTCCAGTTTTCGTTATTGGAGCTTAATGAAGTCTCATCCTTTCACGATCGCAGTACCTTTGTATCCGGACAATCAGTAAAGCAAGCTCAGCAGGAATTTAAGAATGCTGACTACATATTGCAAATGACACGCAACAGAGGACGTTTTCGGGTACCTCTTTCAATGATGATGACCTACAAAGGGTTTAGTGCACTGGCCAAATCATTGGTTCACTCTACCAGTGACTACTCTAATCTCAATTCACTACAACTCGATATCAATCAGCTCGAACGCGATACACGGATCGCACGAGGGCTCTTTGAAGACTAGGACAATCTAAGAGTAGTGGCTGCTGATCAAAAACACTACGATAAACTCAGCAGGTCATAGAATAAATTTAAAAAATATGATGTTTGCTTCTTGACTGAGATTAGGCATTTCCTCCCTCATGATTTCTATGGAATTGGTCGGTAAGGTGCGCCTTTAAATAAACTCAGATCGGAGTTTTTGCAAGATTAAGAATATGAGGAAAGGCTGTTTCATGGGGGGAATTTAGCTGGAGCCTTGAGTAGAGTTAAAATGTCAACAGAAACTCGAGATGCGGTTAATCTTTTGACTGAGGTGGCACGATCTATCCCAGAGAGAGTTGGATCACTTGTGATATAAATTTAAGGTCTAGACCACACCTTGACCAACTCGAAAGAATTATCAGATTTACTCCACCTTTCGGGATTGAACATACGATATCTTGGTCTTATTTATGACCATGCCAAGGAACAATGGCTGCGAGCAATCCTGATTTCCGAGATTGTAGCTAGAGCAGCTAAATATTTTCTCAGATATGACCTCCAGGACAGTACTCTTAACTTAAATGCCGAAAATCTCGAGCAAGCAAGATAGCTGCAAATTACTCAGGTGATGGGTTGGCTCAACAGAGTAGTTGGTATTGGACCTGAGAGCGAAAGTCTCTGGCGTCAGATCATCAGACAGGCACAGTCGTCCTTTAAATGCATGGTAAACCGTGATAACATTAATTTGGGATTTCTTATTCAGGCTTTACAGCATCACGGCGGGTTTAGACTGAGAGGAGTAACTTTAAAATAACCTTTTTTTAAAGCTAACAGCATCTTCTCCAAAGAACATTTCTTTTAGTTCATACCTGCCATCAAAGTATATGACCTATCATTCACAGACCACTACTCACTAATAGAGGCACGATTGCAGCAGTTGACATACGATTCATTTGAACAGCTCAATTCTATTCTCAATCTAGAGCGTAAGTAAGGATTAGATAGTCATTATTCACTGGGTAATATGCATGAAGAACTCATATTATACTTGATTAATTGGCTGTCTCCGCAGCAGGCACCTTTCCTATATCTAACTGCCCATGATCCTCTCCCAAGTCGTTTATTCTATCAAACACAACTCACGGCTATCAAGTGGGAGCTTAAGGCAGCCAGAACTGCTGAAGCTGAGAAGATACGTGACTAAGTAATTGAGCATGTTGGTCGGTGGCTAGGTCCATGTCATCCTATTCTCAGCGAACTCTATGATATTTTTGCACGTTACTACTTGGGTTTTCGTGATTAGGAAAAACGTGCAGTAAGTTATTGCAAAAGTGCGCTTCTCAATCAATAAAAATTATTGGGCGGGCAGCACATTAAATTGGCTGATGGGTATTATCATCTAGGCAATATTCATCTGCATTATGCCAAGAAAGCCGATGCTCTGGTCCAATACAAAAGGGCCGCTCAGATTTTAGCCACAAACGATAATACTCATTCAGATGCATATGCTGAAATAATGCTAAAAGCAGGACAACTGTATCTGGCTAACAATGCTATCAATGACGCTCTTCTCTCGGCACGGCAAACCCTTACTCTATCTCAGGAACTTAACAACCCTCCGTTATTTTTGTCCAGTTCAGAACTGGTCGGTCGCTGTTTATAGGTAAGCAATCGGTGGGGAGAATATGCTAAATTTGCACAGGACATCATTCCTTCAATTGCATCATTTAGAGATGCTTCCGATAATTTAGAACGCATACTAAAGGTCATCATTCTGCCTACTCTCCACGCAGTGGCAACTAAAAGTCGATAGGCTTGCCGCCAGCTGCTAGCCATCCTTTCTGAATTTCAATAGACTAGCAGTCTTTTGGCTTATAACTATATTCGGACCAGAATTGACGATAAAACTTTTCCATCTTCTTTTCTGGAATCTCTGTAGAACATAGAGGATGTTTTGCGGGATGTAGAAAACAGTGGCCTAATGACTCGCTGGAGAGGATTTTAAGCCAACCTTCAGCGGCAGGGTGCTCAAATGCGAATAAACCGACCCTTTTAATTTCTATGCATACTGTAAGCCTTGCAGTGGATGTTGTCAGGCAATTTCTTAGAAGGTGTGTTTACCTAGCAGCAGTGATCTAACCTTTGATTATTGCAATCTAATTACTTAAGGTTATTCATCGATATCCTTAAGATAGAATAAATAATTTGAATAACATAATATTAAGTTTATTCATGATTTATGGCGATGGATCAGAGTTTTTGGAAACTGACGATGTCAACTGATTGCACATCATCCTCCCATGAAAGAATCTTGTCGAAGATATCATCGGTGTAGACCTTATCATCTTCGATGACACATCCGATTTGAAGTTTTTCGATCTTGCCGATGACAGGGATCTTTTTGGGTTCGTTATTGAACACTAAGCCGTCCAAAACAACTTCAGCTTTAATCTTTTTCCAAAGGGCATCCAAATCGTATCCCTCCTCGTAAACCTTGACGTCAAAGACGACGATTGATTTAGCAGCAGGTTTCTTCTTTACGGGCTTTATCTCCTTAGGTTTAACTGGAGCAACTGGGGCAGCAGACTCCTCATCATCTCCAAAAAGATCGACCTCATTTTAATCCTTGACCTATTTCTTCTCCTCAACTTTAGTTTAGACTTTCTTCTCTTCGACTTTAGCTTCTACTTTCTTCTCCTCCTTCTTGTCTTCTTTCTTTTCTTCCTTCTTTTCCTTTTTGTCCTTCTTGGCCTTCAAATTCTTGTGAGATTCTTTAGGGAATTATTTTCCACCAATGATGGCATCAGTTTCAACAATTGAAAGATACCAAGCAGTGACATGAGGATAAGCCTTTCTTTCTTCCTCTCCTAAGCTAGCCAAAACCACGGCAATTCCGGCTGCCAAGCTATAGTCAGCCAAAGTGGCGCTATCTCCAACCAAAAACTTTTTTCCACTGAGTTGTCCCTCAACAAATCCTAAGAACTTGTTGACATCAGCCAAAACTTTGACTGCATCGACTTCTCTTCCATCTCTGGCAATGGCAACAGCGGCAACAGCAGATTCGAAATCACATGTGGTGATATCAAGCCATTGATCGACTAATGCTCTTTGGTAAAGGTTCTCTCCATAGAGTTTGTTTCCTGCAGTAGAAGCAAGATATCTGATAATGGTGTTGGATGAGAAGAAGGTTCCTTGAGGTGTTTCGAGTAGGGGTAAAGTGTTGAAGACTGAAATAGCAGTGAGGTCAGAGTTAGAGTCATGTGAAATCTCCGCAACTTAAAGTTTAAGGGCATTGATAACAGACTTGATCTTTCTGTATCGGCTGTTAGTGGCTCCTTCAGTGCTGAAGTGAAGTTTCATGTTTTGTTGAAATGAATTATTAAGATATATTAGCAACTCATCAAAAAAGGGTCAAATATAAAAGAAATAAAGCATACGTCATGAAAAACGAATACTATTTTAATAATTATAGGAATTTTCATGACCTTTTTGAGGGCAGCTATTAATAAAGACTATTATGCGTTTTTGTTATGCTGTATAAAATAAATATCACCTAATAGTTTGGTCCCGTCTAATGGCCACTATAACTTCCTTCTCAGCTTATTTTCTCATAAAGGGCTGCTTGATTATTTTATGCAGCCTACTCTCTCTAAATTGTTTATTCATGTTTATTCCTTTTTCCTGCGTGGGTCTAATCGATGGTAGCTTCATCATTAATCTTGGGCAACTATCATTGTATGCGAATTTTAAAGATTGATTGCCTTGCACTGGTATTTCTTTTAAGTTTGGGTGTGTATTTTAACCGTTAAAGGTAAACAACAAAGTATCCTTAGAAGAAGTAGTGCGTAGATGTTTTGTATTTTCTACTCTAAGGAAATGAGACGCAGTCCTGTGATCCTTCTATAGTGAGGGTGTAAAGAAATTAGCAGGAAATTTGTGATTTAAAAAAATCCTTGCTTCTGCAGTGTGAAACCTTTTTTCTAAACTATTCTTCTTCATATGGAATATTATAATTTCATCTATAGTTTGCCATTGTAAATTTGGTTTAAAAAAATAGACCAACAACAATTGATTATGATATCTTGAACTATCCATTTAATATTGGAAGAGAGTCAATACAAGAAAAATATAATTTTCTCCTTTCTGTACATAATATTGAGAAGTTTCAATGAATATTCAGCCAATATTTCAGCTGACAAGTGCCTTATATTATTTATTTAAGAGTGATTCTCACTATTTGATGCTTTCTAAATTTATATATTTC
>Ga0302186_10001010_pt1 | contig 24217 bp, 12 predicted proteins | sample II_Bog_E1_2_FD_198782 | JGI IMG/M metagenome (GOLD analysis project Ga0302186, IMG submission 198782) | Peat permafrost microbial communities from Stordalen Mire near Abisko, Sweden - II_Bog_E1_1 | ecosystem: Environmental > Terrestrial > Soil > Wetlands > Peat | place: Sweden: Abisko...
CCCGGTGCGAGCGGTGTAGCCACAGCTACAGGATGTGGGTGCTCAACAGGAGTCTGGAACTCTGTTCTCTTCCAATGCGTAAATGTTACCTGCTCTGTTGGATACATTTATAGCTCTCAAAATATGCAATGTGTTTGCAATCCTAGCACTTCAATCACTTCTGGAACAACCTGCATCCTTTGCTCATCCATTGCCAATAGTACTGGCGTCCCACTAAATAGTACCGCTTGCATTTGCAACGTTAATTTTGCTTGGACTGCCAGCAGTAGCGGAGTCGGAAGTTGTGTGAGTCTTCTGAATTGTAATTCAACCACTAGTGTTCTTATCGGCACTGTTTGTATAAATTGCTCAACAATCCTATTCAGCACTGGACCAGTCTCAGGCACAAGCAATTGTTCATGCCCAACTGCTCTTGTGTGGGTTTTTACAACTTCAACAAGCACAGGGGCATGTGCCTGTAGTAATTTATTGCAAATCCCTTCAACAAATGGTACTTCTTGCGTCTGTAACTCTGTCTATGCGATTGCATCAACAACAACAGTATGTTTTGATTGCAGAACTGTTGCTTATTCCACAAATACGACAGTATCAGGCTCGTGTGGTTGTCTAACTAATTTTATTTGGAATAGCACCACTCAAACATGCCTCTGCCCAACTCCTTTTGTTATCAGCGGAGGGTTGTGCATTTGTAACTCAACAACAAGCGTGATGATAGGCAGTTTATGCTTTAATTGTCTCACAGTTACATTCAGCACAGGAGCAGCCCCAGGAACAAGTAACTGTACATGCCCAGCAGCTTTTGTGTGGGTGTATACTGCATCAACAAACTCAGGATCATGCATTTGCAGCAACTCGCTGCAAATACCTTCAACAAATGGCAGTTCTTGCATTTGTAATCCCACTTACGCAATAATATCGGCAAGCAAAATTTGTCTCGATTGCCGAACAGTCCTATATTCCACTAATTTAACAGTAGCAGGTGTATGTGGCTGTTTAGCCAATTTTGTTTGGAATAGCACCAGTCAGTCTTGTGTTTGCTCAACTCCTTTTGTTCTAAGCGGAGGTCAATGCGTTTGCGACTTAACAGTCAGCATAATGATTGGCACTTTATGCTATGATTGTCTTACAGTCCCATTGAGTACAGGACCTGCTTTAGGAACAAGTAATTGCCTCTGCCCTTCGACTTTGTCATGGGTGTTTAATACTTTAACAAGCTCCGGGGCCTGCGCTTGCACAAATGCTCTGCAAATACCTTCAACAAATGGTTCATCTTGCCTTTGCAATCCGGCCTATGCAATTTCTTCCATCACGACGGTCTGTTTCGATTGCCGAACAGTTCTTTACTCCAGTAACTCAACAGTTAACGGTTTATGTGGATGTTTGAACAATTTTGCATGGAATAGCACAAGTCTATCATGCGGCTGCCCATCTCCTTATATCATTAGTGGAGGGCAGTGCATTTGTAATCCCATTACCACTGTTACTATTAGCGGAGGATGTTTTATTTGCTCGAATGATCCCAATTCCACTGGAGTTTCCTCTGGAACTGCCTGTATCTGTCAAGCGTACATGATGTGGAATGGAACTGCTTGCGTAAGTGACTGCAACTCCACTTCAGTATACGTAGTTAATTCTACCAATGCAACTGCCTATAGTTGTGTCAATTGTGGAAGCAACGGAACTTATACTTTAGCTGTTGTTAATGCTACGAGCTGCTCATGTAGTGGCTCTAATTTAGTTTGGAATATTTTGGGTTATTGTGATTGTGGAACTACCAGCGCTATGATTATTACAGGAACTACCTACGCGTGTGTCGTATGTAATTCCGCAATATACTCAACTGGCAGAAGCACTTCTTATACCTGTGCCTGCCCTGCTCCTCTCACTTGGAATCCTACAACTAAAGCCTGCGACTGTGGATCTTCAGCAGTTGTAGCCTACATAAATTTAGTCTATTCCTGCGTCGTGTGCAATAGTTCAATCTACGCTGCAAGCAAACTCAACATTAATACTTGCAATTGTATCTCAACCTCCTTTGTTTGGTCAAGTTCAACCTATCAATGCAGTTGTGCGACAGCGAATAGCGTGATATTCTTATCTACGGCTGGAACTTACAGCTGTGTTACTTGCAATTCGACGATCTATTCAGTCAGTGCTCTTAGTGCTACAACTTGCAGCTGTACTAGCAGTCTCTTTGTCTGGGCACCCAATGTAGGATGTATCTGCAGTAGTTCTTCAACAATTGTCACCGGAACTGGTACAACAGCCACCTGCCTTGTCTGTAATAGCACCATTTATTCTGTTAGCATTTACAACAGTACAACCTGCAATTGTGTTTCAACTGCTTTAATATGGTCAAGCTCCACAAATCAATGCGGTTGCGCAGCAGCTAACACAGTAATATCCCTATCATCAACCGGAGTATACGGCTGCGTAACTTGCAATAGTTCAATTTATGCAGTAAGTATGTTGACAAGCACATCCTGTAACTGTGTATCAACTTCCTTTGTTTGGTCAAGCTCAACGTATCAATGCAGTTGCGCCATACTTAATAATGTCGTATTTGTATCATCAGTTGGAGTTTACAGTTGTGTGACCTGCAATTCAACAATATACGCAGTTGCCTCCCTTTCCTCAACTACTTGCAGCTGTATCAGCTCTCTGTTTGTTTGGTCACCTAACGTAGGCTGTGTTTGCTCAAATGCTGCAGCTATCATTGTTGGATCTGGAACAACAGCTACCTGCTTGGTCTGCAATAGTACTATTTACTCTAGTGGAAAGAGTTCCACCAGCAATGCCTGCGTCTGTCTTGGAAGCCTCACCTGGCAGGGTACTGCATGTGGTTGTGCTTCTCCTTTAGTTATCCTCAGTAATAATACTTGCGGAGCTGCAACTGTTACCTGCGCTACAACTTTGGTCCTTCTTCCCAACAACACTTGCACTAGTTGTACTTCAACGATTTATGCTTTGTCAAGGCTTAACGCCACGAACTGCAATTGTTTAAGTGCTGCTTTGGTGTGGAACCCAACTGCAGGAACTTGTAAATGCAGTAGCAGTTTAGCTATTATATTTGTCGTTGGAAGTACATATACTTGTTTGACTTGCAATGCTACAGTTTATGCAGCTGGTCCAGCAACAACTACAACTTGTGCTTGTTTGAGTCCTAGTCTTACTTGGAACACCACGTCAGGAACTTGTGGATGCAGTGTTGTATCTATCATTTATGCTCAAGGCACTAATTACTCATGTGTGCTTTGCAACAGTGCAGTTTATGCAGTAAATCGGCTCAATATAACAACATGCAACTGCATTGATACCACCTTTTCTTGGACTGGAACTAATTGCTCCTGTCCAGCTGGAAGTATTATTGGAGCCAACTTTAAATGCCTTGTCTGTCCGACTGGCGTTATTATCAACAATCTTATTTGCAATTGTTCCACTGCGGCTTCTCCCTATTCGATTTGGAATGATATCACCAAGACATGTGTGGCCTGTGGAACCTCAGCTGTTCCTAATTCAGTCGCTGGTTTCTTCGGAGTAGCTTGCCAGTGTGTAGCAGGATACATTTGGGACGTAATGACAAACACCTGCATTGTCAGCTGCCCAAGTACTGGATGCACAATAACCTGCAATAAAATTTCATATACTTCCTTAACTTTGGCAGCTCTGCCCGTAACTTCAGTGACTGTCCGCAATATAGTAGCAAGTGCAAGCGCAACAATTCAGGCCTTCTACCTGGCAGCAGGATCTGATTACTCAAGCATTAACTCAATGGCCTGCCCCTGTTCCTCGGGAATGTACTGGAACAGCATAACGATGCGGTGCTACAGTTTGAGTTTTAACTTAGTGTGATTTATATCAATGATTTCCTTGACATATATTACCCTTCATCTCTTAAACTCTTTATCTTATTGAATTATCTGTTAAAGACAATCAATTTTATATTTTTAATAATTTTATGGAATTTTTACGTCAGAGCTTAGAACAATGGATCATTATTAACGGTAATATTGACAAAAAGATAAATGAACCAGTATTTTATTCATATTCTCAGCACTGACTGATTCATATCTAATACTTCTACTTTTGTGCTTTTTATCATCAACTCATCCAATTTGTTTTCGGATATTCAAAGAATATGAAACTCCACTCGGCGGACGGTAATTTTAACGAGTTGTGAAATCACCCAATTTGACCTGCCTTTCACAAAATTCGCTTCTTCCTCGTAATTGGAAAAAATACTGTAGACATTTATTTCAGTTTTCTAAAAAAAAGTGATAAGCTCCAAAAAATATATTATAAAAAATTGAGAGAATGGGGCTCAAACATCAGAACTGCTCTGATGAAAGGGTTTGTATTGGTTGATTTGAAAATGCAGAGTCGAGATTTAAATTTTCCATTAATGTTCCATAGATTATAATAAAAAGATTTAGAACATGCAAAAACCAACATCTTTCATTGGATTGGCCTTACTCCTCATCTCCTTGACTCTCTGCACCGCTACTATTTGCGAACCGGGAGAAATTGATCGCTTTTCGGAATGTGTCAAATGCGATTCTTTAAAAAATACTATCGGTTATCATAAACTTTCACTCAAAAATTTAAATCCTTGCTAGTGCATTCCAGGATATGTGTGGTCATAAACCCAACTTGAGTGTCTCCAAGAGTATACCAATATCCCATCAACCTTCGAAATTCAAAATTAAAATCAATTACCAAAATAGGAAATGGAATCTTATAATAGTGGCAGACTTTTGGCCACTTGCGATCAATATAGCTTCCTCTCAGCAACTACAAAACAATGTGTCAGCTGCAACATCATGGTAGGTGCTCTTGCGGTTGTAATTAATGGCAACAGCTGCCAGTGCGTTGCTGGATATGTTTGGAGCACATCTCTCGGATATTGCATCTGCGATTATCAACAAAACTTCTATCCTATCGGTAGCGTCTGCTATGATTGCACAGCTGTACCTAACACAAGTGGTAATGCATCTCAGTCTGGCTGCGGTTGCAGTGCAGGCTTATCCTGGAGCATCTCTCAAGGTCAATGTGCAGTTTGTAATCCCAGTGTGTCTATTACTAATGCTGCTGGTCAGTGCATACCTTGCTCTAGCATTGCTAATAGTGCTGGCTACCCTGTAAGTCAATCTGCCTGCGCCTGTAATAGTAATTACGTTTGGGTTATTTCAAATGGAGTTGGAAGCTGCAACTCTCAATGCAGCGCTGGCCTTGTTTGGAATTCAGCTGCTGGAATCTGTGACTGTGGCACTAACAGCGCGATGGTCACAGTAGGTGGTTCATATGTTTGCATTGCATGCAACTCAGCAGTTTACTCGACAGGAAAGAGTACTCCTAATACATGTGCATGCTCTTCTCCTATGGCCTGGAACTCAACACTCAAATCCTGTAGTTGTGGAGCTAATTTAATTCTTCAGGTTTCAGGAAGCACCTATAGTTGTGTGTCAAACATAGTCACCAATGTTACCACTAATAATCCTGTGACTTGTGCTGCTGGCAGCATTATCTTACCCGAGAACAAATGCTTGACCTGCTCTTCAGGATCAACTATTAGTAAATATACTTGTGCTTGCTCAACGTTAGCATCACCCTGGTCAATATGGGATGATATAAATAAAAGATGCGCAGCATGTGGTACAACAGCAGTGCCTAACTCAATGGCCGGATACTATGGCGTTGCCTGCCGATGTGTTGGTGGATATATATGGGACGTAATGACTAATACTTGCATCCGTCTCAGTAGTACTTACACTATGACTTGTTCAAGCATTCCTGACGTTCTTGCAAATTCAGCTTCTTTGCCCGTAAGTCAAGTAGCAGTTCGCAATCTTGCTGGAGGTTCTGATATTCAAACCCTATACAGTTACGCAGGAACCAACTATTTTAGTATTTCCTCTAATGCTTGCCCCTGCAGCTCTGGATTTAGTTGGGATAGTTACAGACTGCGCTGCTTCAGTAATATCATCAGTTTGGCCTGATATTGTGTTCTTATATCCTTTCTAATCAATCAATTTTTCTTATTATACTTTTCCTCAATATTATGATATTAGTCTTAAAATTAAAAAAATTGTTTCATGATGATCCAAATCATAAAAAATACAATCAGTCCTCCAGGTTTTGGAATCATGGGCTTTTACTTTCAATCTTTTGTAGAATGAATCTGCAGGCCTGGCCGGGTTGCAGCTAAGTTATTGAAACTGCTCCATCCCCTGCGTAGTAGACTAGATTGGTTTTTGGACTATGTGCTGAACTTCGTAGGTATAATAAAAAGCGTCCAGTCATTAATCGAATAAATATGCTTCCTAGATCTAAATTATCTCATTAATACATATGGTGTTTTCGATTACACTTGTTTTATCCTACACTAAGTGATATTAGTCACCCTATTGCCGAAACAGTTGGATTGTCCATTATCCTAACTTTGCCCTTTTTTCAGCCTGGTATTTGCTGTTCAAGAATGATAGTCTTAGTGAAATTTTTCCTGCTCGATCCACTTTCATTTTGAATAGTGCTGGGATCTGTGAGACTGCATTTACGGGCAACGACTTAACAGTAAAGCCTTTAAGGAAACGCATGCAACATACTTCTCCTTCTTTTTCACATGGTAGATAACAGGGATCATCGTTTTGTATAGCATCCTGAAACGAGTGCATTTCTGCTGAAATAGAACTACCTAAGCACGAATCTCGATAGTTTTATTGATCCCTTTGTTGGAGGACATATGGCAAGCCAGTAATTTCCTGAAACAGTTCAGGAAGGCTAAAATCATCAATAAAAGAATAGTTGCCCAATATCTTAGCGAAAGCCTTTTCAATTAGGAAAAACCATTACTTTTTTGGAGAGTAGTACTTGAGATGCGAAGTAGGAATCCGATCATCAACCACCACATCCTAACGTTGACCGTTTATGTACAAGCTACAGATTGCCAAACCTACCTTCTCAATATAGATGGGCTTGTAGCTGTCCAGCCCCGAAAATGATTACAGAGTTTAAAGTAAATGCAAAACGTTTGAGCGGTTTCCTCCTCCAAATTTCTTATAAACAAAAGCTGCCTACTAAGTTATGTCGGTCAGTCGCGCCCATTAACAATCATTATTAGGCATACCCTTCAGGAGAAGGGACTGAGAATCTGCAGGAAAAACCTTATCCTCAAATTTTGTTTTATTGACGAAGAGATGGTTGATGAATTCGATATATTCAGTGGAAACGTGCTTGATTTATTGTAAAAACTGACCATTTAGATTTTGAGAATTTACTGAGTTTCGGAGATCGCCTTCTTGCTGATAGGCAGGCAATTGAGCTGCGAGATTGTTTAGATAAATATGACTTCTGACGCGAGGGCGTTGCACGATAACGCCTTGACAATTGGTTTAGCATCCTTAAAGTATGACTTGTCCCATATAAATAAGATGTAGTTATAAAGAAAAAATTACTGATATGGTTTATAGAGACACTAATTGAAAAATTATGTGGTTGACCAATGTGGAGTAGATGAATATGCCTATAATAATTTAATGATATTACTATAATATAATTAAGACTCCACTCCTTTTTTCGTAAGTTCAATGATAGATTATTAAAACTATCCTAAAAGGGAAAAATGTATCAACCAGTCATGAATTTATAATCTACGTCAGAAAATTCATTTATTTAAGACCGACAAAGAACTCCCTCGTCTCTGCCTAATCTTCTCAGAAAAAGTAAAAAAAATGGACTTTTGTAAAAAGGAAGAGCCACGGATGTTGTTCCAAACTTTGTGAGATGGCTGAGGATATTCATAAAAGATCAGTAAAAGGATGTATTTAGGACAACTATACAATTGAATGGAAATATTCCTAAAAAATGGAATGCAAAAGGAGAGTTGATTTTGATATGCATCAAACTTGCCTTAGTCTTCAGGCAAATTGAAATTTCTTTCAAATCAGAGATTATTCATGCCATTTCCATGAAATTATCAAAGATGACAGCATTTTTGCAGAAAGGCAAAAAAAAATATGGGATTAGGCTTGACTATTATTAATAAAACATCCTCCTCCTGAAAAGGATTAGCGGTATTGTATAAACCATTTTGAAAAGGGGTTAAATACCGCTTAAATGTTAGATTTATGGATTCCTCAATGAATTAATCGATTCTAAGTCTTGTGACCATAAAGGTTGGCAGACGTTGCAAAAAGCCAAAAAAGATGATAGTCTAGAATTCATTCTCAAAGAATTACATTTCCTCGAGCAAAAGAAAGATCTGTAACAACAAGTCATTATTAATTAAGCTGGCTACGTCGAAGGATCCCCTTTTTATGATGATCTTAAAGCCTCTCTTTCCTCCAATAATTGTTTTAGTATTGCCTTAATGCCTTGGTAAAAGAACATAAAGTTTGAAAGGTATTAGCTTGAAGAATATGATGAGTTCCTTGATGATCATTTATAACAAAGCAAAGGAACAGGCAACTACATGTGCGAATGATACTCACCTCTTCGAAATTGATTTTTATTACTAAATTATTTATAAAATTTATGTTGCTCTAATCCTTCTTGGTCAATTTGACTCATACCATCTCTAGCCATTATAAATGTTTCTGTTTTATTAATTCAAAAAATAGAAGACATACACTTAATTATTATTTACATCTTCCAATCATATCAATCAAACAGAGTTTTCTTGAGCGTCTAATTTTCACTACGAAGAGCATTAATCTTCTTTTGCAGGGTTTACCATTTCTCGCGATTTCCAACGGGCTTTCCCTTTTCATTGTTCAATTGCACCTTGGAGTGTACTCTCCGATCCGGCGACTTCTCTCTTTTGTGAGTAAAATTTTTAGTGTTTCCATAATCCTTCTACTCATTGTTCATAGGTTGCATTTCCGAGTAGTACTGACTTTTAAATTGGGGCAAATATTTCAATTAATCAAGCTCAGATCTAAGCTTTTCCACTTCCATCCTCAGGTCTTCTTTATCAAAGTTGTTATCTCTTTCTGGGATGTTGACGCGATAAAAGGGAGTTTGCTGGATTATATTATCTTCATTCATTTTTGTTTTGAGGATTTTTAATTATTTTTGGGTTTACTCTAGAATGGCAGTTTGAACTTCTCGCTCTTTAACCAATCTATCTCTTTATTATTTTGCTACACTCATTTATTCCAGCAACGATTTTTATTTTTAATAAAATTTTGATCGCTCTAATTCCAGACCTTGGTTTGTATTCAAGGCAGCTGTTAGTTGTTTTTGTAGTTATATCTTTTGATTCTTCAAATCGTTTACCTATCTTTGTGTTTGGTCATTATCACATTTCAATGCTTTAAAGGAGTAAAGCTGAGATTATAGAGTCAGCATAGACTCCTCTTTATCCCGAAGTGCTTTCTACAGGTATTTTTTATTTTATTTGAGACTGATAATCATTTGCTCAAGAGCCTCCATCTCTTTCTCTTTAATCATGATATTGACCTCTGCGTTATTGTAGGACTATTGATTCATTCTTAGCTGCATAATTTTGCCCTTGGCTTCTAGAAGCTATTTTTATAATTCTCTCGATCTTCGTTAAAGCTACAGTCTTTATTGCTCGATGGCTTTGCTATTTCCTTCAAGCCATTATATCTTGCCACTGAGCTGTCTGATTGTGGCTTCAAGATTGAGCTTTGCACTTAATAATGTCGAAATCTATGTTGCTGATGTTACTGATTTGCCACTGGATCTCATATCTCGACCTTCACTTTCAATTTTTTTGTATTATGTTTCCATTCTTCTGTTATCGGCCTCAATCCTGTTAAAGTCACTCTATAACCTTTGGTTTAAACTCTAAAGTTCAGCTATTTTGTTGGCTGCTGCCCTTAAATGTTGTTAAAGGTTGATATTTTCTGTTATCTTTAGTTTATAGGCGGCTATTTCAGTCTACAGCATGGCAATTTGATTATTTTCTGTTGAAAAATGAAGCTGATTATCTTTTAGGCATTATATTTCTATCAAATTACTTTGAATTTATTCAGACAGTCTTTAAACTTCCTCTTATTTATTGACTAATTGATTATTATACTCTAAGATCTTGTTTTTTAGATACTCAATTTATTTAATCAACGCCGCATTGCTTTCCTTTTGCGACTTTAGTTATTTTTACACCACACTCTATTTACTGTTAACTGCAACCGTAGATGAATTAAACTATAATTGTCTGGATATATTATCAAGTTCTCTGCCCAATCGATCTATCTCATTAACAAGTGCCGTCCTTTCAAAGTTCTTAGCTTAGTTTTATTTTTAAAGGGTACCGACATATCCCCTCAGCAGCTCGTTTTATTTTTGGAGAATCTCCATAATCTTGATATTGGTGTTATAAAATTTAAATATAGAATCTATGATCGAGTAAATATCTTTGCATATTCCCGGTGGGCAATATAAAAGTAGAATATCAAAAAGAAATCAATTTTTTCAGCTTGCGCTTCAGTATTTTAACTTGCAAATACTCGTGGATAATTCCCCACCCCCGAGGTATCCCTGTATCTATATGAATTTGCCTGGAGAGCTAGCCCGCTTGTACTGAAACCTTGAGTGGTGGTTTTTTCTTTATCTTTGAGTCCCTTTCTTTCTCTATCTCTTCATATTTTAAAAGCTTCATTTCTTTCTTTAACGAGTTGTTAACTCTCGGTCGGTTAGATTTGCTGTTTCTTTAAGTTGAACTTTCGAAGGAAGTTTTTGTTTTCGGTTTTTCAGTAAGCGTTTGGCGGGACAAGTTTGCATTTTAAGAAATATTTAATGATCGATCGAGGGAAGGAGATCTATCCTTTTCCTGTGAACTGTTTTGGCCTTTTGTTTCATTGGTGGTTACTGTTAGCTTTTTCTTTCTTTGATCCAGGGAATTATTTCTTACTTTGTCTTTGAACTCAAAATAATGCAACTTCCTAGGGATAGGCTCTGTTTTGTTTGTGGTAGTCTAATGCTTGCTATTTGATGGCCTCTATGCCTAGCTTGGCCAAAATGGTTGTTGAGCTTCCTATTCTAATAATGAAATGCTCACATTGATATATTCCATTAATTTTGGAATTTTTGGTATCTTTGCTTTTTATAAGCCAGGCAGTTCCTGCATGAATTCGCTAAGCTCTTTGAAGAATAATTTGGTAAGCTCTTTTTATTGCCTGAACTCCGATCGAAACATGAATTAGTGAATCTATTTAATCAATGGCAGCATTGAGTTTACGAATACCTATCTAACAAGATTAGTGCCTATATTTTGAAGAGATCAGTCATCAATTTGTCTAGGCTACTCGCCTGTAGTAGTGTCTCGCATTCATCCGGAATTAGAGAAAATATGAGAATCCTTAGCAGAATGAATAGATGTACTACTGATGATTGAATGAATCGCAATCCATGGCCCCAAAATAAAAATCCATATTGTTTTTAGCATTGCAAAATTTTAGTTATTTCATTCAATCTCTTCTATATGCTGTCTATTTCAGAATCCACGCACAAACTTCCCGACCAGCTCCGATCATCCAAGATAAATGATTCTATCATTGTGAAAAGCCGTGGAAGTTGCACCAAATTTGGTAAATGAGGCCATTCTTCCTTTTCTTCTGAAGTTGCTAATATTCTGTAATAATTTATTGATTACTGGTCGAAAAGAGAGGAGGACAGCTTGAGGGGAAGTGATAAGAAGATTGAGTCATACTCGTTTTTTAATTGTTCGCATTCGTTCATTCATAAATTTTATAAATTCAAAATAGAAAAATTCCAAAATTCAAGTCTTTTTATGCCTTCCATCCTATTGATGGTTAACTGAGGACAATTATTTAATTTATATGATAAAGAGGGAGATGATGTTGGCCAAAGAGCAATAAGAATGCTTAAGCAAGCTAAATATTACCATAAAATGCTAAATAATGGTAGATGGATCAATTAAGTCTTCCTTGACAGTTTTTGGATTTGCATTTGCAGATTAATCTCTAATTTGTATCTATCTTAAACTGGTAATCATAAGTGAGTTACTAGTTTTACTTGACGTCCCTGATGGTGTAAATGAAGATTCGAGGTTGTCCGTTCCCCATTTCAATTCTTGCTTTGCAGTTGGGCTGTGTTATAAAATAGTTACATCGCAGCTGTGATTCAAATATCGGGCCATATTTCCGATGAAAGTCGCATCAATGATTTATTGCCTAGTGTTATTCTTGACTAATCCGAACATATAACATCCGAAGTGGAATTTCTGCTCTCTGACATCAGCCATTGCCTCACTGATAACCTACCCCACATACTCAACGACTATTGTATGTTTTTTAGTAAAATTACGAATGAATAAGCCCAATCTGTCTATTTTAGATGGTGCAATATAAACGTCATAGTTCGGCTCCTTGAGTGGAAAATTATCCTTTTCTTTAACCACAACGCTGCTACTAAATTAGTCTAAATCTTTTTTGATGTCTTCGAAGGTAATGAAGGGAACAACTTTAGGTTCAACGATGGTCTATTCTTCATCAGCCTGAGAATTTCTTTTTTTTAAGTAAAATAACTATTTTTTTGTCACGTTATACTCATATTTCACCGGAAGACCTTCTTGCTCAGTATGAAGGGTAAAATATCCCTGTCTTTGCCATTCGTATTTATCGTAAACTTTCAGCACTTCTTTTTTCCGCTCCTTTCTATTGAACGAATCGAGAGGAGTGGTTTGCAAAAGATGAGTAAAGTGATTAGGTTCGTAAAAGGTATTGTCAGCCAATGCAAATCCCATAAATTCTGCCACATCTTCAAAGGTATTGATGATGGGACATAATTTCCTCAATCTTTTCGCAATCTCATCAATGGATCTAACAATTTAATTCTCCTCATTAATCTGCAAAATCCAATTCTGCTATTTTTATTCGAGGCTTATCTGTACCAAAGTTTATCTGCATTTTTTTAAAATTCTCCAGCATTTTTTAGCCTCACTCAAAATACAAGTGCTTCCCTTTTTGAGCACCACTTTATTTTGCTCATAAATTTTAAGAGCGAAATGAGAGAGGTATTTAATTAGCATTTAGCTTTTGTTGGCAATGTACATTTCATCATAGTTTCTATACTCTGAAAGGCGATTGTACTTAATAATGGGCATGTTCTCATTGAAGGGATTGAAGTTTTAATGATTTTTGACCTCAAAAAGGAGAGATTTAGGACTCTATTATTTGTAGATGCAGTCAGTTAAATTTTAATAATCCGAGTGAAAGCGCAGATATTTTTCGTATTACTTAAGTTTTTCGTGATGTTGACGTTATATTTCATGATATTCGCGTTTGATTTGCTCCTAATTACCCTCTTCTTCGGAAACCATCCGCCTCTAGAAGGTATTCTTCAAAACCATCATTTTCCATTTTTTAAAGTCATAGTAGTTGGGCCAAAAGCGCAAATATATTTTAAACTTTTCCTGTTTATTGGTAAAGTAGATATTCTTTTTGCTTTTAGGCGAGACATAGGAGGTGATAGCTTCTATCTTAATCCTTTAAAAGTTTTTAAAGTTGAAATGATTTTCTTCTCTAAAGTTAGTGGCGATCATTTGTTGATCATTGATTTGTAGGTGGTTTTGTTCAAGAATATTAAAAGTGCCATGATGGTTGATCTTCGAAGTTAGGTGTTCAAGATGGTATTTGATTTAATAGCTGTTGACAAAATTAGCGGGGAAGTACATATTGTTGAAATGTTTGGAGTATATTTTAAAAAACTTTTTGCTTTGCTTCAGTTCCTTCATTTCCTTAGTTTCAACAAAACTTATGTATTTTTAGTGTTGGGTTTGGCTAGACAGCTTTCTAGTTATTTAGCTGAGGTAATAATCCTTGAACTCTTCTCGGCACACTCGATTATTGCCATAACTTTACAAAATGGTGGAGAAATTCAATTTAAATTATTAAAAGAATTGTTATTTGGTTGCAAATTCCTGAAAATTGTGATAGACCAAATTAATGACTTCATGGGTGGTTAATCTGATTCCTTGCTGCTCGTAAAGATAATTGAAAACAGGGACATATTTATCAATTGTATTGAGCTTACTGGCTTTGGATTTGACTTCAATTGTTATTAATTCCTTTAACAGATGAGTGTTTTTTAAAGCGTAAGAGCATGTATAGCACATATGCAGCAATCGTGTATTCTGATAGCTATCCTTATAGGTTGCTTTATTTTAGTAGAATATAGACATCTACTCTTCCTTGTTTTTCTTTTCACAGCTTATATGATAAAACTTATTGCAGTCTACGCATTTTTCATAAGAATAGTAGCAAAAATTGCGGCAAAGATAGCACCAGTTAAGCTTTAAATTTTACACCACACACTTCAAGCAGTATTTGTAGTATTAAGTGTACTATCTCTTCTATAACTTTGACTGACTAAGGGTCGAATTTATTTTTGCTTCATAACTTTTCCGCTATTTTTATCTCATGATTGGACATTTGCACTGGTACATATCACATCCACAGCCTTTGGTATTGCAATTAGAGCAGATACGGTGATTAAAACACATTTTAGTGCAACAATACGACTCCCAACATATGTTGCAGTCAAAGATAATCGGATTAAGCTGATCAGGATGATAATAGCAAACTTTTGTCCTGATAGGCCACCAAGCCGCGCTTGATAGCCTTGGTATAGTAAACAAATTTTCAATCTTGTGAGGTTTTTTCTTGATTTTAAATTTAAACTCAGCATTGGCAAAGGATCTGTTGAGAATGACCTTGGAGCTGAAGAATTATTGTTCAAATGGCAAAGAATTGTGCCTTTTGACTTATATTACTGCTCTCTCGGATTTGTAGTTGAGTAAATATTAGAGGTAGTGTTCATAAATATCCACATAAAACTGCTTCCTTCTGATTGTAAATATTTCCTGTAAATCTTAGTTCACTAAGAATTCTTCGTTGCATTGTAATAAATCTTTGACTGAATCTAAGAATTTCATGCCAACAATCAATAATATTTTAGCTCTATAATGCGCTTCATCTTTAGGCATGTTAAAGGTTGTCGCGTTTTTGACTAGAAGATCTAAATCATCTTTTATTAATTGGTAGGGATCACTATCATACGCTCCCTACACTGACTTTTACCTCATTGAAAAAATGCAGATCGAATTTGCAATAGCATCTTTATAACCGATAATTTATTCGTACTCGGGTTCATAAAAAAACTGGAACTCATCAAAGTACCTTAACTCTTCCACAACCCATTTGTATATTTTTCTTCTTTCTTTGCGTCGGCATTGAGGACAGCTGTAATTAGATTTTTACAGCATTTGTTTATTTTCTTTTTCTTTGAAATAGCTATCACACTGGACATGGACCCATTTATTGCACTCTGCTTTGTCGCACTGAACCCACTTGCCTGGAACTTATTTCATGCATACGATGCAGTATTCGTTATTTTTGTAATCTTTGTAGCATTTCATACAGAAGATGATCCTCTTTTCAACGAAATATTATTGATACTTAAGTTTGTTAGAACAAATGCGACATTTCAAACAGTTCTCACAAGTATATTTTTCTTCCTGAGATAGGTTGTCACTGATTCCTTTCAGTCTGCCGCAAATGCCATGAAATAAGCTTTAGCAGGTACCACACTTTAAGTAATTGCTTTTTACTGGCATCTGGCATTCATTGCAAGGAGAGCACTGCTCACAATTCCAGACTTCTTCATCGTTATCTGTTTCATAAATATCAATAGGAACGGGCACATTGGTCTATGAATCGTGGCATTGTTTATACTTATGGCTAGATGTACACTCTTGATGGCAAAATTTCAGGCAAAATTTACACCTAAAATGTGGAATATTTTCTATCCGATAGTAGCAATAAATGCATCTCTGCTATTTGGCGAATATTCTCCTCAATTAGTTTTCTGGATAGCATAGCCTCAATACTTTATTGAAATTACAAGGGATATAATAAAAATCTGAGTAGATGTGGTTGATGCCTTATTCAATACTGATGTAGTTCCCTAAAAGATAGTAAAATTTCTTTTCCATTTCGTTGTGCTTTGGAAGAGTGAAATTAACTGTAAGCTTTTGATGCTATATCCATTGAAGTAGCACCACTTCATGATCAACCGGATGTTAATCTCGAAGAAATCGAACCAATACTCTCTTGTCCTCTTTGGTTTGGTCCATTCTGATGGGAATGCATAACTCTGTTTCATTAAATTCACTTGAGTATTTACACAGCCTAAAAAAAGAGTTTTTGCTATCAAATTGGCTATATTCTAGCCCCTTGAATTTATTAAGATTTTAAATGTAAGCATTAACATCCTCAATCAACTCTCTCAAGTGAGATTTGGTTAAAAGTTGATCAAGCTCATCAGCTGTAAACTCTTCCCATTTTATGAAATCCCTTTTTATCATTTTTGTCTAGAGAGTACCAATTAAGTTCGCAAATATGCATTAGTTGCTGCATTTATTGATTTAATTCATTCGAGTCTAAATTTTTTTTGCTAAAAGTTCGTCATTGATATCTGAGTTTGAACTTAATTTTTATGAGCTTTAGTTATAATTTTCCTACAACACTTCTTCATATGCATTTTATAATATTTTTAAGCTACTTTTCCCCACTTTATTTACTTCAACTCTAAAATTCTCCTTCTGATTATTGATAGTATGAGTAAGCATGTAGTCGAACTCAGGTTTTTCTCCAATCAAAGGTTCCAACACAATGGCTGGCCACATGATCCCCTTTATTTTGGGAAAGCTCAGTTTTTTGAAGAGTAAGTGATCAAGATCTGGTATATCTCGATTAACCACCTAAAAAATTTAACTTTATTCTTGCTCGTTGACATTGGCATGCAATTCTTCAGATTTGGGTTCGAATTATGGTTTTTTTTCCTCTTACATAATTTCATTGAGAATGTTTTAATTACATTATTTTTATGGTTCTGCTACCATGACATTTTATTGGCTGTGAATCTTTTATTCTCTTGATAGTTAGTCCACTTTTAAATGATGATAGTTCTTTTTTAAAAGAGGTAGAAAATGCTGAAAAATTATTTGGAAATCTTCAAATGAGACGTAGACAAAGACTAAAGTTTGGGGCACAGTGAGAAAGCCAATGTCTTAATAGCCAAGGAGGTTTCTAACAGAGACTGATCTAGAATTATCCATTTATCTAAATAGCTACATAATTACTCAATTAAGTACTAATTATTTTTTGCCTTTTTGGGAATTAGTTTTACTTGTTTCATCTGATACCCATTGTAAGTCTTCTAGTAGAATAAACAATTATCGGGTAGATTGTGCCGATTTAATCTTCGCATTTTTTTATTCACCAGATATTGCTCAGAAATAAACTCTTTATATTTAATATTGGTGTCACTCAGATAAGTCTTCAGGCAAGGTTCTCCCAAATAATTTGCCAAAGCCTTTGATTTCTCTATCATTTTAAGTTCTGGAGCTTTGTTGGTGGGATTGCGTTTACTGCGAGTTATTCGTCCACCCCTTTGGAGAATTTACATTACATTTATTAGCTCCACGTCTAAGATAACTGGATTGTTACTTATCTGAGGTACCTAAAGTTTATCAGATTTCATATTGCCTATTTACAAATTCACAATTATATCACCAATTAAATCAAGAGTTTAAACCGCAATTCTTATTTCGAATTTATGGGCTGAGTTCAATTTCAATATTTATTCATGAAAGGATATTAAAATCAGGATTCGTACGTCGAGCATACTTCTATTGTCGTTTATAATCCATTTTATGGTCGATTTTTACCAACAAAAGTTTATCTAAATGTTTATTTTATGGTCACTTCCTTATAGTGATTTAAATTTCGCTGGAAGGCTTTACGAAGTATGGTAATCTATTCGTTCTTCTGCCTTCGTAATAAACTTATGTTTTAGAATGATTTTTTTTAAAGATTAATTAGTTCAACCTTTAGGAGTCGTATCTATTGTTGAGCTTTGATCAAGGGTGTATTCTGAGACGGAAAGACTACTTCATCTAAGGTTTGCCCAATTTTAAAGAATGTTGAAGAGGACTCTATTTTTGTGGAGTTTTGAAATTAGATATTCTGGTTTTTGAGTTCCTCTATGGTATTACACATTGCTTCGAGTTAATTTGCAAAATTAGTTTATTTTTATTAAAGATATGTTTATAATTATGAAATTCTATCCTTTTTTTCTTTGAATTAAGTCTATATTTTTTTGTATTGTTCTTTCATGAATGAGAGAGTTAGACCCATGCTACTAATGGTATCCTTTAGTTGTTTATTCTCTTTCTTTATTTTTTAAAGCTCTTTTTCAAGATATAAATTCTGCTATTCATATTTCCTTAACAAACAATTACTGTTTTCATTTTTTTGTTGGACTAAAGTTGGAGATACGAATTGTTTTTTATTACTATCATCCGCATATTTGATTCTCTTAAAGCCTTTAGTTAAAGGCTTTTGTTCTTGATAAAACTTAGCCACATAAACATTAGGATTTACTAAAGGTTTTCTTCTTTCAACGTTTTTAATTTTATTAATGATAGATGAGATGAATTCAATGTTTTAAGAGCTAAAACTTGCGTCAGAGAAGTTGGTTTCTTTTTTATCAGTAGCAGCTTTAGATTCCTAAATAAAAAATGATTTACTTTGACTCTAAAAGACCTCTCTGAGGAAGGAGGAGACGTGCATTATGTCTTTGATCTTATGACCTTCATAAATTTAGATTAGATATGCATTTAGTTGCTGATTTGATTTTCTATGTGGTGGGAAAGCATTCAAGAAATTGATTTAAGGGTAATCGTAAAATTAAACAGAATATAGAATATCATCAACTTTAAATTATATAATCATAGGTTCAGTATTTACGGCATCCTAGTATTTTTTAATATTTGGTTACGATAAAAGCAAAGATGCACATATAGGTGAATAACAACAAAATCTATTTTCTTAAAACAACAAACAAATCAAGGTCAATATTTGAATAAAGATCACTCCTAAACTTTTGTGTTTAGATATTCATAATATCTCTGAGGCCATAGAAGTTTCAAGTAATATTCATGAACAAGAATAGGCTCATTGCATTTATTATTTTAAAATTACACTTCGTACATCAATTGTCCATCTTTATAAAAAGCTCCCTTTATGCTTTTAAATTGTTGCCAAAAGGGTATATTCTTAGATTATTTAACTCTAACTTAAAATCTCATTGAATGAAAATTTAATTTTAAGAATTTTTAGTTTTTATTTGATTATTTCAATTTGAAAATTGGAGAGCGAGTGGTCAAATTTATCTTTTATTTTATTAATCCTCCAAAGCTATTATTTTAGACCAATGAAGTAACATGACTGGGATTCAAAGAAATGGGTATTTTTTAATTATTATTTTATTTTATTTATTACTATTCTAAATCTTATTTTTATTAATCCTAAGGCCGTACCTTTAGATGGTCATTATTTATTTATTTATTCATTAAATTTTGTTCACTTAATCGGTTATTGATTTTAAGTGAGGTTAGTGATTTTGATTTTTTTGGCGATAATATTGCCTCTTAATTTTTTAAAAAATATTTCATCGAACGAAGAGAATTCAGTGAACAATTTTTATTAATGATCTTTGTCTTCTTATCTTTTAGTTTTGATTTTTTTATTTGTAGCTCAAGTTATGAATCTTAATGATTCTATTCTAACTTTTTAAGTTTGCGAGGAGTCTGCGAAAGTGATTTGATGGATTTATTTTTGTATTTTTCTAGAAGATACTTTTGCTTCAAATTATGGTAATAATCTTGATAATCTTTCAAGAATATCATATTCTTCATTGGTTCCCAAGTTGCTTCACCCCTTCTAAATCCCTACCACCACACTAAAAAGTACTCTTCGCCATCTGAATAGCAGGCAATTTACCTTTAATTTAAAATTTAAGAACATCTTTCACAATATACTTGCTTTTTGATATTTTCATTTCTGATTATTAAATTTTACAATTTTTAGGTATTGAAATTAGACACAATGAATAAAATAATATAATTGAGGAGATATAAAAGTGAAATATATTAATAGATGCTTTATTTAATTCAAAGATTATCATGTACAATTATCATTTTTTAGCTGTAGATTTAATCGATGTCTTTAGAGGCATTTTAAATCTATATGATTTATTCAAAATCTAATTAATCAAAGAGCTTGTTTTCTTTATTCGATTTACAGGTTTTAATTCGTTACAACTTCCTCCTAGTCGAGAAAGTGAGATTGTTTTATTGCTTGATGATTTTTAGAGCTTAACCGATTCTGGCACCGGTCCTAAATCAATCAGCTTAGAAGTCTTCAACTATTTTTTATTGGGAGGTAAAATATCTTCAAGAAATTTATCCAATCTGGCATTTTGTTCCGCCATTGGCTATTTTTAACTTTCAGATTATTATAAATCTTCTTCTATATTTTTTTTGTTTTCCACAAACTATGAATCATCTTAGTCACTATTATGCTCCTTTACTTCAGGGTCTTTTGCAAAAATTCCATCTCCTTCCTAATCCTCTCTTTTTTTAATCCAATTCATGACTTAATCCATTCTTTCTTTTCTTAGTTTTTCGTCTTCTTCGACTTAAATCTCCAAATCTTAATGCTTTCGTTTGAACTATCCACGTATAATCTTCTTAATTTAGTCTCGATCCTGAATTCTGACATCTTATAGATATTTTCTAAAGGCTTCATGCTAATCTTATTCATTGATGTCAACGGCATTATCAATAAGTTCTATTAAGTCTTGATCTAAATCCATTCCGTCATATTATTTTTCCTAGGCTTAATAATCAATCTTTTTAATCATATCATCATGATCTTCATTATCAGAACCCTCTTAAGCTTAGTTTTCAATAAATTATTGAGCATATTTTCTTCCTCTTTCTCTTTATTCTTTTTTATGAGCAATTACCAATGCTATTTTTCTAAGTTTTCTAAAATTATTGAATTATTCCTCATTTTCATATTTAATTGAATCTACTTTATCAGGTGACACTTATGAAAACATTTTAAGTTTGTTAGTTACATCAAGACAATTTTCTTTATTTATAATGGTTTACTGAATAAGGTGATCCATTTTTTAAGTTTGCTAATCATATTTTTAATTAATTTTATTTGTATTTCTCCTATTTTTTATCAATATTATGCCTTATTCTTCCATTTATTTTGCTTAACGTTCTTGGATTTCATCCATTTTATCCAATTCTGATTCTGGCTAATTAGAGTATTTATGATCATCTTCATTTATATTATTTTCTTATTATTGGGGTTAAAAGTCATTCTCGTCCTTTTAAATATGTTCCTCTTATATTTAGTCTTCTGGTTGGTCAGAGTGTATACACTAAGAAGCACTTGCAAGTTCATCAATAATTTAGTTATGCTAATCGATGTCCTCATGATCTTGCTTTTATGATTCTTGTTATATTTAAGAAGCAGCCTTTTCTTAAATATTGATCTATAATCTTTATTTTTGGGGATTTTCGCCTTATGAAAGATTAACTTCAATTTCAAGTTCTTCCAGCTGAGACTGGCGATCTTATTAATGTACGTCTCCTTAATGCTAAAAATCACCACAAATAAACTCCTATTTTTCAATTAATTCTCTCATCTCATCATCTAAACAATTTTAATCAATGCTTGAATCAGACTCACTTTCTTCTTCATCAAGAGCCTCCTTTCTTTTCTTTTACTGAATTCTTTTCCTAGCCTCTTCTAATTCTTATAAATTGGTCTTTTTAAAACTGTTTTTTATTTATTCATCCGAAATATACTTTGATCTTCTAAATCTTGTTTGCTATTGCATCTGTTTAAAAAGCTAGACTCTTGATACAGAATTTTTTTTATAGATGTTGGCATTAAATGATTCAGATTTACTTTGGCGGAGAGGAAAATTTTGGTCTTTTTCAATTTGATTAGATTTATTCATGAATCTTTTTAAATATTCAGTATTATTAATAATATCCGCTGATTTTCCTCTGGCAATAGTTGGAATTTTGACTTCAAGATCGATTTCATCTTGAAATTATTGACTGCCAAAAGAACTCACCATCTTTGCAATTGATCTTTTGGCTTTTTATTGGGCATTAAGGTTATATTATTATTAATTCACCTCAGCCTCCATCCCCCTCTGCTTTTTTATGGTTTCAGCTTTTGAAAGAAAAGATAATCTTTGCTATGAAATTGCTAAACTTTTAGGTTTTAGTTACAGTTATAAATTTTAAGGTGCCACCATTTGAGATTATTCATCTTTGATATCAATATTAAGATCGCCAAACATTCTATTGTTTATTTTAATGCCATTTTTCTTTTTATCCTTCATAGAATAAAGCATATTTAGTCCATTGTCATACTCAGCTCCAATTTATTATTCCCCCTCAGATTCAACAACTCCATGATTCTTGATAGAATTCATCATTTCTTCGTTAGTCAGCACTTTTTTATCTGCTTTCTTCTTTCTCAATCTTCTTTTTTAATTTTCACTGTAGTCATCATCATCTTCATGAGATATTGATAATTTTTCAAAATTAAATTCTGGATTTAAACCCAATTATTCAACTTTAAATCCTTCTTTTTATTCAAATCTATTTTTTTTATTTGATTTTCGTAATCTCTTTATTGGGTGCGCCTAATCATTGAGATCCGGATTGAGTTGATTTAATTTTTCATCTAAATTTTAAGGACAATTTGAGATATCAAATTAAGAGGATCTTTCATTGCCTTCATTGCTGTTTTAGTGATCATATTAATCGGATTTTTCTTGATTTCTTTCCCGTTTTCTTTTCTTTTTTGGAGTGGCAGCATTGAGCATGTCCATCATAAGTTTTTAATGTTTGCTCATCTGTCTTTTTTCTTTTTCTTTTTGTTTTTATTTCTTATGGTGATTCTTGCTTCTTTTGTTAAGTTTGCTAAGCTTTCTTGGAAGATGGACAGATTCATCTGATGGATTTGGTAATTCTGATTACCTTTGCTACTAAAATTAAAATTCATTTGGATTAAGATTATTGAAAAGATGAAGAGCCTCTTCGTCAGATTCATTTAGGTCGTCGAGGGTAGTCTTATAGCTGAGTACAATATCCATTTTAATTGAATTGTTTTTAGCGCCTTTATATTTTTAATTGATTTACCAAAATATATAGAGTAAGATTTATAAAAAAAATAGAGATATAAATTCAGGATTCATCAGATCTGGTTCAATTATATTGTTATTAACTATGTATAATCCTTTCTAATTTACAAATCACCTCCATTTATCTCATACATTATTCAACCAAAATCAAAATAATAAAGAATGTAATTGAAAAATTAGTTAATTTAGGGTTTCGACTAACTAAGCTTAAATTATTAAAAAAAAATCTTTTTTAATAAATTTAATTTTGCTTATTTAATTTTTAATAAACGTTTTGACTGAAGTGAATCACAATATAAATTACTTGATTCATGTTTCAAAAAATTAAAAAGGAGGCAACTGATTCTTATTCTTCAAAAAATAATGATTTATCTGCTTTCGATATCTCTTTCGAAGTGGTAGAGCTTCCTACTTAGAGTCATATGACTATAAATCAAAGCATTAAGAAAAAGATCAGCAAAGAATAAACATCATTTGAGAGTATTGAGAAAAGAAAAGAGAAAAGAAAGCCTCTTTATTAAAATATAGAGAGTAGAGCAGGTTTAAGTTCTCTTAAACCAATTTTTCAAATATAGAAATAATGGAAGCAATTGTCATCATAAATATCTTATATAAAGGAAAATATGATGGAATTTCAGATTATTAAAAATGAGAAAAAAATGTAATTAATTGTGAAAGGATTATCAGATAAATAACTCTTAAAAATAGTATAATTTGTGTAAATGAAGAATACAACAATTATTGATGATTGATATAAATTATATAATTTTATTCACTTACCACTCTTAAGCACTATAATTTGTATTTAAATGCTCCATCAAATGTTAAAACAAGACTTTCAAATGTTTTTTTATCAGAACTCAGACTAAATGAGTTAAAATGTAATTTGGCAGAAAATATCATTCAAATATAAAAGAGTGTGTGAATATATAAATTTAAAATTATAGCAACTTGACAATAAAGATCAAGAAGTGAATACAAAAATATAATTTTCCACATTTAATAAATATGATATGATATGATAAAATCATCTGCTAACGCAGAGTTGTCATTTAATAAATAAAATATTTCATATTTTCTCTATCAACAACCTCATTTGCTATTTTTAACTGTCTTCACAGATCAAAACAAGGGGTTGGGGTTAGGG
>Ga0302186_10001011_pt1 | contig 24190 bp, 34 predicted proteins | sample II_Bog_E1_2_FD_198782 | JGI IMG/M metagenome (GOLD analysis project Ga0302186, IMG submission 198782) | Peat permafrost microbial communities from Stordalen Mire near Abisko, Sweden - II_Bog_E1_1 | ecosystem: Environmental > Terrestrial > Soil > Wetlands > Peat | place: Sweden: Abisko...
GACTAAACAAAGGATTCAGAAGGAGTGAAAAGGGAAAATGGAACCTTTTGGAGGATGGCTTCAAAGGGTTGATGGCTTTAATACGATAGTGATAAGGCTCCATGAAGTTTGGGTTGATTTAAGGGGGGTTTTGAATTTTGAATGTTTAAAATATACATCGGAGCGAAAACACACAATTCATTGATTCCAGACTGGAATGAAGGAAATTAAAAGAATAAAAAAAGAAGAATTGGAAGAAATCAAAAAATTTTTTAAAAGAAAAAAAAATTTAAAAATCAGAATTAAAAAATTGAAAAATGAAATTTTGAAAAATTTTATTTATTTATTTAGAAAAAAAAATTAATTAATATTCTTAAGTTTAGGATTGTTAAGTTTTATTTTCTATTTTTTTCTCTATCAAAAAAACTTGCAAAACCTTTTTAAATTATTAGAAAAAGCATTTCTTATACCCACCGACGACTCTGCAGTTCTTTCTTTTTCAAAGCGGAATAGCAATCGAAGCAGACACAAACATGTCCGCAATTAATAAAAATCATATTAATTGGTTTATCAAAACACACCTTGCAAATAAACTTCTCCTTATCTTCATTCCCCCGGCTTAAACTAGAATCTTTCATAGAACTGCTCAATAAATTTGGCATCTGTTTAGTATTAACTACATTATTGTTTAACTTGTTTTTGTCATTAACATTATTATTTGCTGTTTCAGTTTTGCAAAAGCCGCATTTATGTTTAACTCCTGGGGAACAACAGCAACGCGAAATATGATTAAAGGTTGAACAATCGTTAACTTTAAAGACATTATTGCAATATAAGCATAAATTATTCGAGCACTTGCCTTTTTCAGTTATAGGATAATTCGGACCTTTGCAATAAGGGCAACATAATATATTGTATTTGTTTTTGCAAGTCATACATTCGAAAAAAGAGACATTGACCTCTCTCTGTCATTTTATTAACCACATGAATGAGTCCCCCACATCTGTCGCAGATACTCAAACAGAAATTCATCTTCCGAAAATAAAATCGTTCTCATTGTGGCTTTCATCATAGTTTTTACTCGCTGCTTTGACTTTGGGAGTCAATGGTCTCATTTTAAATATTATCAATAAAATTATTAATTTTTCGAAGTTTTCTGCTTTCAAATCACAAAAATTTTAAAATGTCTCTTTCGAACCCAAAACTAAATCCACTAAAAAAATTGGGAATTACCAATTCGGAGAATGAAAAAGGCAAAGGCGCAATTGAACTATTAACTGGAAACCCGCCTTATTACAATTTAAATCAATATTCCGCTTTATGCAGAATTGTGGAAGATGACTCCAGAAACAATTTCAGAACCTTCAAAGGATTTTTTAATGAAATACTTCCAATCGTTCTTTTGAAACATAGAGAGATTCGAACACAGAATCAGATAGCTTATAATGATATCATAAATTCGTAAGATAATGAGCTTCCGGAAGAAGTGACCAATACAATAAGAATGCATATTGATAATCATCATCATCATCAAGGTGAAGGACCTGCAATTCTCACCATCATGAATATGATATGAATACTAATGCCAGCAGTTATTCTAATTCCGTAAGCGCATTGGAGAAAAGCCCAAGAAAAATATTGAAATAAATTTATTGAAAAATGATGAAGACATTTTGTAACATAATTTTGTATTACCTAATTCTTACTTTTCAACTATTTCATTAAAAAAAAAAAATTTGAATTTTCTAAAATTAAAAAAATATTTCTTGTTAACCGTAAAAAAATTTTACAAATCTTGATTTTTCAAAAAGACTTATGCAATACAATTTCATCAATTTCCAAAAATTTTATTTTATGTTTTTTATTTGTTTCGGGCTCTACCTCCTCTTTCCTTCACACTCAATTCTAAAACTAACCCATTAATCATATTATAGTATGCTAAAGAATGGTTGTCTTTCAAAACACTGAACAAGTTGCTTTTAAGTTTCTGCTTTTGTGTCGGCATTCCTAAAGAACAAAACAATTTTCATTTTTAAATCTTCTACTTTACCTCCCAAAATGCCTGATAGGATATCTTTTATATTTCCTATTGTTGTTCGTGGGTCCACCTCCAATTGAACTACTTGTCCATTAAAGCTCCAAGGTTCTTCGCCTCCATTGTCTGGGATTTTAATGTTTATTTGTATATGATTCTTAAATTTTTATTTTTTTTATATGGACAAAAAAAAAAAATTAATGGACAAAAAAAAATTATTACTGGGTTCAAATCCAACCATCTTTCTTCAGGAATCAAATTAATGTTTTCCTCTTTTATCAATCTGGTGGAATCCATCAATAAAGGAATCAATGGGGCCTTGAGCATTCCAACCGGCACTTGAGGATTAGAAAGTGGCGTGAGATTTATATTTTGAACTGATGATGAGTTGATGTTAGAATGACTTGGATTATTTTGATTCAGATTCATTGACACATTTGATGAAGTCATCGTTTCTTTTGTTTCTGCGAAGATCGGCGGCATATTGTTGTTGTGTGAGATTTTCTCGAAATTTGAAAAATTTGGGGGAAGTCCTTTATTCTTTTCCTCTGTAGAAGGGATTGTTGTTTTTACATCTTCTAGCAATGTTTTATTTAAGGAATTCACTGGAGGATTTGGAAGAGGGTTTGAAATGATCTGTGGCTGAGGTTTTGCAGGCACACTTTTTTCTGTAGATTTCAAGCTCTCCTCAATGTTCTTTTTGGTTTGTTGTTGAAGCATGGCGACATTCGCAGTGGTTCTTGTCATAGTGTTTGAATGGCCATCCCAAAGGATTTTTTCTGGTTTTTTCTTATCACTGCTGCTGAATTGTTCTTCAACTGTTCCGAAAATATCTGGTCTTTTCTTTGAAAACATTTGAAGGTTGGCTGAAAGCTCTTCACCAGTAGCAGTGGCAGTGTTTTGTGATCGTTGATTCAACTCAGTCTTCATTTGTTGATGTTTTGGGTCCATCAACTCAATCCTCAAATGCTCATTGTATTCATTTACAGGAATGTTATGCCCACAAACTTCACATTTAACAGTTGCGTTATCAGAATTTCCACTTTTTCTGATATAATTTTTTCGGACTTTCAGATCGTTCTCCAAAGGAAGAGGCACTAATTGTTCAGGTTGAGGAAGGATTTCCACGGTATTCTGAGCTGTTGGAGCAGTTGGTTTGAATAATCTTTTATCCTCAGGTTCGACTCTTTTCGGTGAAGCTGGCTTTTCTTTATCTTCTGGCTTTTCATGTTTATCGAAATAATGAGGAGCAGGAAGTTCTTCGTTCTCAAATAAATCGATGGTTTCAACAACAATGAAATCATTCCAATCAATTTGGGCCATTTGTACTAAGAACATTAATGAAATAAAGAATGGAATTAAAATTAAGAACTTCTTTCTTCCTCATCTATTTCTTCCTTTTTTTTCTTAACTTGTTTTTGCATATTTTCAAACTCAAACCTTTCCCCAGCTCGGTTCAAAATCCCCATTCTGTCCTGAACATTAATTTGAAGTTTTTGCAATTCTTCCTAACAAAAAAATTTATTACAAAAGAAAACTTTTTCTAGGTTACCTTTTTGGGCATGATACATTTAGAATAGGCGTCAACAAGATTAGTGAAAAAAGAAAATAAAGCATGATTCGGCTTTAGAAATTCGAATTGTGGATTCTGTTTTTCTCTTTCAGTCAAAGCGATTAAGAATTTCTGCCCATTTTTAGCCACAAATTGAGCAGTGTGCTTTATAATATCCAAATCCAAAAGCATGACATTGAGAGGATGTTCAACTGAATATTGATCAGGTGGAGGTTGTTTTATTTCTTTTTTAAAATCAGGACGACTTCCAATTTGATAATTGCTAAGAAAAGATGAAGCTTGATTGATTACAATAGGGTTAGGAGTTGGGTTGGGTTTGATAAATGATGAATTGTTGCCAGTTGAACTTGATTCGGATTGAGAAACCACAATTTTGGCAGGTTGTTGTGTAGATTCAATATTTTTCAGGAACTCTGAAACCTTATGGTCATAGTAATTCCTGTAAGGGTCATCTACTTTGAGAAAAGAAAATTTTATGTTATTAGCTTCAGCCTTGATCACAAGCTCCTCAAAGGAAGGACCATTTTTAGCTACAAATTCAGCAGTCTTATCAGCGATTTCTAATCATTATAATTTTATTTATTAAGGCTTTTAAAAAAATGAAACTTCGAATTTCTGCTGGAGGATAAATCAAGCCAGCAGGCTTGAGTTTTAAGTCAACTGATGTTGAATTGAGAATCTTTGGCGTTTCTCCTTGATTTTGCTGCATCAAAGGCTTTTTCCTTTCTAAGGACTTTTTAGATAATTTTTTGTTTTTTTAAATTTTTGAGTATATATCTATTATTATTTTTTAATGAGTTTTTTGGTTAAACCAGAAATAAGATTTTTTCTTCTTTTCTTTAGGAGGAGCATCCAAAAAAACTAATATATTAAAAAAAAAAAAATTTTCTTCTTCTTGAAAAACCCTATTTTATTTTATGTCAAACTATATAAAATTTTGGAAAATTTTATTGAAAAAAAGTAGGGTTATAAATCAATGTTGATATCTTTTTCTCTGAAATGGGCAAAGCCGCATTTTTATAAGTTTTTCAGCAACCAGAAATACGTACCCTCTATTAATTTGATTAAAAAGCTCAGAGAAGAAACGGGCTCTCCAATAAATGAATGCAAAATAGCTTTGGAACTCAAAGAAGGAGACATTGAAAAAGCTAAAGAACATTTAAAGTCAAAAGGTCTGGCTCAAGCCCAAAAACGATTAAATAAAGCTGCTCATGAAGGACTAATCGGAGTTTCCTTAAGTGCAGATCGCCAGTTTTCAGTGATAGCCGAGGTTTCTTTTTTTCTTCTTCTAAAAATTAAGAAATCAATATTATGAAGGTCAACTGTGAAACAGACTTTGTGGCTCGAACCGACTTGTTTAAAAATTTTATTGCAAGATTATTGGAAACGTTGGTTCAAAACAAAATATCTTTGGATTTTTCCGATGTTTCTAACGAAACGAAAACTCAAGAAGGAATAAACCATTTTTTAATTAATTCTCAATTGAATTCTGAGAAACCTTTATTTCCTGAGGATCTTGCTTCAAAACATTCAAACATTTTGGAAATACAAAAATTGTTAATTTCAAAATTGCAAGAAAATGTCAAAATAAGGAGAATTTTAACCTTTTCTCAAAAAAATCCAGGTCATTCTTACTCATCTTATTTTAAAATTCCAATAATTTAAAAAGGAATTATTGGAGCATATGTGCATAATAATGTACAAATTGAAAATATTGGAACAAGTGCTTGTTTAGTCAATGTTGATGCTGATTTGACAGGAAAAGAAAGTTGCAAAGTTTCTGTGTTGGAAATCGCAGACAACATGGCGATGCAGATATTAGGGACAAAACCCAAATATTTATATAGGAAGGATATTCCTGAGACACTATTAGAAGAAGAAAAAGACCGAATTAAAAAAGAAATGGAGAAAACACTCAAAGGAAAGACTCCAGAAATCATCAATAACATTGTGGAAGGAAAACTAAAGAAATTTTATGAGGACAACATCCTAATGGATATGGAATTTATTTTGGAGAATGATGACGGAATAAAAGTAAAGGATAAAAAATTAAAACAATAGTTATTTAATTAAACATAGGTTGGAGATTATCTTTTGAAAGCCAAGAAAAACTTCGGAGTTGATCTATTAGTTAATCAGTATCATTTGTGGTCCCTCAAGTAAGTGTTAAAAATTTGAGATCAAAAATTATATTACAAATCTCATTTTCTATTTGAATTCAGTAAATTTAATTTTATCTTTTTGAAAAACTTGAAAAAAACCATTCTTCAAGACTTTCTTAATATAAAATGAAAAATGAATTCATATTTAATATATTAAAAATAATTTCATTTTTAATTAAAATAATATAATTTTTTTGTTTAAAATAGTTTCTATTATTAAATTATTCATTAAATTCAAAATATTTTGCAAATATTATCGCAACTTCTTCGTTGTTCACCTTTCCCCTTTTGGAAAAGTCCTTTCGCTTTTTCATAAACAATTAATTGGCGAAATGGAAATAAAATTTCATCAATGAGAGTGAGTCTTTTTTTAATTCCATGCTCTAAATCAATCACTAAATTTTTATAATAATCAATAAGCTTCTTGATAACTTTCAATCTTTCTTCCTTGTTTAATTTTACTTCGAATTTCATCTCAACATTGTTTTCCGACTTATAAACTGCGTCGTTTGATTGATCCTTATATGGTAAAATCAAATAGGATGGGGGCATAACATCTAATTTGAAATATTTTGGTTTGATTGAAGTGAAAACTTCTAGGATTGGCAATTCGATTTTGGAAAGAATGTTATAATTTTCGCTGGGATTGGCACTTTGGAGTTTTTTCCCCAGGACATGAATAAAAACAACATCAATGCTTCCATTGAGAACCAAATTGCACAAATGATTATCATCTTCAGCATAAATCGACGAGAAGTTTTGATGAATGGTGGCAGCTTTGTATTTGATCTTGTAAAATTTGGCAATATCAGAAGAAAAATTCTTTTCTTTTACGTAGCTGATATACAAGGCATTTTCCTTGTCAGGTATATTGATGGATTCAGGTTGATTCGTAAATTGTTCATAGAACTCTTCTAAAATTTCAATTGATTTTCTAATATTGACAACATTTAAATCCCTTTCGCATATCTGAAAATGCAACTGCTTGATTGATTCTATCAAATCTGAAATGAATCCATCAACTGTCAATTCTCCATAACTTGCTGCTTTGCTTTGATTAAAAATTTGGACCAATACATGAGCATTATTGTCTTGTTGTTGTTTATCCATATATGGGATTTCATTCAAAAACCAAGCATTGCTGTCATCTAAAACATTAGAAGGCTGTTGATGTCTATTCCCAAACACTTGATAAAAAAGTTCTCGTTTATGATCGAATTCGAATTCTTGCTTTGCTTTAAAGGTTTCTCGAAGTTCTTCCATTAATTTTTATTTTGTTTTCCTTTTGAAGTTTTTTTTTTGCAAATTTGAAATCCAATAAAAAGAAAAATATATATATTCAAAACCAAAATGACAAATAACTGTTTCTTTCTTTTTTTATTAATTTTTTCTTTAATAATTTTCTGAAAAAATAAAGCATTTATCGTTTTTTTAATTTTTTTGTATTTCTATATTCAACTTTAATTTTTTTTTATTCAAAATATTTAAAGAAAATAAAAGTTTTATTTTCTACTTTAAAGCTGCAACTTAGAATTTTTTTCGAATGCACCCATACATAATTGCTCATCATTTTCGATGATTTCAACTTGTTCTCCACTGTCTCGCTTTGCAAATTAAATAAAGCCAACTCATCTCTACCGCAATCTAAGAAAATGGTCTCATCTAAATAATCATAAAAACTCTTAAAAATCCCAAAGTCATGCTTTATTTCTTTAATTTGTTGGAAGTTGATTGCATTATGGAAAATTATTTTAGGGTCTCCATAACCAATAGTGATTATTAAATCTTTTTTTTCAATGATGTGAATGTGCTCAATTGATGAGTTATGAACGTTGATGTTCCTATAAACTTGTTTTACCTTTTCTCCATGATCAATAATATCAAGATAATAAATGTTTCCTTTAATATCTCCACATATCAGTCTGGAAACTATTTGCATCGAATTCATATAAGCCACTCTACATAATATTTCTTCCATTTCAAGGCTGGTTAACTTTACCAAATTATATTGAGTTAAGCTCAATGTTTTCCCAGCAACCATTGCCATGAGTTTATCATCAGAAACTGAACAAAAATCGACAAATGGAGCTCCAGGATTTTCTATTTGGGTTTGTAAAGCAAATCCATCATAAACTTTCCATACAGATAGTTTTTGATCCAAACCACTTGAATAAAGACTCAAAGTTTCTGTGACAAATAAAAGCTTTATGCACTCAGCTTCATGAGCGTAAAAATTTTTTATTGGCTCTTTTTTTTCCAAATCAAAAATTTTAATTCTTCCACTTTTCATACCTATCGCTATCAAAATTTGTTTATCGTTGTTTTCGGTGCTTCTGATCAATTCCATGGTATTTATTTCTTCATTTTCTATCGGATATTTTCCTTCAAACAATAGATTTAGTTTATTGAAATCAGTTTTTTCTGTTATTTCATCCATTTTTTTAGAAAGTTCTTCAATATTTTTGGAGGTCAAATTGTAAATTCGATCCATTTTATTTTGGAAGTTTTCCCTCATTTTCTCATAGAAAGAATTGACAGCATCAGTCATGGAGGTAATTTCATTGACGATTTTTGATGTAAAAATCCCAGGACCGAATTGCAATTTTAAGCCGAGCTGCTCATCAGAATACGACAAATTCTGAGTAATTATTTCTAATTGGTTGTTTACCTCATTAATATCAAAGGTGGTTTCCATTTTTTCACTCAAAGTACTAATTGCTGTATTGATGATATCAGGATTTATAGAAGAATTTGAGGATTGCTTCAAATTTTGAAAAAAAGGATAGGTTTGCTTTTCAATGATTTGATCGATGAAATTTAGGAACCCATCCTTTATGGAATTCAAATTTTCGACATGTTTTATTTCTGACTTTTTCAGCTCTTCCTCCACGGTAGATTGCAAATTTTTTAGTTGAACGGTTTTCTCATTGCAAAGCTGAATAAAAACATTATAATGCATTACTTCATGTGAGCTGTGTGAAATTTTATGACACTCAGAACAAAGGAGACGCTTATTGCTACATTTTGCGTCCAAGCATATGAATTCGAGCATTGCGCTATGGGATGCGATGTGACATCGTAAATTTGAACTTTGTTTTTTTATAAGAGGTATTTCAGGAATATCTTCCATGTTATTTTGAATAATTTTATTTCTGAACAAAGAACTATAATATAATTTCAAAATGGAAAAATTATGAAATATAAAAAAATTAAACGAAAAAAAAAAAAAGAAACAAGAAATGTTTTAATGAATTTGTTCTATTTCTTTTATGAAGAAATGATTAAAAAATAAATAAATATTCCTTAAACTTATGAAACTGGTCCTAAGAGGGATGCTGCCTGGCAGATTGAAAGAAAGTTTGCTCCACCTTGCGTACTCGCCATATTGAAATAATATTGAGGGAAAGGCCCTTGATAACTATTTCCACCTCCGTTAAACAAAGCGCAACAATCAGGGCCACTAGTTGTGCAAGGTGACCATCTGCTAGAATAAGCCTTGTGGCAGAAAGGTCCAATGAAATTGGAGTAGGTGACCCCCGCGGTGGCTTGGGGATCAGCACAGGTTGCTCCATATTGATTAACAGTCAAAGGAGCCGCATAGCAAGTGAATATGGATGCCCCAGTCCCATTGTTGTAACTAACAGTACAAGATTGTCCAGCGGCTGCTATCCAAGGGGCTGCCATATATCCTGCACCCCAGGCAGATGTGCATAAATTCATAATTGGTTGTGCTGGAAAGCCTGGAATGGTTCTCAAAAAGTCAGTTTGCCAGACACCTATTTTTCAGATAAAGTATTTGTATATAAATATTATATTAACCTGAAGGTCCTGAAGCAGTCGAACATCCAACTTGTCCTGCAACAGATTCGCACTCTCCGGAAGCAATCACCAAAGCAGCAACACAGTCAGCAACGTGTTGAGTTCTATTTGTGGGATTGGCGAAGTTCCATGGCTTTACACCATATTCATAGAAAGCATCTGCAATTTGATTAAATGTCCAAACACCTGATGAAGAAGCTGCAAATCTTGAAGATGAACAAGCAAGAACATTAGCTGGAAGATCTGCATTCTGGACAAAGTCCGTTACATCCATTCCTACAGGATTACCATTTGCCCCTAATCCTGGAACTCCTGAAGTAGACGAAGAGGTTGTGGTCGTGGTTGTTGCAGCTGGGGTTGCGGTTGTGGTCGTGGTTGTTGCAGCTGGGGTTGCGGTCGTGGCCGTGGTTGTTGCAGCTGGGGTTGCGGTATTTGTGGTTGTGGTTGGGGCCACTGGGGTTGTCGTTGTTGGGACGGTTGTTGTTACTGTTGGAGCAGATAAAGGGCAAGCAGGGGCCTTAGCTTTGCTAATTCTTTTAGCTTCAAAAGAGGAAATTATTACGAGAAAGAAAAGGAATTGGGAGATTTTCATAATTGGATTTTGTAATGGCTATCCCCTTCATTCTAAAGGCGCTATTTATACCCTCGAAAATTTATTCGTTTTGTTTTTTTTAGTTCTTGTGTTTACGAAATTTTTTGTTTAAATGCGTTAAATTCAAAAAAAGAAAACAATCCAAAATATTCATTTTTTATTTCTCAAAATCCTGTTGATTAATTTTTTTCCTTTATTTATTTGAAATTGCATAAGTCTTCCCTTTGGATTTATAATATTCCTTTATCACTTTCTCCATGCCTTCTTTTTTCATCTGGAAAAAAAAAAAATATTAATTAAGTTATCAACGATTACTTTTAATTCATCTCGCAATGTTTTCAATTTTTCGATATTGCTTTTGATGAATTGGAAATCATTTCTCAAATTATCGCTATTGACAATCCTATTGAATATTTAAGCTATCGGATAATTAAAGCAAAAAAGAAGACCCTGATTGTTGTTTTAGTTTAACATTTTTATTTCTCAAATCATCTTTGTCTTTTTTTAATTTGCTCAATTCCTTTCTTTTTTTCGATAAATCATTCTCCTTTTCCTTCCCAATTTTCTCAAGCTCATCATTTTTCTTTTGAACAAATCCTAGTTTTTCCCTTGTATGAGTTAAAATCTGAACTGTAGTTGTATTCTTCTTCTTTAATTTATGTAAATCTTCATTTCTTTCTTCTATTTTTTCATTCAAAGTCTAAAAAACTTATAATTAAAAAATATTTTAATCATAATAACTTGGTTTTCAATTTTCAGCTGCTCGAAGTCTATTAAATGCAACCCTTCAGCTAATTCTTCCTTTTTTTTTAGTATCTTTTTATTTTTCGCTAAGTTGTTTCTTAATCTCAGGATATCCAATCTTAATTCTTGTAGCTAAATAAATAAATATGTTTGAAATTGACCAGAAATAAATAATAACAATTTTGTTTTTCTCTAATTCTCTTTCTTCCCACTCATCAATCATTTTTTCAGGAATAGGTTTATCAGTCCTACTAAAAGCCGCCTTTCTGGCCACTTCTCTCTTGAGTTCCATAAAAGTCATTCTAACAAAAAAATATTATATAATTTATAAATATTTATCACTTGATTTCATTGCATTTCTTCTGCTTTTCTTCTAGCTTTTTCTGTAGGTCGGCAGCCATTTTGTTGTATTTATCTTGGGTTTGTTTCAAATCTAGTCTGATCTGATGTACATGGGCTAAAGTGTTCAAATATTTATGTTCATTCATTGCAACATCCTTTTATTTCAATTTAGAGAAAATTACTATTAAATAAATATCAACTCCTTGCCGATCTGCTATAACATCATTCTTGTTTTTTAAAGTCTTAATCTTTTCTTGCAAAAGTAAATTTTGTTGAAATAATTCATCATATTGTTTTTGAGCTTCAGCCAGAGAAATTTCAAGTTCTTCTTTTATTTCTTTCTAAATGCAAATAATCTTCTTCAAATGTGATTTTATTTTTTTTTTTACATTGGATATCTGTTGTTCTTTCGCTTGCTCAAAAGCAATCCTTTTAACTTTGTCCTCATTTTCTTAAAAAAATTATTTAATAATAATTTATTTTCTATTAATCAACCTGTATTCGGGGTTGCGATGTATTTTGAAGGAACATCAATAGAATCTTTATTTTCCTCTTTTTTGTCACTTTCGAAATTGTCCTCATTTCTCTTTTCTGCATTTGGCATTTCAGTTTTCCTTTTTGGAGAATAGACATCTTTTTTAACAGTTTTTTCGGCAGTCAACTTGAATGAAATTTATGAAGTTATGAACATAAATATTGTACCGAAATATATGGTTTATCCACTTCATCTTTGTCCATCATTTTGAGGTCAGGAAAAACAATGCATGGGGTTCTCAATTCTAGTTTATATTCTTTTAATTTTAGTTTATCTCTTGTTTGCTTTCTAAAAATTGATAAGTTATGTGAAAAAAATGATATAATTTCTACTTGTAGGGAATTGAATCAGGATTAATCCTCACATAGTACTCAATAACTAAATTCCTTTGACCTTTGAAAGGGTTTTCAAAATTTAAGTAAACAATGAAATCTTTTGTTTTTCTATCAAAGTCAATTTTTTCAGGACCAACAACCAGAACATCTTTGTTAGTATCTACATTCAAAACCCGAGCTGCCAGAATTCCATACTTATCATCTATCATGGTCCCTCTGACCTCAACTCCTCCATCTTCCCCTTCTTGGATTCTCCTTATCGTGATTATTCTAAACAAAAAGATTTAGATTCCATCATATTTATGAAAAATGTAACTTTTGAGATATAATTTGAACAACTGTGACACCTTCACTTGTCGCAGAAATACCAAGACCTATATGAGTGCTGGAAGGATCGAGCAAAATTTGTTTTTCTTCGGTAGATTCCAATAAAATCAATCCAATTTCTTCAAAGGTTTCCAAAAGAACACTTTCCGTGATTTTCACATCCTCTTCAAATTTTGAATTGATCCAAATCAGGCTTATTTCACCTATGTTATGGCGTTGCTCAGATCTAAATGGTCAAATAAAAAAAAAATTAATAATTGAATTTTTACATGACTTGAAATGTGCTGGCTTCATGTGGGTTGTTTTTCAAATGATTTGCGTAATCTGTTGCCAACAGATTAGTGATGATATCAATCGAAAAATAATGCATGTCATGACTTTAAATGTTTCAGAATGTGAAGAAAGTATTTACTTTACTTAATTCTTTCTTTGTTTATATTATTCAATAGCATTTTCCGAATTTTCTTTATGAGTTCAAAATCTTCCACAAACAACTCCTCAATATCTGCATCTTCCTACATTTTAAATTTAAAAAACATCATATATTAATTTCAAACCCCATCATACGAAATTTTTTTCATTGCTGATTGTGGACTTTCTTCTTGATACCTCATTGTTCCCCCTTCTACAGAATTACTTATTCGAATCTCGGCTGGTGTGTTTTGTTCTTGTTGAATGCCACTCCCTTCTATTTCATTTTCCGTTCCCTCTTGATATTCTTCAAGTTGATGTTCCTGGTCAATTTCCTCTCCTTCTTCTTCACCATGTTCATATAAATATTCTTCATTTCCTTCCATATGTTCTTCAAGGTCATGACCTTCCTCCCCATACTCACCTTCTTCCATTTCTTCATATTCGGCGTTGCTTTCCATAATATCTCCAGAGACCCCTTGCTGTTGAGAATCCATAGGATAAGGATAGTTTTGACCTTCTGAGGCTGAAAAATCATTCCCTTCTCCACCAATATTGGAATTTTCATTTCCAAGTGACGGTTGTTGCTCAGGACTTTCCATGCAAGATTATATAAATTTGAATTTATTTGTTAAAAATAATTAAAAAACGAAAGTTTCAAAAAACAAAATAAAAAGGAATTTAAATCGATTGAAATTTTTATGAAATTTTTGATTTAAAATAAATATTAGGGTAAATATTTTTTTCTTTTAATTTTATTTTAAAGTTGCCAAATGAAAATAGAAATATATAAATTATACATTATAATACTTTTTTGTGTGGGAAGTTTTTTTTTTAGATTTTATTAATTTTAACTAATCCTTTATTTTCTTGAACTAACGCTTGACCTTTGAGAATTAATATCAATGGATGAAGGAGCTTTGCTTGGTAAATTCATGTTCTTCTCCTTCAAGGAACTTTCTAGCATTGGTCTCAATTCCGGAAAATCTTGAATCAAATTCCTAAAATCGAATGAAATATTTGAATTCTATAAAATTTCTTACGTCAAAGCGGATAGCAAAGTCTTGTTTTTGTTGTTTTCAATATCAAATCTCATCTGAACTAGATGAACATTGTCTTCATTTAAATTGAGCTTTTGAGTTTTAATGGCATTCAATTTTGTTGTTAAATTTTTTTTGGCCCGTGTGATTTTTTCATTTTGATCAAGCAAATCTTTTTGGGTTTTGTCAAAGACACCTTCATATTGTCTTTTTTGTCCCAAGAGGATCTCAAACTTATTAGTGAGCTCGGTATATCTGTTTAAATCTTCATCATAATCCTTTTTTAATTTTTGAAGATCTTTTTGTTTTTTGAAGACATTTTGGGATGCGAATTTGCATTGTTCTTCAAGTGTTGCTTTGTGTTCAATATCGTCTTCTGTCACTCCCTGTTTTTTTTTTTCATAATTAATAATATCGACCATTATAATTTTTTAAAAAACATTAAGAATTAGTAAATTCTAATATAAAATGAAATAGAATATTATATTATTTACCTTATTGAGGAAGGAATCTCTATATTTTGAGTTTCTGCTTTTTAAATGGTTGATTGTATTGTCAAGTGCCTTCAACTCTTTTTCACTCTTTTTGATTTTAGCATTCAATTCATCCCCTTTTCTTTGTAATTCTTCTCTTTCTTGTGCTGCTTTGATAATATAATAAGCTTGTGAATGTTCATTCACGCTTTCAATGTCTCCTGTGCTACCCTTATGTTTCTTTATGAATAAATTTTAAAAAACCAACAATGATAAGTAATCAACTTGAACTAAGGACTCATATTTGATTTTGAGGTTTTTCACTTTATTTGATCTTTCGGCCAATTCCACAGCAATTTTATGTCTTTCCTCTTCGGCAGCTTTATGTTCCGCAATCAAAACATCTCTATGAACATTGATTTCTCGTTCTCTTTCTTGCATGCTCATTTCCAACTGATATTTTCTATTCTCCAGATTAAATACCTCATCAGTGGCTCCGTTTAAATGCTCTTTGATTTTTTTCAACTCCAATTTCATGCAATCATATTGAACAAGAACATCTTCCTTCGATTTCACGATTTTGCTCAAATCTTGGTAAGTCATATCATTTTCAAGTTGAAGCCCTTCAATATTCGTCCTATATTTCTTTTTGTTCTCTTCAAAGAAAGATAGTTTCCTCTCAATGGCTCTCAAATCATCATCGATTTTCTTCATTGAGGCACTCAACAATTTGTGATCTTGACTGACCTTGATAAAGTTTTGTTCAGCCTCTTTGATTTCATTCTCTAAATCTTTCTTTTCTTCTAAAGTCCTTTCTCCTTTGGCCCTATTCACCCTTCTTTCCATCAATTGAATTTGATATTCTGCATTATACAATAATTCCTGTTGTCTTTGGAATTCTTGATTCAATTTATTGATATGAGACTGTAAATTTCTGCACGCAGCCATTGTCCCTTGAATTTCCCCATATAAATTAGCCTCTTTCTCTCTTTCCTTGAAAAGATCCTGGGTATGTTTAAACAAAGTGTCTTTTTGGACTCTTATTTTGATTTCAAGTTCCTTCTTTGACTTTTCATTCTCCTTAAACCTCTCTTCAGCCTCTTCCTTTTCCATATTAAACTCCTTTGCCAAAATATCTTGGTTTTCCAACTTCATTTTCTGAGAATTGTATTTTTTCTGAGCGTTGTTCAACCGCTGCTTTTTTGATAAGAGATCTTGTGACAACACAGAACATTTGTTTTTCTTTTGAGCTAATTCTGAAGCAAAAGCGGATAATTGATTCTTGAGAATCTCAACCTCTGCCTCCAAATTCAACAATTCCTCCTCAACTTTCTTGTTTTCCGTTCTCTCCTCCACAATTCTTCTCTCATTTGCGCCGATCTGCATTTCCAAATTTTTATTCTGTGCCTGTTCTTCCTGCAAATACTTCTTTCTTTTCTCCAATTCCCGTTGATTCTCCTTTATTTTCATCTTAATGGCAGCGAAATTCTCCCCTTCTTCGATAATTGCCTGATCTCTTCGCGCAATATTTTCGGAAACCTCTTGCCATTGCAAAAAATGCTTGTGTCTCTCCTCGTGATGTTGCTTGAACTCTTCTCCTGTTTTATCCAGTTCAATTTGGGTCGCTTGTGTTTCTGTGACTTCTCGTTCTAATTCCGATTGCTTCTTGCCCACTTCAATAGTCAATCTTTCTGTGGCCAAATTGAGTTCTTTTATCTTTGCATCATCAGCCCTTTTATATTTTTCCAATGTGATGTTGTCATCCTCCTTTTGACGAGCAGCTAAAGCCCATTGCTCTAGTTCCTCTTGCTTCCAATTCATTTCCAACTTGAACTGATCCATTTTTTCATTGCCTTTAAAAATCTGATTCTGGACATCATTTAAACGCTCTTGTTGCTCAATGCCGAGTTTCTCCAATTTGCGCAATTCGCTTTCAATTCGTCCGATCTGACGCTCAGCTATCTGTTTTAGATGGTCTTCACTCTCAATTTCTTTGTTTCTGGCGTCTATTAATGCTTGGGTGTGCAGAAGTTCTGCCTGAACATTTTTCAAATGTTCGGTGAGAATCTTGACACGATCTTGTTTCTCATCAATTTTGTTGGTGATTTCTTTGTTGAGTTTTCTTTTTTCTTTGATCTGATTGAATTTTCAATTTAAAAGAAAGAAAGGAAAAAAAATACGATCTGATTCAATTGTTTGTTTTGCTCATTGGCATAATCTGGGAAATCTTCTTCCTCTTCTTCAGGCTCATTGTTCTCGATGGGGTTCATTGATAAAGGCTCCTCACCCCGCTCCATTTCATTGGGGCCGTTATCATCAGGCTGATTCAGATTGTCTTCGGGATCCATTTAATTTTTTTTAAAAAATTAAGTTATAATTTTCTTTGAACCAAGGATTAAATATGAGGGTTTCTAACTATTTTTTCATTTAAAATCAAAATTTAAATTTAATCAATCTTCTATTTTAAAATGAGACTTTTTCCTATATTTTCATTATGGTCAAAAAAATGAAAAGTTTTCAAAAAAAAAATTTATTTCATTGTTTTTAAATTATGATAAAAATATAACTTTTTAAATTAGAAGAAAAAAATGAAAGAAATTCAAATTGTTATAAAACTCATAAGTCTTAAGGATCTTAATGAGAAACTAATGATTCGTAACGAGCTGATGTATTATATAGAAGTTTTTTTTGCTTCTGCAAGGGTGAAATCCAAGTTAATTCGAAAATTTCCTCAAGAAAAATCCAATACCATTACGATCAATCAAACCCTTTGTCTTAAACAATACATTGGAAATCAATTGGAATTTTGGTTCAGATCTGAATCCAATGATGCAGTTTTAGGGTCTTTTTCAATTCCCTGTGAACAACTAGTCCTAAATTGTGGAGATATGACTGAAGATAATCGAAATTTTAGTCTTTCTGGAGTCACTTTTGCGAATCTCTGTTTTAGTTATCAGTAAAAAATGCATTTTTTAGGGCAAAAGGTTTATGTTAAATTAATTTAGGATTACGGAAAAAAATATTGATAAACCAATCATAATTGAAAAAGATGAGGAACTTTTAAAGCCACCTGAAGAGGATAAAGAAGAGTTAGAAAGAAAGGTGAAAGAGAAAGCCAGGCTTGAAATGGAAGATTTAGAAGCCCAAAAGAAATTACTTCCTAAAGATTCTTCTATTCATTTAACTAATTATTATGTTAAGGATAAGCCATTCTATTAAAAGAAATAATTTATCTAAAGAGCCATACTTATATTAAAAATGAAGTATTTCTTTATTTTTTTAATCTAATAAATAAATAAAAAATTCTTAAGAAAAAAATCTGAAAAATGTCAAAACCTAATCAAGCTGATCATCACACCGAACTGGATCTTAGTTCTGAGAATACAAACTTTATTGACATGAAAAGATGTTTTAAACTATGTGTGAAGGATATGACTAAAAAATATTTAGATGAGATGGAAGACATGTGCTCAAGTTCTAAAATCATTAAAAATAAGATTTAATTCATTTCTAAATTCAATAAGCGAATTGCTTGAACAAATATCAGCAGGTGCAAACCTTCTTAGGGCAAAAAATGAATCTCGAGTTGAATAAATTAATTTTGATGGATCCCAATGTTAAAAACGCCTTTATGAAAGATCAACAAAAGAAATTTTCCATCTAAACAGTTCTTTTATGAATGAAGCTTTAAATCCGCTTTATATTATTTAAGAACCCTCTGAAAAAATCAAAAGATATTAATAAATTTATTGAGAAAAACAAAATTCTTAAGTTATAACTCATTTTTCGGTAATAAATGGTTTATTTATGAAAAACATTTCCTTTCAATTAAAATGGCTCCATGTTCTTCATAATCCTCTTGAGTCATGATCAATTGTTCGAAGTTGCTCATGCTCGAAATAATGGATCCACCAACCCAACTGGAATGTTGTATGTCCATGAATCCTGTTGAAGTGAATACTTTGACTTTATTGGCCAATCCCCCCAACTCACATTGAAACAGCTCCTTTTGTAATCGTTCGATGAAATTATGCAACAAACAATTGCCACCAACGACAATGATATTTGAAAGCAGCTCCTTTCTGGTTTCAATCTCGATCTTTTCCAGAGATTGTTCTATCATCTTATGTAAGCCCTTGAATCCAACAATTGCATCTGCTGAAAAGAGCAATTCCGGAATCGTGAATATTTCCTTTGAAATTTCCATCAAACTCTTATCAGGTAACTCATAAACTGTCTTATCAACAGCTTCATTGAAATTAATCTTGTCGATCTTATTTTCGACTAATTTGCAATATTCTTCTTTGATCATCCTGGAAATCTCGACTCTTCCCCATTCCTCCATTTCTGGTCGTAATTTTGATCTGTTTTTGAATTTCGAATTGAAAGTGTGTCTGGCTGACAAGATTTCATGTATTTTCTTGGTTAATGTCTCCCCACCAACATCAGCCTTTATTATCGCTTTATAAAAGTTTCTTATTATTTCAATATCATAATTTTATTACCCTTATTATTGGCATAGCCATCTTGTATAGGAACACAATAAGTATGATAAGCTCCGGAATCCAAAAGAATCAAATTTTCTTTGGCAAAAACATAAGAAGAAAGAACTGGAGCTTTATGCATAAAAACTCCAGGAGTCTTGAATTTTTCAAATAGTAGCTCAACAATTTTGAGCCTGAAATCCCTATTGTGAATCGGAGGCTCGACCAAAAACACGTGATGGTTTTGCAGGTCTGTGAAAAGCTGCTTATTGGAAATTTCTCTCAACATAAATTCAATTACATCGATATCATTGATCATTTCATTTTGGGCAGGACTTGCGATTTTTAAGGCATTCGGAGGATATAACATTCCGAAATCCATAAGAGAGAATGGATTTTCTGAAGATTCCATAACAGCAATATCCTATAAAAATTTATTATCAAGAGATATGAAAGAAATTACTGAGGGAATTATGATTTTTGGTGTGTCTTCTCCTCCATAGCCTAAAATAAATTCAGGAAAAAAGAAAGAAATGAAAAAGAACCTGATCTGGTCGTGAAACCACCAAATTCAAATACTAATGGTATTTTGCGATTTAATCCCGGCAAATACATTTACTTAATAATTTTGCGTTCTTTAAATAAAGATTTCCTCTTTTTTAAATTAATAATTTTTAGTTTCTGAAAAAAATATTTTAAGCAAATTTTATAGTTTTTTTTTCATAACAATATCAAGTTTGGTTTTATAATCCAAAAAAAAAGAATTTTATATCGATAAATGATTAATTTTCTGTAAAAAAATGATTTCAATTCTTTTTTAGTTGTAATAATATTTCATAATAATTCACTTCTTTTCTTTGCTATATCTATAACTCATCAAGTTTCAGATTCATATCTTCCTCAGTATCGACATCGATTAAATATTGGTTGATAGACTCCAAAATTTCTTTTCTTGCTGACAAATAAGATATTTTTTCTTCAACCAAATTTTCATCATTAAAATCTGATAAACTGACTTCTCCTTTTTTTGAAATCGAAAGTCCTGGGCTACCTTTTACGGCATTTTCAAACAAAAAACTTTTTCTGTCTTCATTTTCAGGAGAATTTCTGGGTTCGTTAGCAAAGTTCGATGTTGGTCTATTGTTGAGAGCAGACTGGAAAATGTACCCATAAAAGTATGACTTTAAAATTTTTTGATCAACTTCATATTTATGGGATAAAACTTCCCAATTACCTTGAAATTTGTTATAATCTTCTTTGAAAACTTCTGAGTCAATTTTGGCTTTGCATTTTTCAATATCCATTGATATCAATTTCAAATTTACTAGTTTCTTTTTCGAATGAAAGTGCTTCATCAACACACCAACATTCCCTTCATATTTCTTGATTATCCCGTTAAATTCAAATTCATCATCTTTGGTCCACAATTCTTTCTTCTTTTTTTGTTTCATTCTTTTTTTCAATCTCTTTTTCAAGGAAAACTTGGATTTTTCCCTCTCTTTTCTTTCCGAATGAGCAGTTTCTGTTTCTTCTAAAAGATAGGGTGTAGATGGTTTAATATCTTTTGTTGAATGGCATTGTTCTTCCAAAACAATAGGCTTTTTTATTTCATAATTTTCTTCCAATAGCGAGGGCCCATTTTCAGCTGAATGATATTGTGCTTCCAAGGCAATAGTAGCAATAATTTTATGGATTTTTTTCTTTTCTTTTTCTTGTCTTTCTGGAATATGATTCAAAGCAAGTTCATCTTCTTTGACAATGGGACCGAAGTTGATTGCCTCGATTTCAAGACTAGGAATTCTTTTCTGTTTTTTTTCCAAATTGGTATCTCTGCTGATGCAAGCAGCGCAAATCCCCATATTGTAAAAAAAAAATTATTAATTTAAAAAAAAAAATCAAAAAAACAGCTTTGATAAAAAAATTCAAATCAACGAATAGCTTTCCAGAATGATAGTTTGAAATTTAAAATTTAACAAAAAGATCGTTTTTTAGCCTTTTTTTATGCAAAACAACGTTGATTCTCACAATGATCCAACCATTAAGACTTCCAATTTCGATCCTTATCTCAAAAGGTTCTTCTATTCTTTCTTCATATTCGTTAAATGACACTGTTAAATTTATTAGAGCTTCGAACAATCAAATGCTAAGTAAAAAAAGTCTAAGTACTCAGAAAAGTTTTTCAAAAATTGCTGAAAAAAAGCCATCTAAAATAAATGACGAAAACAAAGATTGTTCAAACTGTCCGATAGTGAATAAGCACCAAAATCTGACCACAAAGTTCCAAAAAATGCCTGTTAATAATAAATCGCAAGTGCCTCAAAACATCAAAGCTGAAGAAAATTCCAAAGAGAATTTGATGAAAGAAATACTGAAAACTTACAATGACCCGAAAATGCGAACCAAAACATTACCTGATTATTTTAACATAGATTGCTTGAAAGATCTCGACTTTTCATTGGAAAAGTTACCTAAAAAATCAGAAAACAATAGCAATGTTTGTTTCAAATCGATTGACGATTTTTCGCTCATTCAGCGAAAAATCAAACAAAATGAAGACAAAATGTCGAAAAAAACTTCATCGAACAAAAACATCATAGATATTCGGGATTTGGAAAAATTCTTTAATAAAAAAAATGACAAAAATAATGATTTTCATAGTCCTAATAATAATAATAACAATAACACGATGAGGTTCGTTGATAGAGTGAAGGTGAATTCTAATTACGAAAAAGAAAAAGAAAGAGGAAAAACGGCTGCTTATCATGCGAAGAAAGGAGAATTGGAAGGAGCATTTCAAAAATCACGCGCTTTTTCGAAAGAAACGTAAAAAAACTACTTTTGATAGATTTTTTATTAGATTAAAGGATTAATGTCAATGAGGTCCAAATGAGTTTACTTTATTTCGCAAAGATCAATGATTATGAGAAATGCATGAAGATTTTGACATTGAAGGATTTCATTAAGCAAAAACCAGTGTTAATCAATTACAAGGGTAGCAATGATTGGTGTCCATTGCATTATGCAAGTTTAAATGGAAACACCAAATTGGTTGATTTGCTTCTGGTTAACGAAGCACAAATAGACGCTGAAACATCATCCAAACTGACTCCATTGATGATTGCATGCCAGAAGTTTTAAGAGGGCTTTTTTAATGTTATTTTATTTTTTAGAGGACATGAGGAAATTACCGTGAGTTTGATTAATGCTGGAGCAGAAATCAATTTATTTGATTTATCTGGAAACACAGCTCTTCATTATAGTGTTTTGCATGGTTGAAACATTAAATGATTTCTAAATAAAATTACCCAATTTGATAGGTCAGAAAAGGATTGTTGAATTTCTATTAAAGAAACATTCAATTAATTTAAACATCAAGAATCAGAATAAGAAAACCCCAAAGGATGAAGCCATTAATAACCCTGATATCAAGCAACTTTTTGAGGAAGGTTCATCTTCACAAAAAGGCCTCGGGAAATTTGCCAATAAGATTGTTATTCATAAAGTAAATCATGCAGCCATAAGCAATTTCCTTGGAAAACATTTTTATCGTTTGAATGCGAAATCACAAGAAAATCCATCCAACAACATTTCCAATATCCAAACGACTGCCACTTACTCTTCTAATTCCAACACATTTAATGATTTCAGTTTTCTGGGAATGAATGATGAGGAAAATGGTGGCGATCATGATCAATCTAAACAAGAAAAAGAAAAGATAACTTTGGATTCATTTAATATCAAGGGATTGATTGGAAAAGGAAGCTTTGGAGAAGTTTTCTTGGTTGAGAAAAAAGACACAAAATTATTGTATGCTTTGAAAGTCCTAAAAAAATCAATAATCATGAGTAAACTTAACAAAGGATTAAAAGATTTCTTAAACTTTTTTATATTTTAGAAAATAATTTAGTGAAATATGCTTTAACGGAAAGAAATGTTCTGAGCCTCACAAATCATCCTTTTATTGTGAAATTAGTTTTTGCTTTTCAAAGCAGCAGTGATTTATTTTTGATTATGGATTATTGTCCAGGAGGTGATTTAGGTCAGCAACTTCAACGAGAAAAAAAGTTATTAATTTTTCTTTAAATTAAATAAAATAATTATATTAGATTTTCAGAAGAAAGAACGAGAATTTATTTGGCAGAAATTATTTTGGCACTTGAAGATCTTCATAAGAGAGATATCATTTTCAGAGATCTCAAACCTGATAACATAGTTCTCGATAGGGATGGTCATGTCTTATTAACCGATTTTGGGCTTTCAAAGGAAGGTGTTTTGGATCCTAATCAAGGAGCAAGATCCTTTTGCGGGTTCAAAAAAATTAAATTTTCATTAACAAGACAAAAAATCTTAAAATTATTAGCTCATTAGCATATCTAGCTCCTGAGATGCTTAAACGATGCGGCCATGGAAAAGCTGTTGATTGGTATTTATTAGGAGTTGTAATGTATGAAATGTTAGTTGGGACTCCTCCCTACTATACAAATAATAAGTAATATAGATAAAACTATTAGGTTTTTTTGAAATTATCCCATCTTTAGAGAAGAACTATTTACTAACATTGAAAATGCTGTGCTTAAAATCCCTCTTGCATTATCTCCACAAGCCAAAAGTTTATTGAAATCTGTAAATTTTAAATTCTCATAAAATGAAACTATTATTGAATTTCTAATAACAGCTTTTGCAAAGAAACCCTGCAAAAAGGTTGGGTTCAGGCAAAGGAGATTCTGATGAAATCAAAATTCATCCATTTTTTAAGGGAATTAATTGGCAAGATGTTGAGAAAAAGTTTTAAAAATTTCAATAAATGAAAAATTTAAATAATGTTTTCAAAGGAAACTTAAGCCTCCCTTGCCTGAAATTCGCTATAAGTTTAATCCTGCAGTCAAAGGTGAGGAATTAAAAGGAGATTTTCCTCCCAATGGGATTAATGAAAACAACTACATTATTGGATGGTCCTTTGTTTCGCCAAGCAACAAAAACTAATTTAATATTGAATTTATTTTTAAATGGAAATCATGATAAATTCTAATAATTTTTTTTTCCATTTTAAAAATAAAATTCGGTGGATTAATTTTGCATTTTGTAAATTTTTAAAATATTTAAAAATTATAAAAAAGTTATAAATTAAATTGTAAAAAAAATTATAATTTCGAAAAAACCTTTTCAAAATTTTACACTTAAATTGTAAAATAGTAAGTTGTGAAATTAAATTTAAAAATTCCTTTGCATTTTTTTTTTTAATTTCTGTTCCAAAAAAACCCCATTAATTCCTAAAAAAAATTGTTATTTATTTTTTTAAATCATTTCTAAAATAAAAATATTAAACACTTTGGTTTTTA
>Ga0302186_10001012_pt1 | contig 24184 bp, 15 predicted proteins | sample II_Bog_E1_2_FD_198782 | JGI IMG/M metagenome (GOLD analysis project Ga0302186, IMG submission 198782) | Peat permafrost microbial communities from Stordalen Mire near Abisko, Sweden - II_Bog_E1_1 | ecosystem: Environmental > Terrestrial > Soil > Wetlands > Peat | place: Sweden: Abisko...
AAGATAGAGATAATTGATCTCCTAAGTAATTAAATAATTATATGCAAATGTCTTTCTTTCGATCTTAATTTTTTTTTTTTTTTTTTTAATGTGGGGCGCGACCCCAAAGTTGTTTTTAGAAATTAAATTTTTTTTTAAAATAATAAAAAACTTTTCCGGAAAAAAAAAATATTTTGAATATGATAACTCTAAATTATCGAATTTCCCTTAATTCTTGAATCTCTAAATTAAAAACCTATAAAATCCTTAAAACCCTCAACTTTTTCGCCCCCCCCTTTCCAGAAATTAATACTAAACTCCAAACCAAAACCTCCAAAATCATGAATACCTTGCTTCCTCTCAACCCAGTTGAAAAAAACATTCGTGTTCGTGTTCTTGAGGCCCTGCATAAATATGGTTATAAGCAGGTAGATGTGGCTCGTGAAACTGGTATTTTCCTATCTTATAAAAAAAACCTAATAATCTTTTCAGGCATTCATCATTCCACACTTTCGCTTTGGCTACAAGGCAAAATCAAAGGCCATTACGTAAAAGTTGATGAAACCATGGAGGAATGGCTTCAAAACCTCTACGCGAATAAGCCGCGCTTTATAAAATCCTCGACGAATAAATTGGCTCAATTGAAAAACGCGAACCCTGGCCTTTTCAATCGTTTCAACCTCACAAAAACCGACCCTTTCACCACGAATTTCCAAGGCCATCCTCAAAATTCGCAATCTATTCAAGGCCAAAGTAATTTATATGGAAGTTTTTTTTATGATCTTTGAGCTTTAAAATGATAAATAGAAAGTAATTGCTTCGAGGATTATATTCCAATAAGATTGGATATGGAATTCGAAGGCCGGAGGTTTAAAGAGAACATTTATTGGAATGTGGAGGAACCGTTTTTGACCCCAGAGAATTTCGCGAAAATTATGGCCGAAGAAAACAATTTGCCTTTGAGTTTCGAAAATGAGATTGGATAGTACGGCATTTTTATTCATTTTTCTCTATAATATATAAAGCACTTTGAAGCGATATATAGCGAATTATAAGCCATATGTCCCACAAACCTCGGAATTACTTAAGGTCATAGAACTTGATATCAGAATAGATAATATATGTCTGAAAGATAGGTTCGAATGGGATATAAACGACCCTAAGAACAACCCTGAAGTAATTAATCTATTTATATTATATTATCTTAACTTTCAAAAGGATTTTTCTTATAAATTATGTGAAGAATTAGGCCTGAATAACGAATTCGCAGTAGAAATCTCACATTCGATCCGTGAACAGATCCAATCCTATCAAAAGCAAATAATGGACCATCGCGAAGATGGGAAAATGAAGATTGTGGAATATTTAGCGACTCTGAAGAAATCCACACGATCTTTATTAGAAAGCAGCTCGAATTTCACTAATCTTAACCTCAAAACTCCTCCTTCTAAAGTCATAACTACAGACAATTTCCTAAGGCCCATCAGTCATATTTATAAAGATGATACTGATAATCTACAAATATGGGAACCTCATATCGAAATCCTCGATGCTAGTGATATTAGGAAATTCCAGAAACTAGAGGAAAGGAAAAACCGTTATGTGAGAAGAATTCGTTAAAAATCTCTATTAAAAAACATCAAAAACTCTCTATAAATCTTCTTTTCCTTATTCGATATCTGATGCCTTATCTTCATTAAGAGTTTCTAGCCATTTTTTCATGTTTTCCTCAGTCATTTCCCCTTGAAATTCTATTGGCATTTGACAAATTCCTGTGTTTTTCTCCAAAACGATCTCATTATCCTTAGAAATCACTTTCATTTCAAGCTCTTGGGAGTCTTTTTCCAGGTCTTCCCAATCGAAAAGCAAAGGATTAGTGAAATTCCCCCAAGGATTAAAATCCACTATCCAAAGTCTCCAATTATCAAGTTTCTTCACTTCTATATAAAGATCCAATGTAAAGGCTGAATCAGGGAATTTGCCTAGAATTTCCTTCATGACGAAATCAACGATTTTGGCTTTGATTTTGCTTTGAAAGTCCTTATCGATGAGGAATTTGTAGGAATTCTTCATATATCGTTGTGAAATGGCTCGAATCTTCTCGTTTTTGATAAAAACTCGAAACTCCATGGCTTTATTCAGCTCATACCATTTCCTTAGGATGAGTTCTAACCCTCCTGATTCCTCTAAATCCTTATCTTTCTTTAATTCCTCAGGCTTCGGACAACAATTCTCTAACATTTCACCTATTATTGATGAACTCTTTAAACACATAAACACATCCTCGATATTCGAACATTGTAATCGAGGAACCCAAGTGTCTATATCTCTCGGAGCCTTCCAATTCAATTTCACAAAGACCTTATGATCGAATTCCATGAAAGCCTTTTCGATTTCTTGATCGAATTCTGGAAAATAAGACAATTCCTCATGTTCGTAATCCGGATTTGATGAGAAATCCTCATTGTTTTTGTTAGAAATAGCCTCTAAAGTCGAAATTTGAACAGGAGGTTTCAGGTTTTTAGACTGGTTTTCTTCAATAATATCTATATCCAAAGAATTCTGATCTTTGGGATGAGGTTTCCTATATTTTGGATGTATGAAAATGCCATCGCTTGAGAGATATTGGAGAAATTTGAGGTTGGTTTTGATTATACGGGTCTTGAAAGTATGATTTTTGAATATAGGAAGCCAAAAAGATTGGAGGTATTGTGAAAGATTAACGATATTTTGAGGTTCCATAAAGAAAAATTGTTATAAATTTAAATAATTTCCTAATTTATTGAAAAAATCTAGCCAAATGAGTGTTCCAACCCCTGAGAAATATGAGACTTTCCAATCAATAAGTGAAACTCCCAAGTTCTCAATGAAATATATAGGCCATCATCGAATTCTTAGGCATAAGAACAATGAGATTCTTTGGACTTTGGGTCCTCATTGTAATTTTCGAATAAAATTCCTTTAAAATTTTTTTTTTTATTAGGGCCGTTCTTCTTTTGCATGTATTCAATCATGACAATAGCTTCTATCTTAAACCTAATATTCATCTCAGTGAAATATTCCTATCCTTTTCTGATGTCAGGTCTTTCCTTTACTATCAATAGCATAGAACTCACTCTATATTTCTTCACTGCGATATCGAATCCAGGGATCCTTATGCCAAAATCTCAAGATATTGATAATGAAATCAGCCTGAGATGCCCTAAATGCCAGGCGATTAAGCTAAAAGGCAGTTTCCATTGCGAGGATTGTGATGTATGCATCAGAGATTGGGATCATCATTGCGTATGGACTGGGAAATGCATCGGAAGAGGAAATATCACGTTTTTCTGGGGCTTTTTAGCCTGGAGTGTGTTATTTTTAAGCTATAATCTAGCCACTACATTAGGAGTTTATAAGGAATTATGAAGGATTTCTTTATTAATTTAAGGCTTGAACTTAAAATCTTCATCGAAAGTCTTCATGCCACGCATGTTTTCTAATAAAAATCAAGTTTTTTCATGAAATATAACGATTTTTTTACCTGAGATATTCAAGGATTCCTCATCTCCTAGACCTATTTCTGCGGATCTATGGCTGTTTTCTTGTAATTGTTGGAAAGGTTTCTTGATTTTTATTTCAGAAAGCTGATTTTGTTGGATTTTATCAGTTATTCGGACACTTTCCTTTGTAAAGGTCAATTCAGATTCCTCTGGAATCACTTCCTGGAAGATCTCTCGGGGTTTTTTCTGTAAAAGCTCAGCGTTTCTAGATAAACTTTCATTTTTTTGAAGAAGGTTTTCAGGCTTTTCTCCAGTTTTAATAAGGATTTCTTCATTTTTATTGAGATTTTCTTCGATTTTCAATAAAATAGACTTGTTTTCCTTAGTTTTCTTCTCGTTTTTCTTGATATTTTCTTCCTTTTTATTGATATTTCTTTCATTTTGATTGATATTTTCTTCTTTTTTCTTGATATTTTCCTCATTTTTCTTGTTATTTTCTTCATTTTTCTTATTTTCCTTTTTATTCTTCATTGTGAAATTGACTTTTTTCCCCTTATTCTTCTTATTCATCAAATATTGATACGTTGAAATCCCTTTGATTTTCAACCAGATATGAAACCCCAGCAAATTTAATAACATAATAAGGACAAAGGGGTCTTTCACGCTACTGGCTGCAATCAAATATAAATATTTCTTCTTATCTTTTTCCATAAACCATCCATTCACTTCCAAAATCTCTTCATTTATCAATCCACCAATCAGCAAATATCCAGCCAAAGACAATTTCATTAAAGCCAAAAGAGTCATCGTAACAGTCACCATGAAAAAAGACCTATAATTTCTACTACCAACACAATTATTAAGCCATTCGCAATGATGATCGAATTCTTCAGTGCATCGATCACATTTCGCGCAATGTTTCGAATTCATTTCCACAGTGTTTCGACAAATCGTGCAATAATTCATTTGATTCCCTTTGAATGCTAATTTCTCTCCATAGATCCTAGGATCTGAAGGATCTATACTTGAGGCTCTAATCCAGAAGATGAATGTTAGAAACACCAAAAATAGATAAATTCCTATGAGGATCTCAGACAAAGTTGAAGGCAATAAAGGGATATATACTATAGACACGAAGACGATATCTGAGAAAAAAATCGAAACTGTGAGGAATTGATAGAGATTATGAGGCTTTTCGAGTCCGTGACGACGAAATGTCAAATTTGAGCCAAACAAAACGATAATTTCAATAAATTATTAAGAAAAATTCAAAAAAACTAAAGAAAATTTATCATTTATCTAATAAAAAGTCCTTTAGAAGTCAATCTTCTCGAAATCCTTTAGAAAAACCTGTATATTTGGCCTTGAAATCTCCTTAAAAAGTCTTTCTAAAACCTCTTTTTCTATCAATTCCTTGCCCATAAATTCCCAAAGGTTCTCTAAAATCAGGACTTTCGCATTTCCTTTAGAAATCTCCATAAAGACAAAATCCTTGGCTTTATTTTCCTCTAAATTCCATTTTCGCAAAGAAAGTATTAGAAAATCCTCGAATCCAAGATTCTTTCTAATTGTTTCCAACCCGAATAAGCCTCCATCTATAAATCCATCAGAATCCTCATCGATTTCCTGAAAAATCTCTAATAAATTGTCTTTTTCAATCTGATCTGCAAAAAACCTCACTAATAAAACCTTGAAAAAGCCATAAATCGGCTTCATAAAACATTCCAAATTTGCATTTTTCCTGATATCTTCAATATTTTTCCTTATATTCCTTGAAACCTCTTTAAAAAACACTGATTTCCTGGCTTCTTCTATCGAAATCCTCTTTTCAATATCAATTTCTAATAATCCCTTTAAAAGCCGACAAGTCTCTTCATTCACCTCTAAATCCTCATAACTAATATTATAGAATTCCCCGAGTTCTTCTTTTTCAGAAACATCGATTTCCTCCTGATTAAAAGGAAAATTTCCTTTCAACATGAGAAAAAAAAGTACTCCAAGAGAAAAACTCTCTCTTTTATATTTCCCCACACTTTTGATATCAGGATCTTCAGGTGGGGAATAGAAATCTCTAATGAAACCCTGGTTTTTCACATTATCCTTGATATTTTCTAATAAAATTGCAATAGGAGTTATTAGAGTGAGATCTATTAGTTTAAGTTGATAGGCACCTTTATAGAATCTCACATGAAAAGCCTCAGCTGAGATTTTATTCAAACTATGGCCTTGATTATGAAGATAAGTTAATATAGACAAGAGATCTTTAAGAAGAAGTCCTGCATGTTTCTCTGAAAATCCGCCCATTTCACAGATCTTATCATATAGATCAACTCCTCCAATGAAATCCTCATAAACTATATAAAGTCCTTCCTTTTCCTCATAAATGTCTATGATTTTCAAGATATTCGGATGGTCTATGGCTCTTATAAAGTCTAAATTAGAAAAGAAACTCTTTATAAGAGTCTGGGATTTCGAATCGATTTCATTGAGTGAGATTTGTTCGATTAAAACAGGAATTTTCGAAGCTTTTATCAAGGCTTTGTTCACACGGGAATGAAGCCCGAAATGACCAAAACTCTGGGTTTCTTGAGAAAGCTCGTATTTGCAGGAAGTGTTGAGAAATGGCTTGATGAAAAGCTTAGGGAAATGGATGAGAAAAGCCTCTATAGTGTCGATTTTCTGGAAATTTGAAGACTTCTTTAGAAAAGATATAGATGTCTCTTCTGGAAGCTCATTATCTTGATTCTTATCATGGGAAGAACGGGATGGGAAACAACCCATGTTTTTTTTAATTTTTTTAGTTAAATTTATTGAGTTTTTTAAAGTTTTTGAAGACCCTTTGGGATTTAGAATGGACAATGAGACATGGCATTTGTTTAAGCGATTTTGAAGGAAAAGAGTAGATTTCTCGAAATTTAGCAAAAATTGCAAAATGCAAAAAATGAAAAATGCAAAACTTTTGCAAAAAATAAGCAAAAAAAAAATTAAAAAATAAATTAATAATGCAAATTTGCAAAAATTTGCTATATTAGTAAAAAAATGCAAAATTAAAATTCATGAAATTTACAAAAAAAAAAAAAAAAAAAAATTTCAAATAAAATTTTATTTAATAATAAAAAAAAAAAAAAGCGAGAGAACCTAAAAAAAATGGAGAACATTCAGAAAAATATGGGATCGCCATTTTCCTCAGCCTTCAATTTTGTAGACAAAGACCATGACAGTAAAATAAATATTTTGGAATTAAAAGCTGCCTTGGAGAAGCTAGAAATGAACCCTTCTGACACAGAACTTCAAGAGGTAATAAAAAAATATGGAGATTCTTCTTCAGAAACCATTAATTATGCTGGTTTTCAAAAACACATCGATGAAATTTTGTCCAAATTTGTATTGGTAGATAACTTTGGTGGTGATTTGACTGTAGAACAATACATTATGGCAGTGTTTGATAAGCAGGGAACAGGTTTGATGTCATTCGAGCAGCTTCAAATCGCATTGGCCCTTGCAAGCAACAATATGGCAGAGGTAAAAGTTAAAGATTTGCTGAAGAAATACGATGGAAATACTGATGGGCTTTTGACTTATGAAGAATTTCAAACTCTTTTAAAGACAGAATGTGGAGGAAAGAACCTAGATTATCTTATTTGGGGATGGCCGAAAGATGAATAAAATATATATCCATTAATTTAAATAAATGATTCATTTAAATTCGGAAAGTCTTTATTTTTAAGTAAAAGGAATGTGAATTTTTTTGTTTTCTTCCTGTTTATGAATACTCCTTAGAAGAAAATATTATAAAAAATTCCTGATTTTATTTTGATAAAAAAGTTTTTTGTTTGGAGTCTTATCCAAATGATCTCTATGAAAGGGATTAACAAGTTTTTAAGCCCAGAAAACATATTTATCTAGCATATTTCAAAATTATGGGATTTCTTTTGCCTTGACTGCAAGCTACCCGAATTGCTCCACGATGAATTTTGAAGACTTGGAGAGATATGTATTCCAGGAAGCACTTTATGCTGACCCCTTGGGAGTCACGACAACGCTGGAAGTCGGAAAGTGCGTGCTTAATCAAAAACCAAAGAGACTTTCTTTTCATCACTGATAGCGATTTATTAAATAACATCAACCTAAACTTCAAATTGGTCCATTTGTCTTCAAAACCCCTTTCAAAGAGTCTTTTTGAGGACATTGGAATGAATAGATAAACCACTCTAAAATTTCCTACAAAATCCAGAAATGTCAAAACTCCATTGAGAATCTTAACTTCTGTGCTTTTGAGTCGGAAATAGAGACAATTCTGCCCTCCGTTCAGTTGCAGTTGCATTCTAAGTAGTGATGGGAAAGAAAAAAAAGGTGAATGGACAGAAGGAAAGTGGTATAAAAACAATGGATTTGAGGGAAACAAATGTGAAAAACGGACGGAGTTAAAAAATAAAAGAAGTCTGACTTAAATAAAACCTATTTTCTTTGCCATAATTAAGACAATAATAGGAAGCTGGAATTGTTCACAAGATCATTATGATGTCTGCGGAACATGAAAAAAAATTCCAGAATCCGAGACAAACACATGTTCAAAAGGTCATGAATTAATAGCAATAAGCACGAAGAAAATAAATATAAAAGAGGCTGTATTTGTGACCCTTGTCGAAAGGATATAAAAATTAATGATGGGCCATGGAATCGCCCAATTTGCACATATGATTTATGTCAAAAGTGCAGAAAACCTTAAAACTTTATAATAAAAATTAGTTTGATAAATTTTTTGAAATAAATAAAATTTCAATTTTTTTATTGTTGGGTATTTTAATTCGTAAATTTTATTATAAAATAATTATAATTAAAAAGAAAAAATACTTCAATGAAAAAAATTCTTTATAGAAAAAAATTATTAAAGAAAAGAAAAAATCTATATTGATATAGAATATGTCCATATTTAGTAAAATTTTTAAATAACATTTATAGAATTTATTTTGATATTATAGTATATATTTATAGAATATGTCAGTACCATCTATAGAAAAATTTCTGCATAGAAACCAATATATAGAACAAAAAGGAAGAGGAAAATATATAATAAAAACCAAAACAAACCCATGGATAATTTCATTTGCGAATGTAAAAAAAAAAAAAAAAAAATCAAGCCCTATTATGCCAATCAAAAATGTTGTTGTGAAGAATACCAAAATCTCAGAGTGAAAGGCAGTTCTCAAACCAACAAGGCTTGGCAGATCATTCTCAACAATACCAATATTTCGCAAAAATGTGAAGAAGTAAACATCGAATTAATAAAATGTTCTTGTTCCTTTGCCTTTTGTTCCTGTTGCCAAGAATCCAGAAGGAAATATTCTTTGTATAAGTTAGAAGAATATTTCCATAATTCATTTCAAGATAACACAGCCAATTTCTTGTTTGAAGACAAGAATAAATCATTTCAAGAAAAGACAGCAAATTTCTTGATAAATAGTTTGATCGCGGGCATTGAAGATAAGAATAAAGCAATTCAAGCCCTTAATTCCGAATTATTAGAAGCTCAGACCAATTATGCGAAATCTTTAAGCGATATCCAAATGGAATTAGGTAAACAACAACAAATAATAGAAGATTTGAAGGGGAATAAATTGGTTAGTGAACAAGAAATCAATGATATAATAGCAAACATAAAAAAGAATGACCTTTTACTTCAAGAGGCGAAAATGGAAAAGACTAAATTACAAGAGAATCTCAAAGAAAAAGACCACAGAATCGAAAAATTGCTCAATAAGGATGTGGTGAAATATACAGAAAAGCGGGATTATGATTTCATCATCCATATAGATTCCTTATATGACCTTATGAAGGAGGGATGGAAATTGACTTATAATGTGAATGATTCCTTCACCAAAGAGAAAATCCAAGACTCATTGAATTCCAATAAGATTTTAGTTGGAGTTATAGGTTATGAAAATGTTGGCAAGACCCATATCCTTAATAAATTTTGTGGCAAAGTTTTACCAATTGGTTACAATTATCATACCCAAGGCTTGAGTTTCAAGATATCAGAAAATGAGAAATTGCCTTTTATTTATGCGGATGCCGCCGGTTGTGGCAAGCCTTTTTCTTATTATCACAATAATGATTTTACTGATAAGGATAAGAATCAAGAGGAAAAAAGTGATATTGTGAATGATCGCATCATGACAGAAACCTTCATTCAGGATTTCATTTTAGCTAATTGTAATATCATCTTAATAATTTTGGGCCAATTGACCCAGGAATATCAAAAGATGATTGAAAGGATCATCCGGAATTATTATTCGAAGAAGATCTTCATCATTCATAATTTCTCCAATTTGTCTGATATTCAAAGCGTGGAAGAAAAGATCAAAAGAGATATCGTTGAAGCTTTTCCCGTCAAAGAACAGAAATTAATCGCTTTCGATGAGAAAACTGATGAACAATCGAAGAAGAATGAAAAGCAATATATCGAAGAAAGAAAAGGCTCAAGTATCTCTCATCTAGTTTATGCGAGAGAAGAAACCGATGCTGGCAATTTCTATAACGAAATGACGATCAATGCGATGAAGATGTTTTTACGAACTGATCTCAAATATAAGAAATTCAATTTGGTTGAGAGTTTCAATTCATTTTGTTGCAAGGAAAAACTCAGAAGCTATCTTTCTCTTTCTTTGGATAATATCGAGATCAAGGATCTGAAAATGCAGGAAGTAGATGATAGACTTCGTTTGAACAAGAAAATCTCCTTCAAAATCAAACAAGGTGTTTTTAATGCCTTCGGAACTCTAATCATAGATAATATCAGAGAAGATGAATTTGATCCACCCTATAAAGTCTATGAAAATGAATCCAAATTCACTATTTTCATATCAATGCCCGGTAGAATGAAAGGAAGTACTGATAAAATCACCATGAAAGCTGTGAAGGAAGAAAACACCAAAGGCATTCAAATCGAAGGGAATATAGGCGATTTATTCAAGATAGTCAAAGAAGAGGAATTCCTGAGAAAGGAAGGCATTATTACAGGCAATTTCAATAAAAAAATCCTGTTTTGTGATTCTGATAAAGACTTCAATTTCGACAACAGAAAAGTGGAACTTCAGGAAGGAGTTTATATGATTGAATTACCAAAAATAAGCATAGAAAGCAAGCCTACGGAACTTCCTTAAGGAAAATAATTATTTTAACTGTTATTTAAGTTGATTTTGAAAAATAAAACGAAAATTTTCCTTTTTTTTAATCAATAAAAAGCAATCTTTTTTTAATTCTCAAGAAATTTATTGAAATTTCCACTTCCTTTAACATTAAGTTCCTAATTCAAGAAAAAAACATACTTCTAGCTTTTAATAAATTCCTTATAATACTTTTAATAATTTCTGAAGTAATCTTCTTCTAAAATGCAGCTAGAAAACGAGCCGCCCATGGACACCGATATTCTCAACCCGCAATCCCAATATTCACAAGATTCAGTCCGTGCCCTTCCAACTAAACCCTTAATGCCTTATCAGCTCAAATTCAAAGAAATCGACATCGTTTCTAACCATTTCAAAGTAAAATTCGACAAATTGCAAAGAATTTATATGTATTTCGTGGATTTCCAACCCAAAGTCGAATCTGACTTCCGAAAAATGAAGCAGATTCTCATTGAAACGATAAGAGAGCCATTGACTAAAGAAATCGGGGTGTTTTTCCTTTCCGGATCAAGTCTTTTCGCTAGCGAAAAACCAAGTTTTTCTCAATCGATATCCTTCAAAACCTGTTATGAGAAGAAAAACTATGAATTGACCATCAATCTGAGCAAATCATTCACTATCAGCGAAGTCTTTAATGAGGATCGGAAATTATCGATTTTGCCTCAGAAATTCTTCAATATATTGATAAAGTTTTTCCTAAAGAAGTTGAAATTCTTCGAATTTGGCCGAACATCGAAATTTTACGATCCGAGCAAAAGTCTCGAGATCGATCAAACGAAATTGTTGATATATCATGGTTTCCATACATCATTCAATAATTATGATGGTGGCTTTTTTTTGCGTATTGACATTTCGCATAAAATCGTGAGGACAGATACTGTTTTGAACCTCATAGATAAGATTTATAATGATGAACGTAATCATGATAAGCCCAAGGACGAAAAAAGGCGACTTGTGCGTGAGTCATTGGTAAGTAAGGTGGTCTTAGCGATGTATGGAAATTATAGATATTGGCGTATAGATGATGTATTATTCGAGAAGGATTGTAACACCTTTTTATTGGATGAGGCTGCGGATCAAACTGACAAGAAATATAACATGACTTTAGTGGAGTATTATAAGGAGAAATATAACATGGAGATCCGGAAGCCCAGACAACCTTTATTAATGCATGTTCAGACCAAAACCAATAAGACTTTCTATATATTGCCAGAGTTTTGTGTGATGACTGGAATTCCAGATGATTTCAATGATATACAGAAGAAAAGAGTCACTGATCAATGCATCAAGGCGCCGAATGTGAGGATGAATGAAATAGAAGGGCTTACCAGGGATTTGAATCAAGATGCTAATGATCCCTTATGTCCTAAAAGATTATGTGAATCCTTGGGGATATCTCTGGATTCAAACCCTGTGGAATTCAAGGCGAAACTCTTGAAGGAACCCACAATTTTATTCGGAAAGGAAGAGTTCTTGGGTGAGAAAACCACTCATTTCCAAGTGAATAAGCCTCCTTTTATCGATGCTGGTGAGTTCTCATGGGCAATTCTTCATTTCAGAGATTTCAAGGTAAAAAAAAAAGTTCTTAATTAAGCTTAATTTATTTATTTAATAGATTGGAGATCTGATCAGAGCCTTTATGTTTCAAGCCAAAGCTATGGAAATTAGTCTAAGTGAGCCTCAGGCCTTTAATCTAGGCGATTTCCAAGGCAAGAAGTCAATAAACGAGATAGAATTCGTTCTTTCCAAGAAGATCAAAAACAAATTCGAAATTGTGATTCTGGTCTTGCCTTTTCAAATCAAATCCGCCTATAAAAAGATCAAACAATTATGTTATTTAGAATTGGGCATCCTCTCGCAAATTGTCTTGACCTCCACATTAGAGAAAAAAGGCTATAAAAGCATCTGTTCTAAGCTGGTTCAACAAATCATCGTGAAAGTCGGTTCCAAACTTTGGGTGCCTGAATTATCGAAGAAATTGCCTCAAAATCTCATGCTGGTGGGTGCGGATATCTGTTACGATCGGATTAATAAAAGCAGAAGCGTAGTGGCGTTTTGTGCGAGTTTGGATTCCACCTTCACTAAATATTATAATAGAGTGGTTTTCCAAAAAAGAGGAAAGGATATCATAGAGAATGTGAGGGTTTTATTCAAGGATTCAATCACTGAATATTTCAAGGAAAACAAGAAAGTGCCTGAATGCATCGTTTATTTCAGAGACGGGGTCACAGATCTCCAGGAACATGCCTTACGGACTCTTGAAATCGATGAAGTCTTATTATCCTTTCAAGATTTCGCCTTAGAATATAAGCCAAAGCTTTCAGTTATTAGAGTGGAGAAACGTATCGCCCAGAAATTCTTCCATGTGGATGAAGAAGGCTATAAGAACCCTCCATCAGGCACTTTGATAGACACAACGATAGTATCTAGAGATTATGATTTCTATTTAATAGCACAAAATGTCCAAAGAGGGACTGCCACACCTACCCATTATAAGGTGGTATATGATACCACGGGAATCTCATCTGGGATGTTACAAGAATTAGTATATGTTTTATGCTTTAGCTATATGAATTGGAGTGGAGCCATTAGAGTGCCCGCCCCATGCCAATATGCCCATAAATTGTCGGTTTTTATCAGTCAACATTTGAATGAGGACCCGAAAGAAATCCTCAGAAATAGTCTTTATTATTTGTAATTGGATTAGAACGGAAATTTTTAACTAAAGAGAAGTTTTTTTAGAGAAAATGTGTGTTTTACAAAAAGTTTTTAATGATTCGAGCTTTTTACAAAGAAAAAAAATTATCTCTTATTTAGTTCAGTCCTTCAAAACTAAAAATAGCTTCCGTTTAATTAAATTTTTATTGATTTCCGAGAAAATATATCTTCCTCTAACGCCTTGAATTTAAATAATAATTGTTTTTTTTTCAAATCCATTCCCAACAATGCGTCAATATTTCCTCCTATGTGTGCTATTGATCCTTGTGACCCCCCTTTTCGCTCAATCGGACACTTCTGATATCCCAGCAGATGATTCGACTCCCCAGAATTCCACCGATATTACAAATACCTCAGATACTAATACCTCTAATATCACCAATACATCAGATTCCACCAATGCCTCTGAAACCAATTCATCAGAAACCACTGGTAATACAACCGATTCCTCAGAAGAGGCTACAAATGAGAGCTCAGAGATCCCCCCTGAAAATAGTTCTGAAAGCAATACAACAGGCTCCAATACTACAGAAAATAGCTCAGAAAGCAACCCTGAGGATTCTACCCCAGCAAACACCTCCAATGAGAGCTCCTCAACAAATTCATCAGAAGCCAATACAGATAACCCTGAGGATTCTACCCCAGCAAACACCTCCAATGAGAGCTCCTCAACAAATTCATCAGAAGCCAATACAGATAATTCCTATTCAAATGCCACCTCAGCTAATTCTGATTCCTCTGATAATTCCTCTTCTTCTAATGCCTCTGATAGCTCAGAGACCCCCTCAGATAACGGGGTAGATAATTCCTCTTCAACAAATACCTCAGATACCACAAATACCTCAGATACAACAAATACATCTGATTCCACAGATCCATTAAATACCACAGATCCATCAGATACCACAGATCCAGACAATTCAACCGATACTTCAGATAATAGCGTAGACAATTCCTCTTCAAGCAACACCTCAGATACTAGTTCTTCAACTAACACCTCAGATAATACCCCAGAGCAGCCCAATGATGCCTCCAACAACAACAATACCTCAAATTCTTCAGGCTCTTCCTCAGATTCCTCAGACTCTTCCTCAGATTCCTCAGGATCTTCCTCGGGTTCGGACGCTGACCATATATCCTTACCTTTGAACAACCGAATCACAGATCAAATCTTAGCAGATGATCCCACACAATACACTCAAAAGATCCATTATTATTCAATATACATTGAAACCCCTTTGGCTGATGAAGATTTGATCCTGATGGTGAAGCCCACCAATAGAATCAGTGATCCAGATCTCTTCGTTTCTAGTACGAATCAATATCCTAATTCTTATGAGAACTCTGAAATGGTATGCAATGCCTTCGGCCTAGACGTTTGTGTATTTAATGCCAGTCGAATCTACCCAGGAATCACTATATATGTGGGTGTATCCTGTTTCCAGGATTGTTATTATGATCTTTTGGCGGAATACAACACGGAGGTGTTTTTGACTTTGGGTCAAGAAGTTATAGTGCGATATTATGATTCGGCTTCAGAAATCGCAAAGTTCTATATTCCGCCTGATGATACAATTGACCAATTGATCATTTATGCCAATTTGGTCAATTCACAAGAGGTCAATGAGACTTTCCATATATATGTGAATGAAGGAAATGAGATTCCATCATCGAATCTCTATGATTATTATTCCAGAGAAGTTTGGTATGATGGCAAAGGAGTTTCCATTACTAAAAGTCCCAGTTATGAAGGGTCGAAGCCTTTGAAGACTGATTCGAATTATACGATCTTATTAGAAGGACCTGCCAATGGGGTGATCATATTAATAGCCCAAGCCTTTCCTAAGATAAGACTAATAAGTCTTTTCCAAGAAGTTCATGATCTAGTCGATTATAAGTCAAGTCAGACTTATAAGCTTCAAATCGATCCATCACAATTAACTAATATGGGTGATGACCCTATTATAATCGAATTGAGGGTGTTTTCTGGAGATCCTGACCTTTATGTCCATTTCGATAGTATTCCAGATACTTTAAGCGGATATCAATGGAATTCAACTGAAACAGGCAATGAGGCTATTTCCATTAGCAAATTAGAAAGAAATTCAGTGGGAGCTAATGGTGTTTTCTATATCACGGTATATGGGAAATTCGATTCTGGTTATATCCTCGATACCTATTATACCTCTAAAAATGAAGATTTCCTGCTTTTTGGTGAAGCTATGACTGGTAGCATTTTAACAGGAGAACTAATGAATTATCGATTGAATCTATTTGGCGATGGAGAGGCGAATATCACCTTGGAATTGAATTCAGAAACTGGAAATGTGGAGCTTTATGCGAAAAAATGTTCAAGTCTCGATAAAAAAGAATGCAAAATTCATAAAAAGGATCTGATAAACCCTTCAGATAATCTATTGTTCTCGAATAGACCTAAAGGCATGGATGTAGTGAAATTCCTCTTTAATCATAGCGATTGCCATATTCAGGTAGAAACTGCAGAATATGGAGTTATTAATGTCTGCACATATCAAATAGGTGTTTATGGCAATAGTTCCAAAACCAATTTATCACATTATTCGATATTGGCGAAACATTCACAAAAACATGTGATTTTAAAGGAAGATGAAGCCTATCGTGGACAATTGGATATCGATCAAAAGGAATATTATAAGTTCTTTATCAATAATCCAGAGAATATCGATGAAATTTCTTTCACTGTGGATTGCATAGTTGGAGATATAGCCGTCTATTCCTCAAGAACCAATAGATTTCCCAATAGCACCTATAATGAAAAAGTGAGTTATTTTGAATTAGATTTCATTCATTATAAGAGAGATATCGATGGAATACTGGATGGGACCTTTTATATTTCAATAGAAGCCTTTTCCTCAGCGGATTATATCATCACGGCTTTGGTTCTTAGAACCACAAATATTGATAATAGCACTGATCAACCAATAGTGAAATTCACGAGACTTAGAGATGATCAACCTGTGAAGAAAAGCTCTCAAAATAGATCTTTCAGGTCTTATTTCAAGATCAAAACCATTTTCGATGATTTAGTTCCTGCAGAAAATCGCTCACTTTTATTGACAATTCGGCCTTTAAGCGGCAAATTCAAGACTTATGTTACAGGTTATGAAAAAACTCCAACAGAAAGTGATTATGATTTTGAGGTTTATGATAATGAGATAATGTTCGATGATATAGTAAATGACACTATAAAAGTGAAGATATTAGTGGTGGTCGATCCAGAATGTGAAGACCTCAATTATTATACCTTCGAGATCTATTATGCCACTTCAAGTTCCATCTTACCTTTGGATTATACACCTCATTTCGACACTTTATTAGAAGATCAAATCAAATTCTTCTATATCCCATTTGATCCCAAAGGTCCTGATCTCATCATCACCAAAACCACATATACTACGATAGCCAATAAAAACCTTATGTTATATGTCGCTTTGGATCAAAGGAACCCTTATCCAGATGGCTTATATTATGATTTCAACCTGACGAATAATGATAGAAACAATAATCTTTCAAGTCTTATAATCAATCATGAGAAACTGATAGATTTTTGCCCTGCGAAACCTTGTTATATGTACATTTCTGTCCAAAGTTCTGCGGAAACGATGTTTTCTCTATTAGTTAGACAGCAAATAGCCCCCGTTTTATTACAAGATGGTGTTCTTAGTTCAGTTCCAATCCCCAAAGCTAATGAGACCCTTGAATTCTATTATTTCGTGCCAAATAACCTCACAATCACAATATTTGTAGATTCTTTTTATGTGGCCTTGGAAACCTTTGTCAATGTCCAAGAACTTGAAAACACAAATAAAGATAGTTGGAACTTCCCAACCTCTTATTCCTATAATTATGGCTATAACACCAGTTATTATTCCCCAGGTTCCATCATATTAAAGCAAAGCCTCTTTAAACATTGTAAGCAACTGCAATATGGCTGCGCCTTATTAATTTCAATCACCCTTAATGAGGCTTTGATGAATTACGATTCCACAATCCAAGAATTTGATTTACTCATCACCTCACAAGTCACTCTATTGCCAGAAGCGAAACCACAAATAGGTTATGTAGAGAAACATATGATGAAATATTATTCGATCTTTGTATCGAAGTCAGAATGTGTCCTATTGATTTCAGTGACACCTACTGGAGATGGAGATCCTGATATTGTGGTTTCTAAGGGAAAGGATTCAAGACCTACATTAGAAAATCATCAATGGATTTCTAATAGTTATAAGGGGGATCAATTACAGATCATAAAAGATAACAGTTCTAATGCTACTATGAAAGGAACTTATATAGTGGGAGTATATGGATTTACTAATACCACATTCACAATCACTTATATGTATGAAAATCAAACTATGTTGCCTGTGAGAGCTGGATTTCCAGTGGAAATGGACTTATTGGCTGGAGAATATAGATATTTGGAATATTATAATAGTCATATGGAGTTTAGAGTGATTTTGAATAAGAATTTCGGCTCTGGGCAGATCTTGATAAATGCTGTGAATTCTTCTTTAGACTTTATATCCCAAATACCTAATATATCTCAAATTAGTCAATGGTCTACTGTGAGCAATAATCGAGATATAGCTTATATAAGAAAAGATGATGTTGGTTTCTGTAGTTTTTGTCAATATATAATGGCCATTTATGCTGAAAAAGATTCGAAGTTCCAAATCACAGTCTCTAATAATGTCGATCCAATCCATTTACAAAGCGCCCAACTAATGAGTGATTATATAGATACTGGATGTCAGAACCTATATTATTATCAAACTGGCATTGAAAATGTTGTTATGAGCATTTTGAAATATGCTGGAGATATAGAAATTTATGTGAGTGATAATGAAACTGTGAGCGAGACTTCATATTCTCAGAAATTAACTCAAAGCGATTTCAAAGCGAATAAATTGGATGTTTCTTTGGGAAAAGGTTTCCATATAGTGCCTTATTTCGGGGAAGATGTCCCAGAAGGAGGCGATTATCAGACATTATTCAGACATTCAGTGTTGATCAAAGGGATTGCAGAAACTAATTATTCAATAGTCTTCAGGAATAGTCAAGAAAAGAAGATCTTAAGACTAGGAGTAGCTGATTATACATCAATTAAAGGCAATGAATTCCAGGAATATATCTTCTATGGAACTATGGATGAGATTTTCAGTTTATTGCTTACAGTGGGTAATCAAGGAGGATTATCAGATCTGGATACTTCTAATGATAATTTAGATAATGATTATTTATTACCCTTTATTACTATCACCTGTAAGAAAAAACATGGGGAAAGCCCAGATCCAAAAATTATCAAGACCTTGACTACCACGGATTCTCTTTTCTATCAAATCGAGGCTATTAAAGCCACCTATCATATCAATATCAGCAATCCAAACAATTCCACTGAAATAAGATATAATCTCCTAGTGAATTCAGATGATGTGGAACTTATAATCCCAGGAACTTCCACTATGCAGGCCTTACAAAATGGAAAGACTAGCAAATATGAGCTTTATTCACCTGAGAAGAAGAAAGTTTTCATAGAAATCTTTGAATGTCTAGGGAAAGTCGAATTACAAGGGACTCAGATATATCCTAAGATGAAATCTGGAGATTATGATTGGGATTTTGAATATCCATATGAAAATAACCATATTATCGCTTTTTATGAGGTGGAGCCTGGTCCAGTTTTCATTGGAGTCACAGCAATTGAAGGGTTCACAGATGAAAATGAAACTACAATTGATACTAAAGATGAGGCCTTATATGTGATGAAGACTCATCTGTTGCCTCCGAAAGGCAAAATACCTCAGGAGAAATTCTTCGCAGGGGGGGATGGTATCTTGAATTATAAGAATGATTTCTTGAATAATCATATAAAGGTTTCATTTAAAGGTGTGGATTGTGCAAATAAATGTGTTGGTGAAACCACATTTTTGCCTGTCCAATATGTCTATTATTTACATATCAGTGGTAATCAGGCTATATTAACCAGTTTCTCAAGATGTAACATGAATGATGATGCCTTTGCCTTGTTTAAATTATCACAAAAGAACAATTCTAAGCTTTATTATGAACGATATGTGCAAGTGTTCGCAGGAAATGATCAACCACAATTGATAGATTTCGATTTCGAGCTTCCAACTGCCGTTACAGGTCCTTTTTTTGTGAATGTGGTGGCGGAAATCTGGATTTATGATAATGTGAATAACGTTTTCGAGGAATTCACTATAGTTTATAATCCACAACAGATCTACGCTCAAACCAGACCTCCAACTGAAGTCGCAGGAATCAGACTTTTATGGATTTTATTGGCTGGAGGAGGGGCTTTACTCTTTGTGAGTATCTTATGTTGTTGTTATTATAGAAGAAGAACGAAGAAATTCGAAAAGAGGTTGAAATATGAGCTCAGTGATATAAGGAATGTGGCTGGAGGTGAGATCTTCGAGGATAAGAAGGCTGGTGGAGATAAGCCAGGTGAGATGCCCATACATTATAAAGGATTTTTGGAGGAAAAAGGAGATCCGGAAGATAAATAATATTAAGTTATTAATAATTATTTAAGAATGATTAGAAATTTGATAATTATAGTTTAATAACAGAAAATTATAAAGACTTAAGAAATGAATAACGTTATAGATCTCTTATATTTCGAAAGTTGCCAATCCTCATTAAGGTATAAATTCATCAAGAATTTCAAGCATCCTTTATTGGGTGATTGCCAATTGGTCCGTGAAAAGGCTTCTAATCTTAATCTCCTCTCGAAAGATAAAGACATTATATCACAAGAGGAATTCGATAATGCTATGACAACCTTAAGATTATGCAAAAGCCTCAAAACCACTATTTCCTTATTACAATTACATTCATATACCTATAAGGTCATCAATGCCAAGACCCCACAATATAGGTTTACTTTATATTATGAATATTTAGATCAGGATTTAGAAAAAGACCTCTCATTGCATCAGAAATCTAATGAAGATTATAAAGAAACGGTCTTATTGAAGGTGCTTCAAGATTTATCTCTTGCCTTATTGGCTTTATCTTCAATAGGGCTTCTAGAAAACATCGATCTCAGGCCTGTGAATATCTATTTCTATAGAGATTTAAAGGATGTGATGTCTGTTAAGTTATTTCATTGGCTTTTTTGTCTATCGCCTTATGAACAAATCCTTAGAGGACTCAGTTATTATAAGTTTTATCTATCTCCTGAGGAAATCGATGGACTTGTCAGGAAAAATGAAGAAAACCCCAGGAAATTAGCCAATATAGAGAAAATTCTCAGCTTTTCTCTAGGATTATTGATTTTAAATATGGCTTCAGCCAATGCCACTTATGAGCGAATATATCGACTTGATAGGGTTTCTTTTGATGAGAAAACCTTGGATATTAAGGGAAAATTCATGGCTATGAGATATTCAGAAGGTCTTTGTTCTATAGTGAGGAAAATGCTTGAAAAAGACCCTAATAACCGTCCATATTTCAATGAAATCCTATATTTCAGCAAATATCCGAAAAACCCACCTAGAAATAACAGTTTTCTGCCATATGAGGATAGCTTCTCTATGCTAAGCTTCGAACTTTCCAAGCCGACCAATGAATTCCCTATGAAATCAAGCCAAATCAAGGAATTTCCTCCAATGAAATCCAGCCAAATCAATGAATTTCCTATTAAATCAAGCCAAATCAATGAATTTCCTACCTTGAAATCAAGCCAAAACAATGAATTCTCTAATAAATCCAGCAAAATCAATGAATTTCCTGAGAAATCCAATCAAATCACTGAAATCATTATGAAATCAAGCCAAATAGATAACGCTGATAACTCCTTCGAACGCAAAAAACACCTTTTATCCAATGAAGGTGAGAATTTCGAATCTCGATTAGAAAGTCTCAAAAATTCATTCCAAACCCGAATGACTCTTCTTCAGGATCGTATGAGTAATGAGGCTATTAAGAAAATCTCAGAATCCCCAAATATCTCAAAAGCACATACCGCACGAAAGTCTAGTAAATTCAGACCTATTGATAATATAGAAATCCTTGAGACTATGAAAAGATTACAACCTGCTTCCCAAGCGGATTATATTAGTGATAATGAATGGACCTCAGAGAAACTATATAAATCCCCTAAAAAAGCCTCAGAAATCCCACAATTCATTCAAGACCTTGAGAAATCCATATTATATTCATCAAAGACCAATGATTTGAAGAAAGGATTGATCCAGATAATTTATCCTGATAATTCCATATATAAAGGCCAGGTAAAAAGCCCTGATTCCTTTAGACATGGACTTGGAGTATATTATTTCGCTAATGGCGATATTTATCTAGGCGATTGGCTTGAAAACCACATCCATGGCAAAGGAGTTTATTATTTCATCGAAGGGGAATATTATGATGGTAAATTCCAGGATTTTAGACGCCAAGGCACTGGGATTTATCAATATAACACAGGTAATCGTTATGAAGGTGAATGGAAAAATGATCAGAAATGTGGATTTGGTGTGTTTTATTATAATAATTGCAATGAGAGTTATGAAGGCAGTTGGCTTGATGATGAAAAGGATGGAGAAGGCATTCATACGTTTAATAATGGGGATAAATTTGTGGGCCGATGGAAAAAAGGCAAAAAAAGCGGAAAAGGCAAGGTTTTATTCCAGGATAAAGGGGTATTTGAAGGTGAATGGCTTGAGGATTATGCTAATGGTTATGGTGTTTTGAGATATGAAAATGGGGATATATATGAGGGGAATTATGAGGGGGGTATTAAAACAGGTGGTGGTATATATTGCCATAAGAACGATGGGGGTAGTAAATATGCTGGGCAATGGTTAGAGGATGAAAGGACTGGTAATGGAGTCTATTATTATAATAATGGTGATAAATATACTGGTCTGTTTTTAAAGGGGAAAAGATGTGGTAAAGGTGAATATATCTATGAAAATGGAGATATCTATACAGGTGATTGGATGGAAGATAAGAAAGAAGGGTTAGGACAATTTCTCTTTAAAAAGGGGGGATATTATCAAGGCCAATGGAAGGATAACATGATGGATGAAGATGGGTTTATGATGTATTGTAATGGGGATAATTATGAGGGAAAATGGTTAGAAGGGGTAAAACATGGGAAAGGAGTATATTTATGGAATGAAGGCTTAGGATTTGATGGGATATGGGAAAAGGATAAGATGATTTGTGAGAAGGGATGCTTTATTAATAAAGAAGGCATGCGGTTTTAATTAATAAAAAAGTGGTTTTAATCTATATCATAATATATGTTTGTATGACGAAATAATAAAGAATTTCTTAGATATTTTAAAATTTTAAAGGCTTTATTGGGTTCACTTATTAATAGCTAATGACCATTTTTGACATTAAAAAAAATTATGGAATTTATTAAGCCTTTTATTTCTTCTTTTTACGCTCTTCTTTTAATTTCTCCTGTTGGATATATTTCCATTCATTTTCATCCTCTCTTCTAGCGATTAAACTAGCCACTTTCTCCTCTTTTTCGATTTCATTGAAACCCACTTCCATAGCCGCATCATCATAATCCTCATTTTTACGGTATTTCTTAGGATTATAACCCGTGATTTTCCTGACCTCTAAACGATAATCGAAATTCTCAGGAGCCTCCACATCATCATCTATGAAACTACTATTTTCTTCTTCTGGTTCTTCATGATCTTCATCTGAATATAAATCTCTTAAGTTTCTTTTCAGGCTGAAATTTTCTTTTCTTGGGTTCTTATTAGACATATTAAGACTTATATTGCCTTTAGGATTATTAGAGATATCTAAAGGATTATATTGTTTCTTAATATTATTATTGATATTGTTAGGTCTTATATTGTCTTTATTATTGGTCAAGGCAGGTGCTTTTTTCTCTTTATTATTATCATTGGCTAAAGGATCATACGATTTCTTATTACTATCAATATTTTTCTTTATAGCAACATTCTCAATATTCTTCATAGGCTTTCCCTTATTTAAATCCACCTTAAAGGCCGTAGGATCATATTTCTTGATCTTAATCACATTAGGCATATCTTCTTCTTTATCCTTTAGAGTCAATTTCTTCAAAACCAACTCTTCAGCCTTATTTAAATCCTTCACTTTTCCCTCATCTTCCTTTTTCTTCCCTAGTCCTTTCTTCAAATGACCCGCCAAACGCGCGATTTGTCCATCATCCAAATTAAACAGACTATTCAAATCCCCAACTTGGCTCATAGCGTCCAAATAGGCTTTGCTCACCTGTTTCAATGGAATTTCTTCTTTTTTAGGCATTTTCAATACTTTCTTCTCATTTTCTTCATTTAGCTCATATTCGCGAACTTTCGGTTTATGTGAGCTTTTTCTCTCTCCATTATTACTATTATTATGACCATGATGCTGTTTTCCAGACATTAATGCCTTGATGGCTTTTTGTCCATCAGGGTCCCTTTTCTTTGAAAGGACTTTGGCTAAAAGTTGGTCCCCACGCAAGGATTTATTAGTGTCCTCCTGTTTCTCATGAAACATGTCAAAAAGCGAACTTTTAGGGGTCACGGATACGAGTTTTGGCTTTGGAGCGGGTTTTTCTATAGCTTTTATGATGTTATTAGCTACGGAATCTGAAGGTGGTTTGGGCGGAAGTTCCTTTTTCTGGGGTTGTGAGGTGATTAGGTTTAAGAGCATTTTTGAAGAAAAATCTGAATTTTTAATATGATTAATCTCTTTGAATTAACTTGTTATATATAATAATGGGGATGGGGGGGGGGGGGGGGGAAAAGCTTATTT
>Ga0302186_10001014_pt1 | contig 24166 bp, 14 predicted proteins | sample II_Bog_E1_2_FD_198782 | JGI IMG/M metagenome (GOLD analysis project Ga0302186, IMG submission 198782) | Peat permafrost microbial communities from Stordalen Mire near Abisko, Sweden - II_Bog_E1_1 | ecosystem: Environmental > Terrestrial > Soil > Wetlands > Peat | place: Sweden: Abisko...
AAACAAACTAATTTATTAAAAAATATTGAAAAAAAAAAATTCTTTCAAAAAAAAAAAAATTTAAAAAATAACAGTTGAAAAAAGTTACAAATTTGAAAATTGACAAAACCATTCAAAAATTTGTGATTTTCTTCATTTATTAAAATATGAAAATTATAGTTATCATGTTATTTAAAGCTTGCCTTAATTTAAAAAACGCTGCCTTTTTTATTTTTACGAAGTTTCTTTTTTAAAGTTGGACTCTTCATAATTTTCTTAACCAATTCGGTGAATTTCAAATCTTGCGTTCTCTTTTCTCCCCCATTAAAAAACAAGCCCTTTTTCCTTGTTTTTATCAGCAAAGACTTATTTTTTTCATTAAAAGGGTCAAGTTGCTTCAATTTTTCATTTCTTTGTCTGATTTTCTTCCTTTTTCTTATTTCCGAAGGCATTTTCATCTTCAAATCGTCCAGGAAAAAGGTATATTTCGACAGTTTATTTTCCAAAGACCTCATCTTTTTCAAATAACGAGTGCTTGTTGACTTTTTCTTATTGAACCTTTCGAAAATCTGTTTGCAATTGTTCTCTGGAAAGTAGTTTTTGAAGATTTTCACCTTATCTAGGGGGTATTTTTCTATTAAATTGTTCAAATCTGAGCCTATGAGGTTGTCATTAGTGAGGTTATTTGTTAAATTCGTCAGGGAATTTACCGCTACTGTCGTGAGTTTACCGACTCGTTCGATTTGGGTTTGTTTTTGCGTGTTTTTCCTTAAAAACTTCATGTCTTCAGGCAAATTACCTTGCGATCCTGAATGTTTTCTTCCAATTTCAAAAGGTTTCAAGTTTTTCATTACTATATTCGGCTCATTGAAGTCCTTGAAATAATTAATGTTACTTTCCTTGATATCCTCTAAACTCAAAGGATTATTATTATGAGCATTAGTGTTATTAATGACATCATTATTATTATTGGCATTATTATTGGCATTATGATTGGCATTATTATTGGCATAATTATGGGCATAATTATTGGCATTATTATTGGCATTATTATTGCCATTATTATTGCCATTATTATTGCCATTATTATTGCCATTATTATTGGGATTAATGAAGTTATTATTCAGACTATCAATGCTTGAAACGCTTGATTTATTGACTTTTCTCTGAGATTTAAGATTCTCATTCATTGAGGCACAGGACCCTTCAATATAATCATCTTTTTCCTCATCTTCCTTGATTTTATCAAAGTCTTGTTGCAAGATTTTCACACTTATTATTCTTTCTTTATTTTCCTCTTCTTCTAAATCATTCATTTTTTCTTGATCCACAGAAGATGAGAGATTGCTTTGTAACTCCAACCTGGACGATTCCTGATCTTTTAATGAATTTTCCATAATTTTATCATTCGCTATCTTCAATAAATTCTTTATTTTCCTCGCGTTTTTCTTGCGAAATTTCCTTTTAAAGTTCCCATCGCGTGGCTGATCTACATAATAGTTATATGTTTTGATGATCTTCTCATTATCAGGCAAATAATGGATCAATGGACATTTACTGGCTATATGTCCAGTCTGATTACAACAGAAACAACGAATTCTTAATGGCAAATAGTTCCCATATAACAGAATTTGGTCCTTTATCATACAGAATTTCTCGAAATCATCAGAATTTTTCCTTAGAACCTCAATGAACTCCTCACGGTTTATCACGAATAAAGTTGTGAAATCACAGCTTCGCACTGAGAAAAGACGCGATTTTCCAGTGAAAAAACCAATTTCACCGAAATGATCACCAACTCCGAGCGTTTTTATCACCACTTCGGAATTATCAGAGAATATCTCAACTTTCCCTTTCATCACGAAAAATATCGAAAAATCGTTTTCTTCCTCGTTTTCTAAATAAACCTTTTCATCAGGGAAAAGCTTAATGTCTTTGATGATAGAAACGACTTTCCTTAGGCTCTTTTCACTAAAGTTGGTGAAAAACATTGGATGTTTCTTAAGAACAGTGCCATATGCTTCGATTAGAAGCTCTTCCTTGAGAGAAGTCGATAAAAGCCCAATGATCTTCTGCTCATCTTCGAGATTTTGAGTGTTTTCCTCTTTCCAAATGAAACGCAGATACTCGCGTATTCGCATTTGGAGGTCTTTGTTGATGTTTTTACGGATCATGAACTGATTGATAACATTGATCTTATGTGTGAATTCAGCGTTTTCCTTATTTAAATCCTGCAGAATCATGCCAATGCTATTGATATTATATGCATATACCCCGCAACCTAAAACTACAGAAATCATACAAACTATGACCTCAATCTCATTTTGCGGAGTTATATCCCCATAACCCACAGTCATCATAGTGACAAAAGCCCAATAAATTGAGTAAAGGTACTTCAAATTCCAAGAAGAATCAATCAAACCCGCTTTGATTATCCAACTATCCTGAGAAGTTAACACCGAGATTTCAGCAGTCAAATACCAGAAACATGCAAATAAATGAGCCACTAAAATAGACACGAAAAAAACCTTCAAAAGCGCTAGAATGTTCTGGAATTTCTCTTTAAGCAGGAACTTCTCTAGTATTCTATTAGAGATCTCCTGAAAAGTCGAGATTTTGAGAAAAAACAGGAATTTCAGAATATGGATCACATGGAACTTCCGGAAATTGTCTGTTTGCATCGAATAATCGAAAATCATATCAATCGCCAAAGGCAAAATAGTGACTAAATCATAATAAAACCGTGTTGCTATGTAATTTGAGAAGATTTTGCTGCGTTTTGTCTCTTGGACCCCGTTTTTGAAATAAGAAGTATTGAAATTCAAAAGCATATCAAATAATAGGAAAATCACTGTATAGAAAGAAAATGGATAATCTGATTGATAGAGTTCCACTATAGCGATCATTGCTGGAATATAAAAGAACCAGAAGACTATTAGCAACAAATGAAGGATATCCCAGAAAAGACGGATGTTTTGATAAGGATGAAGTAGGATTTTATCAGTTTTGATGTATTTCTGAAGAAAATTTACGAAAATCATGGATTTTATCATTGATTTGACTTGCGAGCAGAAGTAGGTTTTCATATATCGTGAAAATCTGTTTTTTGTCAGTTTTTCATCAAGTAAATGTGAGGAATCGTTTAAAAGCTTTAAATTCTCGGTTTTCAGTTGTGAGATGTTCCTTAAAGAGCTCGCGTTCTTCAATTTACTGATGAATTTCCTTACGAAGGGAATCACAGTGCTATTTTCCTGAGTCAAATGAATTTCAAATAGGTCGGGTCTCTTCTTAGTTTCACTGAAGTCACTGCCTTCAGTGATGCCTCCTGGTGACAAATCTTGATTTTCCTTGGCTATGATATTTTCTGAGAAATCCTCGATCGGGATCTTGGGATTTATCTTCAATTGAGAAGAAAAAGGGTTATTCTGATGGTAATTATCAGAGTTTTTCAATGGGATTTCTAAGGAATAGACCTCAGAGGGCTTCATTAGAAAATTTGTGGTATTATTCTCATCTTTTATTAGTTTATTCGCTTTTTAAAATATATAGTTTTTTTACCTTCAAGATGTGAATCTAAGGGTTTGATATCGTGTGAAAGAGCTAATCTAGAGTTTTTCTCATTTTTGATGGGTTTTTCAGGAAATACTGGATCTAGGATCGTGGAAGGCAGAGGGGAAGTTTCGGGACTTTTAGAGAGGAAATGCTTTTGGAAATCGGAAAAAATTATCATTTCCGATTTGACGGCTTGGAAATTCTGGAGGTGATTGGGAATATGGGCCATTGGAAGTGGGAGAAGAAATTTTTGATGACACTATTTTATTTATTTTAAACTAAGAAATCATAATTAGGACATTTGTTTTTTGATCAAGATCAAATTTTAGTTTTAGTGGAAAAAAATGTTTATTTATAATTAGGTATTTAGGAGGCTTCAAATATGACATATCAGCATAAATATTCGGAACTCCATATCATTGATAAATCATGTTCATGTTTTGGAATGCCATAAATACCATTTCGCAATTTTCTACAAATCCATATATTTCTTTTAAATTTTCTGCGATTGGAGGGACACCTGGACCAGTAACATAAGGATAAAGATAAGGGACCAAGTTCTGAAAAATTTATCACGGTTTTTTTACCCAAAGCCGAAAAGGTTTTTAAGGATTGGCGAAATTTCCTCAAAAATTTTCCATTTTAATACTTTTTTTTACTCTCTGATGGGAAAATTTTGTTTCATTAAAGTTTCCATTTTTTTTTTTGCTGTCTTCCACCTGTTTTTTGAATTCTTTTAAAAAATTGTCATTCCTCACTTGAACTGCCTTGAAATTTAAATTTTAAAGAATTTAGTTATTTGTTATTTAAAACAAATATTTAATAATCCAAAAAAGCTTATCAAAATTCAATTTTGCGCTATAGAAATTAGCGATGGGGAGCCAACATAACACTCACATATATAACAATTGTGGAGAAATAATCAAAATTCTTCTCACAGATTCAAATAATAGAAATACTTCCAGAATTCTTGAAGATGAACAGTTGACATGTATTCCAACAATAGAAGGCTCAAACACAATTTCAGTTTTTCGAAAACAAGATGATGACTCATTTCAGCAAACACCTGATGCTGTTTATACTGACAAATCAGATATAAGTTTTATTATAATTAAAGAGAACAATTTTGTGCAAATAGTTCGATCTAAATACGGTTTTAAAGACATTCCTTTCCTGTTTTATTTAAATAATAATTTTTAGGGTTCGTCAAAGAAATTGATGAAGAAAGGAGATGATGAACTGATTGTATGCAAGTTTATTGCATAAAAATTAAGAAGAATTTTCAAATTTAATAAGCGAAAAAATAGGTGTTTCTGAATAAAAACATAAATCTACAGTATTTATAGAGAACAAAACAAGAAATTTTTTGTTTGTTTGGGATTTTTTAAAAATATCTGTTTAATTAAAAATAAAACATGATCTTTTTTATCATCCTCTTTTTTTTTGTAATTTCACCTCTCGAATCTCAAAACTATCAACGAATCATCGTCACAGGAGAACAAAAGATCTCCCTGACATACAATGGAACCCTTGACACCATCCCTTTTCAGAAAACCATGAATCTCTATACGATAAATCCATCTCCATCCACAGAAAAATCCACGATCTCTTTTTGGTTCAAGCCTTCCATCAGTCCCACAAATCCAATGTTAAGACGAAGAAATTTAGTCACAACAACGATAAATTCCACTTCTGGGACTTTTATGGCTGACGGGCAAAACTACACAATTACTTATCTGAATTTTACCAACACTTCTCTGGATACATTTGACTATTTTAATACAAATTTGGCTGGGTACACCTCTTCCTTTATTTTCAACATATTGGGCACCAGTACTGATAATAATCTTTGCAATATGATTGCTGCTTCTTATATAAACACTGGAACTTCATATTCTTTTGTTTTTCAAACGAATACGAAAAGTTTTGAGGTCCCGTTAAGCACTTTTTCCTTTGATTCCAGTAATTGGGTTTTCGTGGCTGTTGGGGTCGATTATAGTGTTGCTGATGCTCTAATAACAAGTACTTTCATTCAAAATGATACTGTGATTCAAACTTATGTGAACCTTGACACTCCCATGAATTTTCTTAATGTTTCGATGAATTTAGGAGCTATGACAAAATATCCCAATGAATTCCAAAAGAACACAGCTTGTAATTGTGGGATATCATCAGTCATTTGGTATGTTGATTTGATCTTCAGCTTTGGTGACACCTTCAATTTGAGAAGAACATTCATGAGTCTTTTTATTTATTTTTACTATGTTTAAATCCATTAAATTTTATAAATAGGCCCTATTTTTTATGGGGATTTTAATGAGAACAACAGCCAGATTGCGAATTTCACTGTTAACCCCCCCTCTAATTATTTTGTTGATTTCTATACTAATGATAGCAATACATTACCTTCATTTTCCCTTGGGGATGGAACTCCTGGAGATGCAGCTTTTCCATTTTATGATAGAGTTAAGCTCTTTTATGAATTTAAGTGAAATTTTATTTTAAGATGGTCATGGGAGTTCACTTTGCAATGAATAATTTGGCGAGATTTTTCCAAGGATTTGACCCAATGTCCTTTGGCAAATTAGATTTCACGATGAGCTTTTGGATTAGAATAGATCTGGTAGATGGAAACACACGTTGCCTCATCAGTTCAGCTGAGTATCCTTCTTGGAGGTTCGTGATGGTAATTTATTAATGAATTTTGGTTAAGGTGTTAAGTTAAAATATGCAGATTTATGTGGAAAATGTCAACTCCGAAAACTACTTTTACTTGGATGTTTTCGATACAATTATAATGGCTGTGAATTTCGAAATAGGTTTTTTAATAAATAATCACAAAATAATTTTTTTTTTATCAACTATCTAATGTAGGACAATGGTATTTGTTTTTGATGTCTATCTGCAACTTTTATCCTGCTTCCACATTATACATAAATGCCCTCTTCATGAATCAAAGTTCAACGCTTGCCTCCAATTCCACAGTCAAACCGGTTTATGATCTAGGTCAATTGCAAGAGTTCGTTCAAGCCATGCAAAATTATTCCCAATATTTTCTCTTCGGGACAAATTTCACCGGTTATCTCAAATCCTTTCGATTTTATCGTGGCTCCTTTATTTTCCCAACAGCCGCCTTTTCAGCAAATCTGACCAATTGCATCATCCCAATTAGCTATCCAAAGACGTATTTCATCATGGACTTGGTGACCCCCAATTTGAAAATCCCCTTTGAATGTCTTTTATGTCAAGAGGGTTATTATTGGGATCCAGATAATCTCGTTTGTTCGAACTCATTGGTTTGTGATCCTACCACTGAACACGATTTTAAAGATATCATTGGAAGATGTGAGATTTGTGGAACGAATTGTGTATTTACAACATGTGGGAACGGAATCCTGGAAGGCTTTGAAGTTTGTGATGATGGACAAAATGGAACGAACAGCGGATGTTCTAGTGATTGTAATTCAGTGAAGACCGGTTGGAATTGCAGCATTGTTTCCGTCACTTCAACTCAAAATAAAAGCAGTTGCAATTTGATATGTTCAGTACAATATTGCGCTAATTGTAGCACTAATGTCACCGAATGCAACAAATGTCTGGTTGGGACCTATTTAGACACAGTGACCACAAATGTCTGTTACCAAACTGTGCCAATTGGATATTATTTATTTACAGATAGTCAAAATTTCTCATATGTTACCCCATGTACTTCGCTCCCCAATTGCCAATCGTGTGTTAACGCCACCTATTGCACACAATGTTCAAATTCATCATCTTTTGCTCTTTTCACAAATAATACACAGCAAAGTTGCTTGAGTGCTTGTCCATCAACTTATTATATGAATACAAATTCAACCACCAATGTAAGCAGTTGCCTACCTTGTAATATCATAAACTGCTCAAAATGTAATTCTGGTGCTAATAAATGCGATCAATGTATGACAGGAAAGCTCTTAGATACGATCTTCTACACTTGCTATGACACACTCCCGAGTGGTTATTATATTGCCAACCAAAGCCTTGGACTAATCCGACTTTGCAATCAAACATTAAATAATTGCCTACAATGCTCAAATGGATCCTATTGTACATATTGCAATGCCAACTATTCATTATTTAGCAATCCCTCTGGACAATCCTGCGTTCAAAATTGCGGAAGCGGCTTTTATATCTTTTCTAATGGAAGTAATATCACTTGCAATCCATGTAGCGTAAAGAATTGTAGTGTATGTCCTACAAATATGTGCACTCAATGTGTAAGCCCTCAATATCTTGACGTTACCACCAATGCAACTTGCTATAGCACACTACCTAATGGGTATTATTACACAAACCCCAATCAAACTTCCATCAAAGCTTGCAATGCTTCTTTAAACAATTGTGCGCAATGCACCAATCAGAGCCAATGCCAGAAATGCTCTTTAGGCAGTTTTTTGTCTCCTGTAAATGGTTCAACTGTTTGCCTGAATAGTTGTCTTGCAGGTTTCTATCCAACCACCATCAATAACACCAACAAATGTCTGGCTTGCTTAATAACAAATTGCAGCGATTGCAGCGAGTCCCCATCTTCATGTCTCAAATGCCTCAGTGGCAATTATATGGATGCAGACACGGAAATGTGTTTCAACCCTATTCCATCTTATTATTACGTTTATTCTGCAACGCAACATTTGATAAAATTATGCAACAGTTCTTTGCATAATTGCTTAGCATGCACAAGCAACAATGTTTGTACTAAATGCCAAAATAACATGCCACTTTTCGTAAATAATTCCGATGAAACCTGCATCCAAAGTTGCCCAGTAGGCTATTACGCACAAAATAACAATGGAACCAATGTCTGTGAATCTTGTTCAGTGGAAAATTGTAGCAATTGTACACAAGATCCTACCAAATGCACGCAATGCCTCTCAGGGAAATATCTCGATATTTCAGTTAATGATACTTGTTATGATCAGAAACCGAATGGCTTTTATTATTATAATCAAACTCTAGGTCAAATTCAGCCTTGCAACATACCTTTAAATCATTGTGCTTCATGTGAAAATTATACATTTTGCACTAATTGCACAACAACAGGCAGTTGGGTCTTATTGCTCAATAATTCTAATCAAAGTTGCTGGAGTTCTTGCCCAGAAGGTTATTATCCAAATGATTCGAATGTCTGTCAAAGTTGTCCAATTGTTAATTGCAGTAATTGTTCTGGCCAAGACCCAAATCAATGCATAAATTGCGTTTCAGGGAAGTATCAGGATGTATTATCTACTATGTGTTATGATTCCTTGCCTGAATCTTATTTCATATTTGATGACATAAAAAAACTAATCAAACCTTGTAATTCATCATTAGCTAATTGCATTGATTGCACAAATTCAACTTATTGTAACTCATGCCAAACAAACTATAGCTTATTTTTAAATAATACCATAACAAGCACATGTTTGTCATCATGTCCGGATGGTTTTTATCAGAACATATCAGCAAATTATTCATCAAGCTGTCAATTATGCCCTGTGGGCAATTGCAGTAATTGCAGCCTGAACCCCTCAAAATGTACTCAATGCTCTCCTAATGCGAAATATCTCGACATTTCCACCAACCAAACTTGCTATGCTACAATTCCAAGCACTCATTATTTGATTGATAACTCCACAAACCAAATAAGACCCTGCAATTCTTCAATAAATAATTGCTCCCAATGTATTAACTCCAGCATTTGTCTAGCATGTTCTTTACCCTATAACTTAACCAATGGCACTTGCAATTCATTATGTTCCTCTGGCTTTTATCTGAAAGTTGATAATTCTTTGAAGTCTTGTCAGGCCTGTCCAGTTGTAAATTGCAGTGATTGCTTGGCCGATCCTACAAAATGTGCTGTTTGTCTAGAAAATAAATACCTTGACTTAGATAGCCCTGCCTGTTATAATAATATCCCAAATAACTATTACCTTGTGAAAAATTCTAGTCAAAATATCATAAAACTATGCAATTCCTCATTGAATAATTGCTTTGCATGCATCAATGAGACCTTTTGTTCAAATTGCTCAAATAATTACCTTTTGCTTTCAAATAACACCTCAAGTCTTTGCGTATCAACATGTCCTAATGGATTTAATGCAAAAAAAGCAACTTGCCAACCCTGCTCCATCGAAAATTGCAGCAATTGCACTCAAGATCCCTCGAACTGTTCCCAATGCATCACAGATAAATACCTCGATCCGATCAAACCGTTCTGTTACAATTCTATTCCTAAAACTTATTATTTGGTTGTAGACCCTAAAAATGCAACCGTTTCTAATACCATTAGACTTTGTAATACTTCAATCCAAAATTGTTCAGAATGCAACAATAGCACCTTTTGTGATATCTGCATCACAAATAATTATTTCCTCAATGACTCATGCTCCAGTTGTTTCCAACTCCGCGGTTTTTTTCCAAATTGTTCGGAACTTTGCGGGGATGGACTGCTTTTCAATAAAACCAAATCAGGTCAACAATGCGACGATGGGAATACAATTAATGGAGATGGTTGTGATTCGACTTGTCAAATCGAAACCAATTGGAATTGTACTAGAGTCAGTCCATATGTGCCTGATAGATGTTTTACATGTACTCCAGTAGAATTAGATCTATCTACCAGAAGTTACGAACCCCAAAATGTTATGATTCATCCTTCAAGACCATTAAAAGTCAACAATATCACACAAATTCAATCATTTTTCAATATTTCTGTTCAGGGATTAAATCCAGGCAATTACACCATTACAACCAGTCTTTCTGATTCTGAAACAGATATAGAAATGACCATTAATTACAAAGTTTCCGTGAAGAATCTCTATATGACATTTCAATTAGTGCAGCCTCCAAGGAATTTGCAAGATTCAAATGAGAATTTAAGTGGTTTTGATTACCTTACTGATGAAAACAACATCTCAATCGCTGAGAAATATTACACCCAGCCTCTTTCTGTTCAACTATATGACTACGATAAATTAAGTCAACAAGAAACCTCCTCAGTGGCAACTTTACAAGTCATTCAAACAGGCTTGACTACAGGAATTGCGATCTCAACCAGCGGATTGAGTATTTTCCAATCCTTGGGCATCTTCTGGCTGATGGTCGATGCCATGCAAATCGCGAATTTTTTCCTTTATATAAATGTCTTTTATCCACTAAATTTGCAAACCTATTTCGACATCCTTTCAAGCGCGAATCTGAATTTCATCCCAAACCCTTTCTCAGGCACTAATAACAATGATCCGAATAAAAAATTCAAGATTTTTGGAAAACTAATCGTGGATCAAACGGCGCCGTTGCGTTTTGAAAGTCTGCAAAAAACCTCGCTTTTCTTAAAAAACGCTGGAGTGCAATTTGTCATTTTGCTTTCAGTTTGGCTCATTTATTATATGATCGTGTTGATGGATTATCTATTGAAACGAAGAAAATCATCTTTGAAATTTTCGATGTATATAACAAAATTCAGGGAGAAACTGGAATATGGATGGTTGATACAGGTCCATCTGATGATTTTGTTGCAATTGTCCTTGGGTTGCTTTTTGCAGGTTCGCAACCTTTCCTTTGTGAACATAGTGAACGGATGGAGTGCTGTGATTGGGTTATTAGGTTTCATATATCTAATCCTGTTCATTATACAGATTCTAAGAGTGGTCAATTTGAAAAATCTCGAAAACCCAGAATTCAAAAAAAAATATGACATTTTATTTGAAGACTACCAGAAGGAGAAATTCATACAAAGGAATTATCCAGCCCTTGCACTTATAAAAAAATATCTGCTGGTGCTTGTAATTGTGATGATGCATGATTATCCTCTGGTGGAGCTTATATTGTTGTTATCAATTTTTCTCGCACACATAGGCATTTTAATCATAGGCAGGCCGTTCAAAAGGAGACTCACGAACGCTGTTATGATACTATCTGAAACGATTTTTATTGTGGTGATTTGCTTGATTTTCCAGATTTTCTTTTTGGATTATCGACATGAGAATTTGATAGTGATCCCCAATGATATCACTGAGGAGAAAGTCAAATATGGATGGGTGATTATAGGTTTGATTTCATGTGTATTGTTTTCGTATTTGATCGTTTTTTTCAGAGAACAGGTCATCACATTGCTAGAATTCCTCAAATATATCAAAAACAGCAAAAACGAATATACGAACTTTTTACATGAAATCTTTAGAAAGAAAAATAACAAACCAGTTTTGAAAAGTCTGGTCTCAGGAGGCACTTTGGAGATGATTGATGATCCTTATAAGGATATAACTGAAGAAAAAATTGACGTAAAATATCTGAATTTGGAAATCTTACCTGAGACTAGCTTATCGAAATATATAACTGCTTTAAGGTTAAAAAACACTACAGAAAACAATACAGGTAACACTACAGGAAACACCACAGGAAATACTAAAGAAAACCAAGAAATCAAAGAAAATAATGAAAAAAAAGAAACTGAAGAAACACTCAATGAGGAAGAAATAAATGAAAAGGAAAAAAAATTATAAAAAAAATTAATTTAATTAAATTTGGTTTTTTTATTAATTTTTCTAAAAATTCGCAAAATATTAAAAAAATAAGAAAATTTCCTTATAAAGGCTACTTAAAAAAGAATTCCTTAATTTTTCTAGAAAATTAATAATTTTATTATTGATTTCAAATTTTTTTTATTATTTACAAAACAAAATCAAACTAAAAATAGAATTTATAATAAATTCACTATTTTTTCTCAGGAAACTTTGCCAAAGTGCTTTAATGAACTTTTTTAGAAGTTCAATCACTTTAAAGTCACAAGAGAGTTAAATGATTAAAAAGTACTTTTTTTATTATGTGCATTTGAATTTTTTCATAAAGCTTTTTCAAATATAGGACCAAAACTTTTTTTTAAGAGGATAGCAGCCTCTTATTCTAACTTAGAAGTTCAACCAAATTCTTCAGTTTAGTGGGAAAAGTTCTAACATTTTTGCTTAAAAAATCTATTTACATTTTTTTTTTTCTTCAAATGATAGGATCAAGAAATCCATGAAGCAAAAAAAAAAGAAAAATGAAAAAAATCATTTCTGAAGGAATCCAAGAAGGAATTTTCATGAAAAAATTGCATTTTTTTTTTGAAAAATACAAGTTTTTTAGATCATCAAAAATCATGAGATTCCTTCATTTTAAAAACATTTTTTTTTTGAAATTTCATAATTTTTTCCTCTATTCAATCGCTTTTTAATATTAAAATGTTTTTTTTTCAATTTAGCAAGCTCTTTATTAAACAATAAAATTTGTTTTTTAACAAATTCATTAATTTTTAAGGAAAAAAAAAGAAAATTGCATATTCTTGAATTTTTAAATGGAATTCTTTTTTATGAGAGTTATAATGCTTAAAATTTAATAATTATTGCTTTGATTATCAGAATTTCATAATTGACAAATGAGTTAATTGGTGGCCAGGTTCTGAGTTTCATTTTCTGGCACATCCACTTTGATTTTCTTCATAACAGGTTCCAGATTTTCCAATGAAATCTCTTCAGAATCCAACATTTCACCTTTTTCTTCAGGTTTTGCATACACATCAATCAAACTTAAAGCGATTTCCTTAGCTTCAATCCTCCAAATGTCGAGCCAAGGCATTCTTTTGAAATATTTTTGAGAAAATGCCTATAAAATTAATGAAAAATTATTTAAAAAATGAGAAAAAAACAATTGTTTTACCTTGTAATTTTTTGTTTCCATCAATTCGAAGATTTTTTTGGCCGTCTTTGCGATTTTCTCAATGTTGTCTTGGTTCGTGACATCATTGAAACTTTCTAATAAAGGAAGAAAATTAATAAAAACATGAAAAAAAAAAAATGAGCTACTCAAAAACAACTTGTAATCTAGGAAAAACGCATCATTGGAGAAAATCCATCGTAAAAAGTCGATGTTCATGGTTTTGTTCTGAGAATTCTTCCTAAATTTTAAAAATTAATTTCAATTTTTCTTTGAAAAAGAAAGTAAAAAACAAACCTGAAAGGCATTGAAATGTCCTTAATGAAGGTGATTTCATTTTTCGTGAGGAATTTCTTCTGTTTGCCGCATTTTTCAGAGAAATAATGCTTGAAGAACATCTTATCGACTTTATCGCTGTTGAGTTTCTCCACATAATCATCAGTGCTATCAAAGGTGAACCCGTTTTCTTCCAAAAGCTTATCCTTCATGAATTTGAAGCATTTCCTCAACACATATTTGATTTTTTCTTCTTTGGTTTTCCTTGATGAGAGAAATTTCTTCATCAATCCAATGAAGATCTCCTTGAGATCCTCATTATTATGATGGATGGCCTCGCCATCCTTTTCAATGAGGGTTCTTCTAATGGTGCCTATATGTTTCACAAAATACAACAACATTTCCTTAATAGCAGCTTCAGGTGATAGGACTCCTTCTGGTTTTTTGGCTTCTTCCTCAGCACTGCCAACCTTCAAATTTAAATTTGGGCTAATATTTTTCGGGGCAGTAACTGATGGACTGATATTATTCATTGTTTGGCTGGATTCTATGTTGGCAGGGATAGAGGTTTGTTGGGCGATGAATTCCTCTTTGATCGCCATTTGAGCCTTCGCTTCTTGTTCCTGTACATCAGAAGAAACACCATTCACATTGGGCTTTGGATTTTGTCCTTTTAGAGCCTTTAGATATGTTTCATTGAACATGTTCATGAGAAAAGGGTTTTCTAGACCAGAGTTGAACCCAAAACCATTGGTGTTCTTCTGCATTTGGAATTGCAAGAACTTCTCAAACATTGATTGAAGAAACTTCATTTGCACGAAGTCTGGACCTGAGGGAAAGCCGAAATTTTGGAACGGCGGCATAGAAGAAAACATCTGGAAAAATGGATTCATACCAGGAAATTGCGAAAACAATGGGTTGACTTTTGGAGGGAAGAGGGCAGGGTTGGAGGATTGGGACGTATTTGGGTATTGCATGAGAAATTTGATCGGAGATTGGGGCTGAAAAACTAAATAAAATACAAAATTATTATAAAAGAGGAGTCGATTTCAATGATTATAAAGCCAAGAAAGACAGTTCCGACATTTATTTTAAATTAATAAAAACCAAGAGATTTGACTTTTTATATAATTTGGTCAGAAATTTAATGGTTTGATAAATCTTTGGGAAATATGGACTGAAAAAACATTTTTCAAATTTAGAGAGAAAAAAAAAAACCTTTAAACCCAAAATTTTGAGGCCCGAGGCGATAAAATGGCTTAAAGCAAAAATGTTAAATTAAATTTCAATGAGGATGGAGTCTGACAGATACAAATTAAAATTTCTTTTAAAATTTATAAATAGGAATTATTTGAAAATTTGAATTTTTCGTGGTCAATAAATCAATAAAACTCGATTTAATTAAACCCGAAACATTTGCTTTAATTAAAAAACGAAATATCTTTTTTCTCGCACTCTTAAAAAAAAATCCAGGCTTTTCTGATCTGATTTTCGATCTATTTTCAAAATAGTAAATCTTTTAATTTCATTTGAAATAAAATACTTTCATATGAAATGTCATAGCCCTTGCATTTTTCGCAAAGAACCAAAAAAGCATGCTTCGAAAAAAAAAGCTTTTTTTTGGTCGACTTAAAAAATTGGAAAAAAAATCTGTTTTTGTTTTGATTTTGATGCATCCATCAAAAAATGCTCAAAATATCATAAAAATTGATTAATAATGAGATTTTTGTTCAGAAATTCTTATTTTTTTGAAAAATTCAATGTTTTTTTTTTTTTTATTTCCTTTAAACTAAAGCTTTGAGTATTTCAAAGATGGATTTTAAAAGAAGTGAGGAAATTCTTTAAATGGATCCATTTTTTTTAAATTTTATTACTTTATTGTTTTTCTTTATCTCAATTGAGAAAGTTGAGGCTTATGGCTGAAAATCCTGAAAAAAACATGGGAAAGAGAAAATAAGATTAGTGGTTTTTTCTGAAAAAACAGAAAATTGAAAAAAAGTTCGCTTTTCTGGAAATTTTTAAATTTTAGCGAAATAAAATTGGAAAATTTAGTTTTTTGAAAATCTTTCTATATTTTTTTTTCTATCTTATTTCTTTATGATTTAGGAACTTTTCAAACATTAAGAAAGTTTTCGAGTTTTAAGGCCAGAGTTCGGAACTTTTCAAATGAAATTTATAATTTATGAAATAAAATTAATAAAATAATTTTTTGTTTAAATTAAATATCGTTTGCAAAATTATATCATAATTTTCTTCATTTTTATTTATTATTTGTCATTTTCATTTTTATTGATAATTTTCATCTAAAACTTGAAATATATTATAGAGCAGCTTTTAAATGATCTTCTTATCGTTTTTAAAGAAGTTTAAGAAGCTTTTTCAATGGTGTTCTATCGTTTTTAAAGAAGTTTTATCTGTCATTTAATGAAAAATTTTCGAATTTTTTTCTTTTTTTTCTTTTTTTCTTTTTTTTATGTTAATTTGCATCTCCTAACCAGAAAGCTTCAGCACGGAAACAGCTGAGATCCCTCCCAAGACGATGAAAAGGATGATTGAAGCAATCTCACAGCCTCTGGCTGCATGCCATGCTTTCAACCAATCTTGGGGACTCGATGTATCATCCCAAAGAGTTTGCATGGTAGAGTTCTCAAACTTGCCAGTATCATTGACCCCAGAGTACCAAATTGCTCCTGCCAAAATTTTAAAGATTATGAGTAATACTATCACAACAACATAGCATTTCGCTGTTGATCTATTGGGTTTCACAATGAAGAAGATTCCCACAAATGCCGTGATAAACATCAAAAGATCACAAGCCAAAACTGCTCTAAGGGCATCGATGTATGGACGCAAATTCTGGTAATAATACCAGCCGCTGGAATATTTGGAATTGTAGTCGTTTTGATCGTAGTCCCAGGCTGCAAGAGCGAGGGAAAGCAAGGCGATCAAGATGAGAGCTAAGGTTGAAAGAACTCCGATTGGTTTCCACATTTTTGAGGAGAGATGTTAGGAATTTATTTAGGATTATAATTTGAAATAAATTTTTATGATTTTTGTTCAATGAAAGACAATTAAAAGTAAATTTGAATTTCTGAGCGAGTATTTACAAAATGAAAAATTCATTCGAAACAAGAATTTCGTGAAAGAAATTAAATAAATTCCCTATTTTTAATAGCAAATTTAAAATGTTTGAAAACCCTCTACCAAAAGATCCCCCAAACGATTCACTTATTCCTAATAATGACCCTCAAGAAAACTCAATTCCAAATAAAGATCCGCAACAAGAACCCCCTCAAAATAAAGAAGACCCTCCTGAGAGCTCCTTTCTCGCCCCACAAAACGAGCCTATCGAACTAACAATCCTTTCATCTCTTAAGAAAATAGAAGAACCTATGGATTTAATCCCAGAGAATAATAAGGAAACCTTGGATAAACATATTTCCTTCTTAAACCCTGATGATATCCCCATCAGACCGACAACCCAACATGACATAGAATTCGAGGAAAATAAAGAAAATCAAGAAACCCTCCTAACTGAACCCACTCCGCCTAAGAAAAAGCCCCCCTCACGCCTAATCCAGAAGAAACCTATAAAGAAAACCGCTCAAAAAACAATGGAAAACTCAGAAGAAAACCAAGAAAACTTAGAAAATAAAGAAAAAAACGCATTCGATTTCAAAGATGATGATAAAACCCCGATCACAAGACCTCAGGCAAATTTCGATGACCTTCCAATCAAGAAAAGCCTCGACGTCGATTCCATTCCGATCGGCAAATCCTCAAAATTCGAGGTTTCGGAATATCCACCCGATTACAATCCAGAAGAAAACAAAGAAAATACCGAGTCTTCAAACATCCCATTGCCCGATAGATTGAAATCAAAGGTTTGGAAGATCCGTCAATCAGCTTTTGAAGAATTAGCTGGATTATTCCAAACGATGGAAACCAATGAAATGTTACAAAATTTCAGTTTTTCTGATATGGCGAAATACATCGCGGATTCGAACCCCGGGGCACAGGAAAAGGCATTGGCTTGTTTCAAGATATATTTGAAAAAGAGAGAGAAAATAGAGGAGGATTTCGAAGAATTGTTGAAGATTTTATTCGAGAAGGTCATGGTGAGTAATAAGAGCAATATCAAGAAAACGGGCTCTGAAATTATATTAGAAGTTTATCTGAAAGCCCAAGATCGTAAATCTTTTGTCGAGAAATTCCCAGCTTTATTCAATAATAAGAACCCGAAAACCGCAGCAACAGCCATTGCAACTTTCGTTGAGATCTTCCAGAATTTCGGAGTTAGGAAATTAGATTTTCTGAAGCCTTGGCTTCAGGAAATCGAGAAAATCGCTACGAATTCCAATGTTGCTGGCATTAAACAAGAATGTCTTAGTTTCTTCAAAGAAGCCTATTTGTTTTTAGGTCCTGATCTATTGAAGATGAATACTGGGAAGCTAAAAAAGGCACAAATCGAGGAATTAGAGAAATTCTATAGTGAGAACCCATTCAATGAGCCGAAGAAGCCCATACAAAGCGTTTTAGAAGATGAGGACTTGAAATTTGAAGCCAAAGGAGATAATAAGAAGAACCTTAATAAACAATTCGATGCTTATGAAATCTCTGATCCTGTGGACATTTTCCATAAATATAATGAGGCTTGGACCAATAAAGTGTTGGCTTTCGAGAAATGGAACGAAAGGAAAGAAGCTTTGGAAGATTTCCTCAGAGAAAACTCTTCGATCCTTAAAATTAGCAATAACCAACCATCAACTGTCTCTAATATTCAAATGATGTTGAAAAGACTCTTAATGGATAGTAATGTCCAAGTGACAATCAGCGCGATAAAAATCATAGGGTTTCTCAGCAAAGGGCTTCGAAGAAGCTTCTATAGTCAAGCCAAAGCCTTATTACCGTTTCTATTGGAGAGACTCAGGGAGAAAAAAGGAATGTTGTTAGATGAAACTCAGAAAACATTGGAAAATATGCTATTTTCTTTGAATTTAGAAGAAGTGATTGATTTCGCGAAAGAGACTTTAGAAGGGAAGAATGTGCAGGGGAAATTAAATGGCTTGATTTGGGTGGAAAAGGCTTTGATAAAGGGGGAGAATCTAGCGAATTTAAAGAATTTGATGCCTGTGTTTAAGAAGTTGATGGATGATGGATCGAATGAAGTCAGGATTTCGATGATGAATATATTAGGGAAGATGGCTGGGAGGGTAGCGAATGATAAAGCGATGTATGGACTTATTATAAAGGAGATTCCTGAGGGGAAACTAGCTAAATTTGAAGAGATTATAAAGAAAAATAATGAAAAGGAGACTATTAAAGAGAATAATATAAAGGAAAATAATAATAAGGAAAATGCTAATAAGGAAAATGCTAATAAGGAAAATCCTAAGGAAAATACTAAGGAAAATAATAATAAGGAAAATCCTAAGGAAAACAATAATAAGGAAAGTCCTAAAGAAAATATAAAGGAAAAAGCTTCTAATAACTTAACTAAAGATAATATCAAGGACAATATTAAGAAAGATATTAAGAAAAAGACCCCAGTTCTTGAAGATAGTGGTTATGAGGAATTGACTAATATCCCAGAAGAAGAAGCCGAACGGATCCTAAAGGAAAAAGGTTTCGAGGATTTACTCAAAGGACTCAATAACCCTGATTCCAAAGAGAAACAAAAGGCCATTATGACCTTTTCTGATTATCAAGAAGCTATTTTTCTGAATCTTGAGGAATTCTTAGTGGTTTTAAGGCTTAAACTCAAGAATTTTAAAGATAATAACCTGTTTATAATGAAGGAATTGTTCAATTTCTTAGGTTCACAGGCTTTTCTAGATAAAATAGATAACAAAGCCTTTAATGTGATCTCGAATTTGCTATTGGAAAAAGCCAATGAAGCGAAATTCGCTGAACAAATCACTCAAATCCTCTGCAAATCCTCTAAAAACATTAGCATCAAATGGCTTATACCTAATTTACTCAATAAACTCACAGGAAAAGCCAATAGTAATGTGAAATTAATCAGTGAAATGCTCGATCAATTCAATAAATTAATCTTATATGTCTCTAATCCGAAACTAAACCCTTTAAAAGAACTCTTAGCTTTCATTAAAGGATTAATAACCACTACTAATGTCACTATTAAGGCTAATTTAACCAATATCCTGCATACTTTAATCGATTTACATGGGAAATCCTTGATTTTAGCCAATTTAGGTGAAATTCCAACCAATTTCCTCAAAAATCTTAAGCTTGAAGAAGAGGAAAAAAAGGAAGAAGAACCTGAAGAAACAAAACCTGAGGTTTCTAATGTAAATATTGAGAAAACCAAGAAAAACCTGAAGGAAATCATGGAGGAAAAAGCTAAAATCACTAATAAAACAGCTGAAAAAAAAGATCTTTTGAGAAAAGAACCAGGATTGAAGCCTCCATTGAATAAACCTAAGGAAAAAGCCACTCCTGAGGAGAAATTGCCTAAGAAATCTGATTCTAAAGCCAATCTCCTTACAAGTTCTGAGAAAAAACCCATAGATTTCAATAAACTCTTCACTAAATTGAAACATAAGGAATGGAATATTAGAAAAGAAGGACTTGAGGAATTAGAAGCTTTCGATCATAATAAAATCACTAATAATCTTATTATCGAAATCCTCAATATCCTTAAAACCAGACTCATTGACCCTAATAAGCCTTTGGCTAGACAATTCGTGGTTTTCTGTGGCAATTTCTGCAGGAATCTCGATAAAGAAACTCTAAAACCTCATTTTAAACAATTATTAATGAGTCTTTTAGCAAATCTCAGCGATAAAAACGCAGGAGTCCGTCTTGATATTATAAACACCTTGAAAATCCTCAATAATATCGTCGGACAGGATATTTCCATTAACCTCATAAGCCAATATTACCTCAATAACGAATCGCCTGAAATGAAGAGCGAGTTATTGAAATTTATTAGAGAAAATGACCTCAATAATGAGAAAATCGAATATAAATACCTCATAAACCCAGTTTTATCATGTATTATCGATAAAAATAAGGAAATTAGAGGAAACGCTGAGCTTTTATTGAGGAAATTATTAGAGAAAATAGGCAGAAACGTCTTTATTCAAAACATTAGAGATTTAAAACCTGCGCAAAAATCGCAAATCGAAGGGGTTTTCGAGAAAATCGCTGAAGGAATGCGTGTAGAAACTGAAAATTATGAGAAATCCTTGGATTTCGAAGAGAAAAAAAGCAGGAAATCTATAGAAGCCTTCAGTAGGGAAGAGATTTTAATAGAGAATTCAGCTCATAAGGACACTTTACTGTCAATTAACAATACAAATCTTAATAATAATGGAATTCTTATTAATAATAGTGGAGTTATGGTGAATAATAGTATTGAAATAAGCATTTCTAAGCCAAAAGATATGAAAATCGCTTCAAATGTTAATATTAATATAAATCCTGATATTGAGAATAATGAAGAGTCTTTTGAGGAACTAATGAAGAAAGAAAAAGGCCTTTTTCTTAAGGAAATCACTGATTTACATGAAAACAAAATAACGCGTATGGCAAAATTAGAGGTTTCTAAGCAAAAAGATGAGAAAAATGAAGAAAATTCTGAGAAAAACATTAAAAAGCTCAAAATTGACAAGAAAATCGAGGTTTTTCATTGTCTTTATAATATAAAGTCTTGTTTGGAAGGCCATAATGTGGAAAATTGCCCTTTGCAGGCTTTATTCGGGGTTTCAAAGGCCTCTGAATGGAGTATTTTCGAGGTTTTTTCAGGACTTTCCATTGGTTTTCAAGAGTTGATTTCTCCTTTTTTTTATCAGAAGCTTTATGCCAAAAATAACAAAGAAAACATCGAATTTTTCGACGGCATCAAATTCCTTAATAAACTCTTTCAATATGTGCTTTCTAAAGAAAATTGCATGGCATTACAATCATTAGATGAGATTTCTGATATTTTAATACAATATATGTCTTTTATCTTAATGAAATCATTGGAATTTAGCGAGGAATTGGTGGTTTTAACATTAGAAAGTCTGATTTTCCTGATAAAAATCATCAGATTTAATTGCAATCATCTGAATTCGATTGAAATTCTGTTTCTTTTAACTATTTGTAAAGTGCTTATTGAGAAAAACCTCGATACCAATGCCTTCATTCAAAAAACCTTCAAGACCTTCTTCCTTTCAATGATTTGTAATTGCAAAGACCTTCAATTTCTTCAACAAATATTATTAATGATCTTCCTTTTAAGCGATCCCAATAATTGGAACCTCAGATATAAGCTTTTGAGATATTTAAACGAATTAGTCTTTGATTACATCGAGCCAGAAATCGAGATTCTAGGCAATTTACCTGAGGTTTCAAGCGATCGAGAGACATTATTGAGATTTCTGAATAAATTTACCGAAGAAGATCTCCATAAAAGAAGCAATTTATCGAAAAATCAGCTGCTTTTCTGTCGGAAATCAGGCACTTCATCAGACCCGAAAACTCAGGAATTGGATAATATGATAAATGAGACCAAAAACTCCATTATTAGAAGGAATACACATACACAATCTCTTTTTAAAGATGCCATGAAAAACATTATGGAAAACATTAATAAAAATCAAGACTTTTATAATGAGAATACCAAGGACCTTCAATTGAAATCTAATCAGAATAGTGACGATAAATTAGATAAAATCTCGGAGGATATCATTAAAAACCCTATTGTTAATCAACAAATCACCTCAGAACTCTTCCTAGCGGATCTCAAGTTATTGGAAGAAGGCAACCCAGCTCAGAAAATCGACGCTTTGATGTTCTTATCAGACCTAGCAACCTCAGGACTTACAGAACATGGCCTTTTATTCCAAAGACATGCGGATCAAATACTATTGAGTTTTGGGTATGTTTTTAAGAAGGCCTTTTCTTTGGATATGAGGCTTTCATTGACTGAGAGATTTCCCTTACAATTCCTCCAATATTTCTTGAATATGTTCCAGAAATTCATCAGTGCTGGTCTTTTTCTCCGATTCGTGAGAAAAAACGAGTTTTTGAAGGAATTTATTGAGGATTTGTTATTGAAGATGCTATGGGAAGAGAATTTCATCAGTAGAAATTTCACAGGAGTGAATTCCGGTGTTATGTTATTGAAATTGATGAATATCCTAGTGCTTCGGACCCTGGAGTATGGGGATTATAATGGGATTATGGAGGGGTTGATGGAGCTCTTATATAAATATAGGAGGATTAATGCCAATTGTTATAAGAAGATGTATGGACTTACAGCCAAATGCCTATTAAAACTAGGGTTACATATAGGCATGGTAAAGGAAAATAAACAGGAAGTGGAAATTGAAAAGATGTTGGAGCTGTTTTATAGATATTTGAGCGAATTCTATGAAGAGGAAGATATCGGAGTTATGACCATTAAGGAAGTTTTATTTGAGATTTGCAAGAGCTTCGGGGAGAAAGTCTGGGACTTTTATAAGAAAATTGAGTTGAAGGGATATAAGAATGATTATTTATTGGAAAAGTAAGAGTTTTCTCATAAATGTTGGGTTGTTTTTATTATTATTAGATGGATTTCCATGATGATGAAGACTGTGACTATGAATAACCCGAGCCAAAATGAGACTCAGAGTCTTAACAATGAAGAGAAAAAGCTCAATGAGGGAGAAATGAAGAAATTATTAGAGAAAATAAGAGAAAAAGATGTTTATTATGATGAAAACCTGATGAAAATCGCTGACATTATTGAGAATAATCCTGGTATTAGTCTTTTTTCTTCTTTTTTCCATATCTTTCTATAGACATGAACCTAGAAACCTTATTCATAGACATCGGGTTTGATAAGTTTTCCTCAGAATATATCAGAAAAGCTCTTCAGAGATTAATTTTCATTAGAAAATGCCCTTGGAGTAATTATAAATAAAAAAATATATTGGTTTAAATAGAAAAAGTCGCGGAAGAAAACAAAATATTTCATAAAGGAGTGAATCTCACTGATTTCGTCCAGGCGGAATCCAATCAAAACATGCAAAATTATAAATTCCGAATAAAATTCCTGAATGATAAATATCACGAAGTGGCTAAATTGATGGGAAGTGGAGAGGGGGAAAACGAAAAAAAGAAGATTAATATGGATTCTGATGAACCTTTTTAAATTATATTAGTGAAATGGCTTTTTTCATCAATAAATGAATAAAATTAATGAAAAATAAAGAAAAATTGTTAATTTTTAAAAAATAAAAAACTTATAAAAAAAAGGGGGACTGTTAGGAATCGAACCCACTACTTTCTATGTATGGAGATAGACGCTCTACCATTGAGCTAAGTCCCCATCTGCTTCTTTATATTATGAATTTATATTCAAAAACCAACATTTTTGTGGGTTTAAGAAAAATTGGTTTCTTTTTTTTTTTACGTAAAAAAAAAAGCAGGTTTAATTACAATTAATAAAAGTTTTTTTTTTTTTTTTTTTTTTTTTCCGCTTGGAAATGTTGAGATGAAATTTTTCTTTAATTTAATTTTTAATTATTTTTAGTTTTAAAAAAAATTCAAAAATTTCTTTGTTTTAAAAGCCTCTAATTTTAATTTCAAAAAATAGAGATTTTGTTAAATCCATTCCTTTAACCAAAACAGAAAAGATTTCCTTTCATTTTTT
>Ga0302186_10001015_pt1 | contig 24157 bp, 25 predicted proteins | sample II_Bog_E1_2_FD_198782 | JGI IMG/M metagenome (GOLD analysis project Ga0302186, IMG submission 198782) | Peat permafrost microbial communities from Stordalen Mire near Abisko, Sweden - II_Bog_E1_1 | ecosystem: Environmental > Terrestrial > Soil > Wetlands > Peat | place: Sweden: Abisko...
CTGAATATTTTCAGTCACATCAAAGGTGCCGGTGAAATATTTCAGTGACATGGAGAAGAGCTTTAAGATTTCTTCTCCAGCATCATTAATAAGGAATTTTACTTATATTTAAACAATATTTTTAGACTTTGATTAATAAATAAGGAATTATCACGCATCATTTTTTTCCTTAATTTTACACCAATAGTGTCTTGTATTTATCAGCTCTTCGATATAACTATTGACTATAGGACGCTTAGCATTTATTCTGTGTTTCTTAGTCCTTAGATGCTGCATTACAAAATTTATACTTTAAGATAGTCTGTGAAATTCTTCTTACATATTAAACAGTGCTATGATTTACTTTTTGGGATCATCTATGTTATTGCATATCTACTATTTCCGATTCATCAATCTATTTGGCCGCAGTCAACCATTATTAATGTTTACTTCTAATCATAGATGGGGAAGGGGGATCATAATTAATTATAAAAGAAGGCGAAAGGGGATTATTGTCAGAATTGAAGACAGGTATTATTGATTATTTTGCTGTCTTTAGTTAGTTTCGATCAATAGCATTGACTGGATTAAAATCTATCATAACAGCTTTTGAGTCTTCTACCTTCCCTATAACCAATAACTGCTTACGATGGCATCGAATATATGACGCATTTGACCGATGTTTGTGACCATAGCGGCAAATTTTATCTCGAACTCTACCTCGAGCCATAAAATCTAAAATTTAAATTTAAAGAAAGTTTAAGCGGGAAGACAAAACTACTAAAGATAAAAATTGAAAAGCATAGGCTGAACTAAAATCGATAAAGTATTGAACTAAATGTATGCCGAAAAGTTAAATTTTTATTACTATCTTTTCCAGTAAATATAAAATCATTTAAATATTTTAAATCATAAATCATAATAGTATTTGTCTTGAATTAATTATGCTTATCAGCTACAGTCTTCTATTGAGACAACAAAGGAGCTCGTTTAGCCCAAAACTATTTGTCTTATAATTTACTCATTATTGTATAAAGGTTTTCAATAAAAAAGACAAGAGCAAAATAAGGGAACTTTTTCAATCTATCGATTGGAGGACAATCTCTTAGTTTTAGAATATATTTTAGTAGATTTGTGAATTTTCAAGCATTTGAAGCCTTACTTGATTTCCTGTATTCTAGATTTTAATTCTGAGGAAAAAGTTTTCCTCAATCAGAAAATTATTAAAGGTTGAGAAACTTGATAATGAAAAATCTGACATTGAAAATCTGAATAAAAGAAGATTTAGTGGAGGGTAAAGTGTACGATGACAAAGAAGTAAATGATTAATGTTAAAGGGGAATAAGTTTTTATCATATATATATATAAGTTTTCAATAAAACGCCAAAGATATATAAATTTACAGACTTTGTTATTAATAATTTTGGGAGAGACCCTGCACATATCGTTAATATTACTTATTATGAATCACTATCTTTTTGAAATATACTTTAGTAACTATGAAATAGTTTGCAGTTTAATCAGTTTCAGTTATTTCATGGTCTAGAAGAATCGACAAATTATTTTTAATTGTATAATATTTTGAATATGAAAAATACTCATCCAGTTTTTACTTCAGTTCCACCATCGCACTGTGGACAACTTTTATTTACTTGCTATGCCAATCGAGCAGACCTCGGCTAACTCAAAGCCACTCTTTATTAAAAATGTTTACTCGAATCTTCGATAATCGGCAAACTTTATATTATCTATGACTTCGATCTCAAATATAGCTATCAAACGAATCCACCATCCATCACCTTGGAAAGAAATGCATAAAAATATACATACGAACTATCATCCGAGATGGATTTATCACAATGGAGGCTCATTCTCAAAACAAGACTCAATCAGAGAGGTTTTCATGAACAGTTTAAACCCAAAAAAAAAATTGGAAAAGGCAATTTCGCATCAGTATATTTGACTGAGAAATTGGAAGAGGGAAAATACTATGCAGTGAAGGCTTTTTCAAAGTAAGCGGCATACAGTGAAGAGAAAGGTAAGGACTGTTTGATAAAATAAGTTGAGATAATGCGAGCCCTTTCCAACGAGAATTGTATGCGCCTATATGAAGTTTTCGAATCAGATAACTCCATATATATGGTTATATAACTGTTAGAAGGAGGTCAACTGTTTGATAAAATCAAAGAAAAATATCGCTTCAAGCCTCAATAGACCAAAGCAATCATATACTCAGTTTTAGGAGGGCTAAGAGAAATGCACAGCAAAAGGATTATGCATCGCGATTTGAAACCGGAAAATTTAATTTTTAGGAGTAAGGACAGTATGGACTGTGTAATTGCTGATTTTGGCTTGGCATAATTTGCCGATGCCTCTGAGTATTTGTTTGTTAGATGTGGCACTCCTGGCTTTGTTGCCCCTGAAGTAATCAATATTCGGGATATGAAGACTAAGTATGAGCCAATATGCGATATGTTTAGTATGGGACTGGTTTTTCATCTTCTTCTGCTGGGAGTAAGTGCCTTTCCAGGTAAAACTTATAACTAAATTTTGACTCAAAACAGAGCAAGTAACTTTTATTTTGATACAAAACAATATTCGACACTATAGCCTGAAGCCCTTGATTTATTGAAGAGAATGCTTCAAAAACAACCTTAGAATAGAATTACTGTCAATGAGGCCTTGCAACATCCATACTTTGGAGCAATGTAAATAGAAAAAGAAGAAGAGGCAGATATTGTTGAAGAATTAATTAAAAAAGAAAGCCCCTACTCCAATTATTCACTTTTATCAGGATAAAAACATCACGAAAAACTACAAAAGGATAGCTGTATAGAGTTCAAGCTGGGAAAGGAAAATCCTTTCACAGGTAAAACCGATGCTATCGCTGAGACTGGATCAACAGCTAACTCAGTCCATAAGCACTTTGAGTCCATTACAAATCCTAAAGTAAGCAAATTTCATACTAAACAGTCATGATATATTCCAATATTTTATCTTCGCTACTCAATCCATAATTTATTATATTTATCGAATTAATAATCTTATAGTTGTAATAAATTATCAATAAGTCAAATTGTGATAGTTTCAATGATCAAAAATATTTACCAATTCTACATTTATAATATTTATTTAAATGTAAAAACAAGAAAAGAAGGTGTATTTGGACCTTAACCACGCCTTTGGCTCTAACTTCAGCTTATAAACCAAGAACGAAATCGGCATTATCGAGGAGGACTCCAAAATGAAAATCATATACACTGTTGGCAAGGCCATAGTCAAGCAATCAATCGAAACAAAAGTTATGGAATTCATTAAACTGTCAGATAATGTCGAGAATATTGAATGTGTTGCCATCTCTCCCACTAGAAGCCACATTGCTGTTTGTGAAAAGATTAAAAATTAAAATTTTTTGCTACTAAATCTGTATGGCCTCAAAAATAGGGATTCGGAAATCAAACATTTCAAACTGCCGCAAACTGAAAAACAATCATCTTTCAAAATAATTGCATTTTCGCCATCGCAACCGAAGTATGCTTGTTGCATGACCGCAGAACCAGACAATCAGCTGATGTTTTTAGATATTTCGAGAAGTCGAGGACTAGCTGTTAGCAACTTTAGCGTTGAAGGTACTGAGTCAATCTCCATTTGTCCAACCCAATCTCATTTAATAAGTTGTGCTGGTAAAAATATTTTTAAACTTTTCAAAGTATAGGATTATTCCTTTAAAGCCTATTAATAAGTAAAAAAATTGCCGAAGTCAAGAAATTTTACAGCCCACGCATGGTTTGACAAGACTAAAATTTTGATAGGCACTGACAGAGGAGAACTTTTTATGATAGGTCCAGTGGGTAATAATTTTGAAGTGAAACGTCATTTGGGCAATGTTTTTACAAGCTAAAACGTTGGTGAAATGCAGGATTTATCGCTGACTGCTATTTGTGTTTTTTCTAAGGGATTTATTGTTGGTTCAGGAAAAGGGCATTTTTCACTATGGATGAAAAAAGAGGAAGGCTAATAAAACTTTGAAGACTAGTATACAGGCGATTTAACGAAAAAGTGGCAAACCAGCGAGAGTAAGAGTGCAAAGGTAGTGAGTATAGCAATGTGTCCGCTTTAACAGCAAATTGTCATTGCTTTTAACAGTAACACTATCGCTACCACAACTTTAACAGCTCTCCTCTAATCTTAATAGATAGAGGCAGGAGCAAAAATCATTGAGGGAGACATTCTCAATTATATTTATAGTGGATTTCATCGTCATTAAATAAACTCAATGGATGTATGCCTGCAAAGACCTATATTCGCTACTCTCTCCAGAAAGGAAAATATGATCAGATTATGGAATTACAAAAAGCCAAGTTGCTAATTAATCAAAATATTCGATAGTAAAACTGATGGGATTTAACAATTGGGGCAATAACTTATAAATTGTTTAACCTTACATCCTCTAGGCTACTATTTAGCTGTCGGATGTTGCGACAAACTAAGGATCTATCATATTTTGGAAAATTAACTGAGAAATTTTAGGGAAATTGTTGTGAGAGGCGTCTGCTGTTTGCGTTTTTCAAACGGAGGGCAATTCCTTGCTGCTGCTTACCCTCGCCAAAAGAATAGTGCTCAAAAAAGCAGTGTTCATTTAATTAATATTTATAACAGCTATACGCTTGAAGAAATTGGTCGACTCAATGATCACTCTGCTGTAATTACGGATCTTTGCTGGAAATCAGATGATCGTGCCCTTTACTCTGTCGGGACAGATGGCACAACTACTGAATGGAAGCAGGGAGATCCTAAAACTGAGAATAAAGATTGGCAAGGTAAGAAATGGACCCAACCCAATAGTAAATATACTTCAGTGATTTATTAAAAGTCAGCTCATTCAGTCTTAGCCTCTGGTTTATAATCTAATAAATCAGTGATTAGATAATTTAAAATATAAAAGGATCAAGTGCAAAAACTGTTTGCAGTTGGAGGTTTTCGAGTTAGTAAATTAGGGTGGCTTACCAGTCAATGGAATATTCCTGCCATTTTAGCAGGAACAGAAGATGGATATCTCAAGGTTTTTAACTCAGTCTTTGACAACATCGTTGAACAATCTCTCAATGTTCATCGTAAGGAAATAACGGGAATATGCACAAGCCCCTGCGGTCGCTATGTCCTGACTTCTTCCAAAGACGGGATTATCTTCGTTTATCAAGTGTCATTAACAAATCGAGAAGGCTTTGTTAATCGTAAACTACATGATCAAATCAACGATTATGAAATTAATCCCATGATAGGAGTCTTGGATGATGAGTTAAGCGACATTGTACTTGTGCAGCGGAACGATCTCAATTAAAAAAACAGATACAATAAAATCCTTGAAAAGAACCTGGAAGAGATGAAGAGAAAGCTAGTAATGCAGGAGGACGATGACAGCAAGAAATATTAAAATTAAATAGCGTAGTTAGTGAAAGGTAAATAGAAGATAATTGTGAACTTAAACGGAGTTTTTGATAACTTGAAGCAATAAAAAAAATAATTGTAAATAAACTCCCAGAATTAATATGTGCAAATGCAGGGAAAGAATGAAAAGATGTTGGAGGATATTGAAGTTCTTTATGAAAAGAAGCTGGCCATTGAGAATAAGAAGTACTTTGAAATGGAAAGCGTCTTTGAGAAATAAAGAGAAGCCTAGATCAAAGAAAAGGAGACTTTTAAAAGGAAAATGTAAGAGACCCTATAACTGTTAAAAAAATAATTTATTGAGTGTTACAAACGAGCAGAGAAGATTCATTCCAACCAGCAGCAATCCATCTATCATGGTGAAAAGGAGTTTAACTAAAAAATAACTCAAATCGAATAATAGCATGAAGGCTAGTTAAAAAAAGTCACGTAATAGATAATATCTCTGGAGAGTGATAAAAACAAAACATCAATTGAGTATATTACCAATATATAATCTTTGAAAAGGGAATGCAAAATTTTATCAGATGAGATTATCAGGTACATGTCGGAAAATTAAATGATGATCAAAAAAGAAGAAGAGTCCAGAGAAGAATTGGAAAGGATTAATCAGGGTATTGTTGAGAAAAAGGAAGATTTATTAACCAAGCAAGAAGCCTTAAAAATCAGAGAAGAAAGGATTAGTGAATATCAGGAAAGAATCACTGATTTACAAAAGAAAAAGGAAGTGCTCAGTTATAGAACTTGGGAAATGAGACAATAGATTGAGCCAAAAGAAGACGAAATATAATTTCTTAAAGAAGAGATCTACAATATGGAAAAATAATTTTAAAAGTTACTTGAAGATGAAAAAATTATTGAATAGACGGAATTACACTTGAAGAGGTCAAAGGAATCTTTAACTAAAGAGTTAAACGAACAAAAACAGTTGACAAAGGACAAAAAATTGAAAATAAAAAAGATTTGCGATGATATTGAGGAAGTTGTACAAAGTAAAAGTACAGATAAAAAGTATTATGAATCTGAAATGCAGGCGTTGTATGAGAAATACAATAAATTTATGTCTTAAAATAAGCGTAACAATCAAAATCCAAAAGGAGTTGATGAGATTTAAAGACACATCAATCATATCGATGTCTAAATTCTGGATATAAATAAAAGAACTGATGAAACCATCAAGAAGAGAGATGAAGAGATACAGAAGACCACTCAGGAAAATACTGATCTGATCAAAGAATTGACGCAGTCAAGAGAAGAAAGAACTAAACTTACAGTTTAATTAAAAAATGTTCAAAAAATTGCTGATAATTTGTTGAGACAAACAAAACAAATCAGAAATATCAATATCAATCACAATAGAGAGCTGGAACAAATGAGAAGCAAAAAAGCTCTTCAAGCAGAACTAAAGCCTCTTCCCAATCTTCAAAGCCTTAACTTAATTAGATCCAACTCGCAACCGATGATAAAGGGAAAAATTTCACGAGGAATAAACTACGATCATGGAAGTCTTTCTATCTTTACTAAAGCAAAGATAAAGGATCTCGAAGGCAAACTTGAAATGGCTAAACTAACCCTGCGGCAAAGATAAGTGGTGGCAAAGATAATAAAACAAAAAATAGAGGATCATTTTAAGCGTTAACTTTGTAATGATCCTCTGCTAAAAAAAGTTATGGAGGAATATTAAGTTTGATTAAATCTTTTCTAATTATGCATTCACTATTAATAATGAAAAAATGAAAAAAAAAAGTAGCACAGAGTTTAACAATTTATGATTAAGCAGACAACAATTAAGGGACGCTATTTTATTCATTTATTTAATGATTTTCAATTAAATTAGTAAATGAGATATTTTGGAAGTTAATGACTCTTTTTCAGCCACCAATTCAATTTAACATCGTAAATAGAAGTAGGCTCTTTCTAGTTATAATCAATTAATGGCAAGGACTAAACAAACAGCAAGAAAATCAACTGCTCAAAAAGTACCAAGAAAACAGTTGGTAGCTCAGAAAATTGGGAGGAAAACTGCTCCCATGTCAACTGGCATTAAAAAACCTCATCGCTTTAAACCAGGAACAGTGGCCCTTCGTGAGATAAGAAAATTCCAAAAAAGCGTATCGTTTATACTATTCAGACCGATCTCCTCATTCGAAAGCTCCCATTCCAGAGACTGGTGAGGGAGATTGCCACTGAGTTCAAGCAGGAAGTGCGCTTTCAGAGTCAGGCTGTGCTGGCCCTGCAATAGGCATCTGAAGCCTATCTCGTTTCGCTGTTTGAGGACACCAACCTATGCGCCATCCACTCTAAAAGAGTGACAATCATGTCCAAGGACATGCAATTGGCCAAAAGGATTCGTGGAGACCGCTTTTGATTTTGATCGCTATTCTAATACTTTTTCCTTAGCAAAACAAAAAGTCTTATATCAGAATTTAATCGATTTGATTTGTAGATGAAGTGATCAAGCAATTTCCAAAATGGGAATTAAATTCATTAATTTTATGAAAATAAAACAATCTTAAATCAAGAACCATACATAAAATATGAAATTTATTTTCGCTTATTAAACTTTTTACTTAACTAAATTCTATTAATTTTTATATTCTCTTATTATTGATAAGATTATCAGAGACATATGGAGAAAAAGGAATGCATGGGCTGCCAAACCTCCTTCCAAGAAGGACAAAAACTTATTATGTAAAATTTAACCACAGAGTATAAGCACTACCAAATTCCTCTGAAGGATAACAAACACAAGTGGACAATTCTTAAGACCATCACAAGCTTCCTCAACTGTAAGGGTGGAACTATATATATTGGCGTTGAAGACAAAGAAGGAGCAATTCATGGCATCTTTTTGGAGAGGAAAGAGCGTGATAACTTCAGTCTTTTCATGAAACATCTCATTGAAAAGATACATCCTAAAGTTGATCTCAGTAGCAAGGAAGAGGTAATTGTGCAATAACGAAGGTTCTTATTCAATATGTCCCAGTTTTTAAAGAAAATAATTTTTAAGGAAAATATGTTATCAAAATTATCGTGCAGCAGGGAGATCCTTCACAGACCTACTATATAACATAACGAATTAGACTCGATGGAAACAATGGAAAAATTGATGAATTCTAAGTTTATTACGCGTATCTCCGACACAATATGGGAGGAACGTAAGAATATAAAGGAGTTAAACTGTTATAAATCATTCAAAGTAGAGCCAAAAATCCAAATCCTGTTGTTTAAACTTTTCACTAAAATTGCAATCCAAATCCTCCTCATCTTGAGGTTCAAATAAACAAAATTTGTTTTGCAAACATCAACGATAGAAATAGCCGAATCCTATAATAAATGTTCCAGGTGTAACTATAAAAAATGGAAGTTGATTACACTCTTCAAAACCTAAAAGACAAAAAGCTAATTCAAATAACAATATAGGATGAGGACTAATTTAAAGTGATTAAATAATTTGTGATCAAAAATATAGTGTTTTTAAATGAGGCTTTCGAAGAGGTGAAATTTTAAGTTAAAGGAGATGTTTTGAACTATTTTCTGATAGAAAATACAGCTAAATCAGTTGAAAAGAACGCTTCCAAATAAAAACTCTAAAAAAAGGAAAGGATATTTGAGAAAAAAGAATTTCCATATCAAATCAACAAAAAGGAAGATAAAAGAGAGTAAAAAGTAAAGTAAATAATTCCTCCCAAACGAGTACAAGAAATTCCTCATATTTTTTCAAGAAAGTACGGGATAACTTTCACACATATTCAGCCATCTACTATAAATCAGCTCGAGGATTACCTCAGAAATTCTATCTGCAGAAAGATCGATAAAAGTTTTATTCACTATGTAAATACTATTTAGATGTTTTTGAAAAGTTAAAATTAGATGCGTCGATGCTGGTAAATAATAATTCAACGTTAAAAACAGTTGGCTAACTTTGGATTTCATCAATAGCTAAGATGCGGTATAAATCAACAAATGTTACGAATCTGCAATTATGATAAGAACTGTAAAGAAGATTTAAAATTTTATATGACACGCCTAATGGGTTAAAATCTATAACATATATAATTTTTCAAAGAAGATCGGAAGTTTTCCCTTGTTTGTGTAATGGCAAGTAAACAAGCAGCTTGTGAATGGCTTGATATTCTATTAAAAGATCCAGGATGGAAAAAATTTAAAATAAAAGGAAATAACCATGACACACCAAAACTGAAAGTCTATCTCGAAGTAGAGTTTGAATGATTATTGACTTTATCCATTCAGGTGGACAACTTAAATCTAAATTTATTATCTATTGAAAAGAATAGTTATTTATAATCTTCTTCTGAAATCAATAAGAAAAAGTCCATTTTCCACTATATGCGCCTGTTGTCCCTTTCTGACCTTCGATCCACCATTCTCCCTGAATTAAATTCTCTTAAAATTTTATCTGTCTTCCTGAGAAGTAGCAGATACGAGATTAAACATCTTTTTTTTGATTTTTCAAGTAGGTCTGCTCCATTCTGATTTCCATTAACTTATCTTTAAAAGTAATAAAGCCTGTAAATATACTTTTTCCTTGAGGATCGTCACCTTTCATATGAATTGTATTGATAAGTAAACTTTCATCTTAAATTTATTAAACTTCCACGCTAATATTGTAATTTAGTTTTTAATTTTCACTTTTAATTGCAATAGTTCGTGGTTTATCGCTCTTGCTATTCAAATCATATATAATTCGAACAGCCACTTTTTCTCCGATTAATAAGGATTCCTTTTCTGCGTCAATTGCAAATTTGTGTTTTTAATCCCCAAAATATTCATTGATTCGTTCTTCTCTAGTTTTTTGATTTTTAAAAAATTTGAACCAAATACCAACTGAACTAATTAATGTCCCAATAATTCCAGTAGCTAAATATCCAATTTTATTAAAAATTCGAGTTAAAATTGAGGCATCGGAAGGTCCTGGAAGTATTGTGTTAACAATCATATTGATAATTCCTTCAGATTACCCATATTTACCGTTCTCTTTTCCTTTATAGCGGCGAGTTGTCTGCTGATTCGCTAAGTTCGCCATGAGCATAAAAATGGCAATGACTATCAATATATCTTTTCTCATCCAATTCAAATAATTATAAATTCTTATAAAACTCTCTCATTTATAGAAGTGATACAATTTATTTTTGAGTAATCTGGCTTTGAACAAAATGGAATGATTCATGATTAATAGACGATGGAATAATTGTGTTATATATATTTCGGTGATGATTGATAATTTTTTAGAAGGAGATTACCATAGTTACGATCAGGTTTACGTCAATTCAGAAACCACCACTTCTATCTTCATCGGTGATGTACAGGCAGCATTGGATCTATAATTTTTAAAAGCAAAAAATATCAAAACAGGTACATATGACCAGATCAAGTCGTCACTGCTGCTAAGGACATGGAGCAAGTGAGCTATCATTAGAATATCGCACACATAGTATACCCTCTGCTTGATGGCAAAAATTAGGATATTACTAATTTTTTCTAATCGTTCTATTAATTAATTCGAAGTAATCTTGCAAAGGGGAGCATTCTAGTGCATTGTGCGGCAGGAATATCAAGAGTAACTAACATTTTATTGAGAGCTCAACTTTAGTCATTTCCTATTTGATGAAAAAAGAAAATATGAGCTTTAAAGAGGCCATCGCTTATGTCAGAAAATCGAGACCAGCAGTGCTGCCAAATTTAGGCTTTGAACGACAGCTGAAGAAATATGAAGAGGTGTTGAAGAGAGTTAGTAAAACTTCTGGCGATTAGCGTCGAAATGAAGTGAAAACCTCCCAATCTGGGAAAAGCTAGCAACTTTTAAAAACAGAACTATTGCCCATATTAGGAGTCACGGGCAAATTTAAACATCAGTCTAAACTAATTAATTTTAATATCAAGCATTTGATCGATAAAATTGGGGATAAAGAGTTTCACGCTATGAAATCCTGCAATAATAGTCGTACTTACATCAAATATATAGGAAATGAGAGCAAACAAAAGAAATTTATTATTACGAAAAAATCGACAAGTTTCACCAAACATAAGGAGGAGAGAGGTATCAAAACTGCTTTGCATGAGCCAATAGAAGGTTATGGTTATTCCTCAAAAAAAATTGAACGAGACAAAACGAGAAATGTCAAAACACCTCTAGATTAAATGAAGGAGATATATCTTACCAAAAAAAGCAATGCTTATTTGGACCTCAAACATCCAACGTCAAGAGGCACGAGTTTCTTCAACTTGAGAACCAAACAAAAAATAATACAGTCTTGATATTTTAACTCCTTAATACTATTTGATAACTCATTTGTTAATATTTTAGAAAATGTTAGAAAAGATATCGCAACTGAGTCCCTGCAAAATTGGAATTTATATCGTATACTTATGCTTTCAAATCCTTATCCTTGCGGCACTCCTACTAACTTCCACCAATATGATAGTCCACTCGATAGTAATGTGTATCACCATTTTCTTCTACTTTATGGTTAGTCTAAAAGATGTAATAATCAAACTACTTAGCCTGGAGTATATATTGTCAATCCAGAACCCAACTTCGAAGATATTGATAACAAAAGCCAATCAAAAGTAAAAAATAATAAAAAGACAAGCAACATTCGCAGTTAAAAAAATACCAAAAGCAAACATTAAGAGGTCTAAATCAAATAAGTTGAACCTTAATAACCTAGGCCAAATTAAACATCTCTATAGCAATAAAAATAATTAAAAATTGTAAAGAAAATATCCTTGGAATAACGAGTGGAGACAGCCCAAGTCCCTTCTGAATAATTTAAGCTTTAGACTAATGAAGCTGAAAGAAGTAAGGAATAGAAAGAATAGAAAGAAAATGATATAAAATCGCAACCGAAATTACACGCCAGCGCAAAAAACATTATTAATGCTGCAAAAACAGCAATTGGAAATTTCGCTCAAATGCTGAGCCGAAAAGACCTTTAAGCACCACTTGAGGCATAAATAAACTCAAGGGCGGTGAAAAAAGTCAATTTCAATACAATTAACTAATAAAAATAAAGCAAAAATATATAAGAGGATAAAAAGGGATAGGCTGTTTCACAAAATAAACGAATAAAAAAAGATATATCTATCTCGATGGCAAGTAATAAAGTACAGCCACCAACCAGCTAAGTCGATGGAGAGGAATATAATGCTGATGAAATTCATAAACAATTTGAATGTTAAAACAGAATAAGTAATGGTTTTCCTAAAAACTCAAAGTTGTAAAAAAATAAATCTGTAAAAACAAAATTGATTTAACTTAAACGCTACTGCAGAGTTTGCGAGTTTTACCAACCTCTTCGAGTGCGACACTGTCACTCTTGTGAGAATTGTATCTCTACTTTTGATCACCACTGTCCTTGGTTGAACAACTGTATTGGGTAAAAGAACAAACACATATTTATCATCTATCTGCTCGTTCAAGATATTCAATTTTTTGTGATATTAATCGATCTTATTCGTTTATTGTCCTCTTCATAAGATGAAGCTAATAAAGGTTCTGTGGGTGTCCTTCTTCTTTCAGCAATTATCTTTTTCATTTTAATTGGAGTTCTTCTATCTTTTCATTTGTATTTGGTGGCAAATAATATAACAACTTGGTAGATGTATAGATGGGATGGAATATAATATCTCAGCATATTTGATCATAAACAATTAATATCTCCTTTCAGCAAGGGGTGTAGGTAAAATTTCAAGTTATTTTGGAGTGTAAGCAGAGACGATAAAAGAAAGTAATGGTCAGACTAAATCAGCGATGATCTTTAACAATACCTTCTGAAAAAAACACAAATATTAAAGGAATAAGAGAAAGTCTAAAATCCTGATACAAATAGAAGACTATTTCGTAGTCTCCATAACTTGTGACATTTATATTTTTTTTTCGTTAAAAATCCTAAAGTATTAAGATATGAAAGCTTAATAGTTGTTGATGATTTATTATTACACCCAATTGATAGGATGGACAAATCACCATAACGTTCAAAGATTACCCTCATCGGATAATCTCATCCAAGTGCATTAAAGATGAAGCTAAACAAGCTTAAATAGGGCCCTCTTATGTACAAGACCTCTTTTGCCAAAGGCATCATTCCCATGACCCTTACTTTTAATGATATTCTCTTAGTCCCACAATATGGATAGATCTAATCAAGGTATGCTCTTTTGTATGTAGATCACAATGCAATATTTCTTCGAATTTTTCAAAAAATATTCCTCTTAATCTCCCTATTGTCTCTTCCCCCATGGATACAGTCACATAATCAACAATGGCCATATAGATGGCAAGAGAAGGAGGGTTGGGTATTATTCATCGTTTTATGCCCATTTAAGAACAATGCTATGAAATTGAGAAAGTTAAAAGATCAGGAGTTTTTATGAACCCCAATCCGGTCTGTATTGGTCACACATAAAATTTCAAAACAGTCAACAAATTAATGAAAAAATATGGTATCTCTTCATTTTTGGTTATTAATAGCGTAAATTCTGATGATTCTCCCAGATTGAAGAGCAAAGGCCATTAGAAAATTATACGTGGTATTCTCACGCAGAGAGATATAAATAGCCATCAATTTGATGATGAAATTGTGAGTGACTATATGACTCCAATTTAGAAGCTAACTTATTACTAAGTTAGCTAAGGATTTGACTCTTTAAACTGTGATTTAAACTCAATCCTTTAAAACTGCAAAAAGCTTTTAATTTCAAACAAAATATAGAAGATTCCTATCATCTCCAGCAAAAAATAAATTTTAGGGCTTGTATCCATAAAAGATTTAAAACAATATTAAGCCATGAATCTAGCCAATAAAGACCAGACAGGCCGACTCTACGTAGGTGCAGCAGTAGGGGCTAATAAAGACTATTTGGAGAGATCTCAAGCACTTATTTAATCTGGCTGTAACGTGCTTGTGGTTGATGTTGCTAACGGGCATTCCAAATTGGCCATGAATGCAACTGAATAACTTAAAGAAAAGTTTCCCACCATTGATGTTGTTTCTGGCTCAGTAGCAACAGGAGAGGGTGCTTAAAATTTAATTCGAAGTGGTGCAGATGGTATCAGATGCGGAATTGGAAATGGCAGCATTTGTATCACTAGAGTTGTTGCTGGTAGCGGAATTCCTCAATTATCAGCATTGATGGATACAGCTCCAGTGTGCTCATATTACGATATTCCTTTATGTTCAGATGGCGGAAATAAGAATTCAGGCAATATGTGTAAGGCTTTGGCTGTTGGAGCAAACTCAATCATGGTTGGCAGACTTATTGCAGGCTGTGAGGAAAGTCCTGGGGTCTCTTTTAATAAGGATGGAAAATTCGTCAAAATTTATCGAGGAATGGCTGGATGTAACTATTTGATAATTCAGTAGGAGCTAACATGGCAAAGCAGGATAAAACTGGAGGTGAAATAAATCCACAGACATTCAGCGCAGAGGGAGTATAGGGTTATATTCCCTTCACAGGCCCTCTTAAATTTGTTTTGCGAAATTTCGCGAGTGGCATAAAGAGTGGAATGAGTTACACAGGTGCTGTTGATCTAAAGGTATGCTTTTTAATGATTTAGGAATTAAGAGAGAAGGCTAAATTTGTGCAAATAACTAATTCTGGTTTCAAGTAATCTAATGTTCATGGAATTACCAAATTTGATTGAAGAATCATTCATTATTACATTTTTATTATTTTTCACAGAACTTCTTGTTTGAATTAATCATTTTAATTTGTCTCCGCATCTTTAAAAAATTAAACAATAATTGATTGTAAATATGAATCATAAATCAAACTTATAACTTCAAATTCACATTTTAGATGTTTTAAAAGTCAATATTTGGGGATTGGTATATATTTTTAAAAAATTAATGGGAAACGAAATTTGCTGTAAGGTCTAAAAACCATAAATAGGAGTTATTTAGCAAATGGACCGTAATTATGTTAAAATGATGCCCGATAAATACTTTGAAGGAGTAAATATGAAACTATTTAGAACAGCAATAAAGAAGGCGAAAATATTCATATTCCCTCTCTAAAAGATAAGGTGAATTTCACTTTAAACAAACATGGTAAAACAACATCAACATAGATTTTTTAAGCAAACAAATTCATCTTTCCGATAATCATTTGAAAAAATATAGAGAGGATGTCTATGATGGATAACTTGACTTAAATAATAGACCCAATGGCTATGGAAAAATGTATATAAGTGATGGATCTGTCTATTTGGGATAATTTTCGCATGGGAAGGCTCATGGTAAAGGAGCTTACATATTTAATGATGGATCCTTTTACAGAGGAGATTTTGTCGGAAATACTGCCTATTCAGGAGAGGGTCATTATTAATCAGATAATCTAACCTATGATGGAGGTTTTAAAAACAGCACTTTTAATGGGAGTGGCTAATAGAAGGGAAGTACTCACTAATTTATTGGTACTTATAAATAAGGCCATAAAGTCAAAGGGCTGCTTGCCTGGAAAATTAATTCCGAAGAATACTCTTACAAAGGAACATTTAATTAAAAAAATTAATTTCATGGCCAAGGTAAGTAATTGTTAATATAGGAGTCTTAAAAGAACCAAAAGGAATTTATGAAGGGTCGTTTGTAAATGGGATAAAGGAAGGAGAAGGATACTTTCAAGGAACAAACGGCATCAATTATAAGGGACAGTACAAAAATGGATAAAAAAATGGGAAGGGAACAATAACCTGCTAAAATGATTGCATTGTCTACTAAGGAGAGATTTTAAATGGATTACCTCATGGCAAAGGTTGGGCTTTTAGTGAGGAGGGAGAGCGAAGTTAATAATTATGGATAGAGGGAATTAATTCAAAGTTAATATAAAAGTGACCATCTATTTAATGATGATAAAAATACTTTAAATAAATTTGTTGATAGTATACTATTATATTAATGAAATAAATGATGATACAAAGTTAATTTATCACTGTTCTACTTTGACGGTTGCTAAGGGTATATTTAATTCTTTATTTCCCTCGTTCGAATCTTCTTCTAATCGTGTAATTAGGAACTAGAATATTATGTACATGATTGCACTCAACAGGAATATTATATAGATTAATGCCTTATAGCCAAAGAATCCCATAGCATATCCAATGGGCATTACCAAAATTCCTTCTCCCAAAGAAGCACTCATTGCAAAATTAGCAGTATTCGAGGGACTAAGTCCAAAATTATATTATATAGCGACAGAAAAGAAGAGAGCGTACATAGCAGAAAGAAAAAGCCCTGAACTTATGACTCCAGCATAGGAAACAAGACTCAGCAATCCCATCCATTGGAAGATTAATACAATAATTGTTGAAGCTACAAGACCTCTTAACAGAATACGCAGTCTATTCGTGACTGGGCCTTACCAATAGAGCAAGATTAAACGGGCAATAGTATTTGTGATCCAAAATATTGAAGCTAACGCACTTGCTCCTTTCTCATCTGCAACTCCAGCTTTGAAGGCATAAGTTGGTATCCACCCAGCATAGCCAACTTCTGATGCGATATAGAAAAAGAAAAGTAGGCAAATACAGGATTAAGGAAGTCTACCAAGTTCCAATGATTTTGTTTTTGAATGCCTTTAGATTACTTATTAATGAGTTTATGGAGACTGGAGAAAGAAGAAAGGTATTATTAGGAAAAAGCAGATAAAACCAATAGCTTTCATTGCCATTTCTTGAAATATGATAACAATTCCAGGTCCTACTAGTCCTCCAATTCCGAAAAATAAATTAATCATTTGAATCCAATAATCTTGTCTGTCTCCGATAAAAAGCTTAAAAATGCAAAGATTGCTGAGAATATTCATCATACAACAGCAAGCTGCAGCTATAAACATAGTCACTAATTGATTGACAAATCCAAAACTGAGCGAACTCATCACAAGCGAGAGTCCGCATATGATTATTAGCCACATAAATATTGAATGATATCTATATTTGACACTTAAAACCTTAATCAATGAGCCTCCGACCAAGTATCCAATTGCTCGTGAGAAAAAGATGAATGAAAAGTATGTCTCGTCTTATCCTGTTACTCTACTGTAGTAAATTATGATTGGTCCTACCCCAGTAACAATGCTTCCGTACATGGTGAACACACAGGCATAGACGATGAAATGAATGTATTTCAGCTCCAACATTGTAAAGAATATTATAACTTTATCACCTGAAATAAATTAATTCAACATTTAAATAAATATTAAATATTTCTGCACGCAGGATGCTTAGTTGGCTTTAAGTTATGCACAGATAAGCCGAATACAGGGGGAAATGCGAAGAAAATAATAAAAAATCACTGATCTTATTAATTACGAGACCAAAGCCTTTATATTTTTTAAAAGAAGCAAATTTCTCAAATTTTATAGTAATATCTTAAAATAATTTGCTCACGGTGAAGCAAACATGCAATTTAATTAAGATACCCCTTAAATGCGAATCAATAAGATAAGTAGAGTAGATCATCTTTATTTGCAGTTTTACGAATTTAACTTATATAGTTAGACAGATTATTGTTTTTAATTACTATTCTATCTCCGGCCTTGAATATTTAGTGTGTGATTGGGTCATTGTAACCATTATTCTTGAAGTGTTATCGCAAAATATCTTCGTCGTAGGATTGCCCCGATGGGATAATCACTGGACTCTTAAATACTTACTAAATTCATTTATCTATACATATGTGATAGGGTCTGTTATATATTCCTGACTATCTTAGAGAACTGTCATTTTTTATTCTTCAGCAAGACTAGTCAACTCCTAAAGCACCCCCTTTGACGATTTATAATATAATGGATACAATAATGATTCTTTTTATGAGTTTTAGACCTCATTCGAGTGAAATTTCTTCTTAAAATATTCAATCATTTTCTAAGATTTCGATTTGGCCATCACAGAGCAAGTCAAAAATTATTTTACCTTTACTCCATTTTCAAGAAATGTTTTATAATCATTTTGAGTATTTGGTACGTTGAGGATTTCTTGAAGAGTGCTAATACTCGAATCGATCAAAGAAAGAAATTTACTATTTTACTTCCCAGTGTATTTACCAGAAAGACAATAATCTTTGACGATTATAATCGCGCAGCGCGCCTTGATTACTAATCCTTTTCGAAACAGTTAGGCATTTTGATAAGAGTGAAAAGAAGTATTTCTGATCATTGTATCAATTATAGTTATACCCTATTGATATTGCCGATTAGCTTTGAAGGCTAGTGCTAAATTACTATAATAGCTGATGTCAGGATTAGGATAAGACTGAGTGAAACCAAAATTACTATAGCCTTTTCGTAATAAAAGATAGCCAAAGCAAAGTTTTTATTTTTAAATTGATTGTTTCCTGAGTTATCGATTGCGTACCCTACAATTTCCATTCTTATGGTGTTTTAAAATTCTCCTTTCTTTAGTAGGGAGACTTCTTTAAAGACAAAGATTTTTAGTGCGATGAATCGTGGGAGTTTTGAATATCATAAGTTGCTTCTCTACTAGGTACGTTTTGAAAATAACTAAAGCAGCACCCCATTATCAAATTCTAAAATATTAAAGATTGATCTTAAATAACAATTATCTACAAGCAATAGTTTATAATATTCATTAAAGAGTCATTCTGCAGATTTACTCATAATGTTTTCATTAAAATCATCTTCAAAATAATTCAAAGTTAATAATTAATTTGATTAACAAAGGCTATATATGATAAATAATCATACTATTTTATTGAGTTTAATAAAAGTGCTTCTTTGTTCTTAGTCTAAAGAATGGGAAAAATCACTCTATAGAATGAGATGAATGGCCGCTTATTTCTCCATTTTTACATCAACAAGATCTATCAGTTCCCCAGCTTTAGTCCATTGCTGCGAAGTAAAAGTATCAGCTAATTCAGGCGTAATCACCAACTTAAAATTAACTAAATTTTTCTCCTGCTCCAGCAATCTTTTTGTAAATGATTATTTTTTTTAAACTTAAGTCTATATATACACGTCTTAATTTTACAGTAGCTTATCATAGTAGTGAGAATTTCTAATATTTCCACCCTACTCATTTTATTACTTTTCTCTTCGAATCTGCTGATATATTTTTATAATAAGAATGCGAACCTCTTAGAGTTACTTTGTAAAAGAAGGGTTTGTTTTTCTAATTCGGAGACATTACATGACATATTGAAGGCAGTTTTAATATTTGTTCTCTTCAAGACACCATTGTGACAATATGTAAAGACTATTACTTGCTTCTAGGCTTGATTTTCCAAGACCTTGGGCTCTTAATCTATACGACTCCTGCATGTTTTAAATTGACTTCTCTTTTTCTCCTAAAGAATGTCTACAAATGGCAATATTATAGAGGGTATCACCCTTGAATATAATCGAGTTATCTAAGGCTTATTTTGATGATTTATGAGATGTTACGAGATCAATGCAGTAGGTAAAGCATTTAACAGCTTTTTGATAGTAAGTCTTTTTCGCATACCATAGACCCATATTATAGTAAGCATAGGCTTGCTACCAAATCCCATCAATCTTTTAAATTAACTTGATAAAATTTGAATACATTTTTTCAGTAATTTTATCGAAATTTGCCTGCTCGCTAATATCAATAACTGAAATTAACAATTTTTTGTAGGCTTCGATAAATTATTCTCCAGCATGTTCGGGGAATGGATCAGTCTCATTTCCAATCACCATTAAAATCTCTTTTAACTCCTTTGCCATGAAACATAATTGATAGCATCTTCCTAATAATACTTTATCAAGAAGTTCATCCATTTTAACTATAAAATTATTCGTGATTAGACCATATGAATCCTCAAGGATGTCACTTATTGTAGTTTTATAGGACTCTGTAATCTTTTTTGAGACCTCGTGCAATTAAATACATTATTTAATGAGTTCTTTGTTGAATTGAGGAGAAGTATTGGTCTCTTTTGCTGAGAGATATTTGAATAGCACATTTTTTCTCATAACTAGTCTATCTTCGAATAGTTCTATAAAGATTTTGGCATCTTCTTCATTATTCTTGGTAGTTTAGTATAAGGATTTTGCCAAAGGTTAATTGTATATTTTAAAATCTTATTGTTGGATGTCAACTGCCTGATTTTTGCCTTCGCAATTAAATTTGTGAGTGGTATGCCAGTGAACTTATTGATGCTATGATGAACAATAAAAGACCTTACGGCAAAGACTACAGCACTTATCGGTTGATTTTGGGCACACAGCGCACTTCTGCATTAATAGTGTTTCGTTATATTATTAATTTTATCAAGAATATAACATAATCACATCATATTTACGTACTTGCTAAAGGAAGTAAGGTCATTATGAAGATTCTTTATAAATTTATTGTTCATTCTAATTTTAAATGTTAATCATTGAACAAAATAGTTTTTTATGATTATTTATAGATAATATATTTGAAAATGAAGCCAAGAACCATTAACGAACTAATGGTTACTCTTGTTAAACGGTATAATATTAGCTATGATCAACCGAAACAAGCGGCGCCACTTATTGCTCCTCAAAAGAATCAATAAGAAAATCATCTTGGCAGCCCTCAGCAAAATGGGGTAAACTATAGAGAAATGCTTTCAAAACTGCAAAAGATATAACAATAAAATATGAGTTTAAAAAGTATAGTTAAAAAGCAAGAAGATATAATCGATAGCAAAAATAAAGAAGCAGGCGATTTGAAAAAGCTGATATCGTAAAAGTAGAATGAGTTGGATTAAAATCAACAAAAAATAGCAAATCTATAAAGTCATAACACTGCCTTGAGATAATAGCTTCTCTCTATTAAAGATTTATTACAATAGCAATAGAATCTCATTATTCAATTGACTTCCGCCACTCAAGAATAAAATGATTGATATAAGAACATATTTTTATTTTCAATCATCATTTTCTTTATTTATGACAAGGAGATTTTTTGAATTGATAAAATTGCGTTTTATAAATAAGGGTTCCTTTAAGATAAGTTTGTTAGGTATTAAATAATAAAAAATTATTAAAAAGTTTGTGGTTAATTTATTTGCCTCAGCATTAAGTCTATCATGACGGATATTTAATAAAAGTTCTAAGAGGATCTAAATAAATAAAATCTGCATTTCAGTATAGAGATAATCTATCATTAAGGATGGGCGTTTCTCCATAAGATATAGCTTAGATGATCCTCCAGATCTCCTTATTCATCATCATTTTCATGAAACCAGCTAATTCCCCGCATAGTAACGACCACTCTTGCAAGTTAGGCATTCCTTTCTTCCTAATTCTTCCTGACCAATGTTGCAATATCGAACTTGCACAAAGGGCATGCAGTGTTTATTGTCAACCATTTAGAGATGCATTAAGTATGGTAAAGATGTTTACAAGGGAGATCTTTTATTAACTGATTTTATAAAATTTAGCAGTAACAAATTGAACAGTTTTATGGTTCTTCCTCTTTCGCTTTGTTGTATTTTTTATCAAGGATTTTTGCAATTTCTTATTTTCTAAGGCCATGGGAATGCTGTGAATTATGACGATTTGCTAATTCACGGATATGCTATAGTCTTAATAGAATTCTTCTCCTATTTATTTCTTCGAGCTAGTCGTTCATCTCTAATCTGTTTCTTGCCCTAGCTTCATCAAATCTTCTTCTCTGAATCTCTGCATGAAAATTTCTAAATTCATTTGATTGAGTAGCAATTGACGTTTGAGTATTTCTATTTAAATGAGTTTGTGGAGCAATTTATTGTGGCCTTTGATGTTGATTTCTAGATTCTTAAGAAATATGCCTGTTTAAATGATTTCGAATACTACCCTATTGTGGCCTTGGATGTAAGCTTCTAGATTAAGAAGTGGAATTATTGCTTGATTAATGGGTATTTAAAGGCAAATTCATTGTTTAATTTCTTTCAATTCTTGTAATAAGAGGAGGAGGAGAAGGAGGAGGAACATTTGGTCTCGAGTGAGAAGAAGTTTGATTAGATATTCTTATATTTGGAGGAAGTTGACCTTGAGATTAAAGTTGACTGTTACTAGGTTGAGAAGGGATGAAAGGTCTTGGGATAAAAATATTTGGAGGATTATTTGCTAAATTGGCAGTGAAAATATTTTGATTTGCAATTATTTGAGGTCGGACCTAAACTGATGGAGGATTTCTATTGACTGTCATAGGCATTGATTGTGAGGAATTTACAGGATTTACAGTTACAGGTCTTATAACAGTTTAGGAATTATTGGCATTTTGAACTGAAGATAGTGCTGCTGAAGGTAATTGGGCTTGCGGGGGAATAGAAAGGGCACGAGGCTTATATGGACAAATAGCTTTATGATCATTAATAATGCAAGTAGGAAAGAGAGATGAGCAATAATTACACTTCACCTATCTATTGGGACATGTTAGGTGATGTGTGTCTAAATCTGATAAAGTTTGATTGAATCCACACAAGTAACAGGGAAACACCTCTTCTTGATTCCCAGTTATCTCCTGTTTTGGGACCTCTACTTTAGGAATAACCTAAATTTTGTTCCTCTTTTCCTTTTTCTGTCTTACACGAGGAGGTTTAGGTGGAGGTACGCATTGTGCCGAATGAACATCAAAATTCATCATATTGATCCTGTTTTTGCAGTTTTTGCAGTATTTGGTCCTTATGTGAGTATCAGGTTCCATATGATATTATTCAAAGTAAAATAATTATAGTGGTCAAATGAACTGTGCGCCATTATAGACTTCATAAAAATCGACATCATGAAAAAATAACAATATTTTGTGGTGTTTTTAAATAGATGAAATTACTATATTGCTAAAATAGCAGTCGTACTAGTCTCAAAATATTACCGAATTTGAGAAGCTATTCTTTATATTTCATATTTGATCAAAATTCACTACATTCTCCATTTTCTATCAATAAGCTTCTATTTTTAATGTAATTTTGCATTTAAGAAATAACACACAACTTTACTTTCAAATAACTTCTATTTGGGTATTAGTAGGTAGAATACATTAGCAAAATATCTTTTATTGTCAATAATTTTCCATATTTGATCTGTTAGGACTAGCATGAACAATATTTTGACTTTTAATAATCATAGAACAATTTGTTTAAGTTTAAGTTTTTGGTCAATATAATTTTAGTTTTATTTGGAGGATTAACTTCGGCTTTATTTATACTTTAAAATAAATAGAAGCAGCATATAAATTAGTTGGGCAAATTTATTGTTTATATCATTTTATAAATATTGATAATTAGTAGATATGATATGATCATTGCTAAATGATCGGTTTTTTTAACCCTTTGAAGTAATTAACCCAAAGCTTTTCTGTTATCTTCTTTTGTCAAGCACATACTTGTTAAAGCTTCAATAACTTCAAATTTCGATGGTTTGCTAGGTTGATTTTTTCCACATGAAAATCTCATATCAAATAAATCCCATTTGTAATTGCAACTCATACAGAAGGCATTGACTTATTTGTAATGAATATAGATTCTTTCACCACAATTGGTATGCTCCTGAAATGAAGGAACATTGTCGTCGCATCCATTTTTGCCATAAAAAGGACAGATTATTTTCATCGGTGCCTAGATAAAAACACAGCTACAAAGTCCATTTGAATGAAGTTGTATTTTGTCAATTATTTTTAATAATTATTGTACATTTATTTAAGGCATAGATTATTTTATTCAAAACTTATTATAAAATCATTCTCTATATTTAATACGTTAACCCACCAAAACCCATA
>Ga0302186_10001016_pt1 | contig 24157 bp, 18 predicted proteins | sample II_Bog_E1_2_FD_198782 | JGI IMG/M metagenome (GOLD analysis project Ga0302186, IMG submission 198782) | Peat permafrost microbial communities from Stordalen Mire near Abisko, Sweden - II_Bog_E1_1 | ecosystem: Environmental > Terrestrial > Soil > Wetlands > Peat | place: Sweden: Abisko...
CCCAACCCCAACCCCAACCCCAACCCCAACCCCAACCCCAACCCCAACCCCAACCCCAACCCCAACCCCAACCCCAACCCCAACCCCAACCCCAACCCCAACCCCAACCCCATTATTTATATTTAAAATATAAATATATTCCAGTTTGATAATCTTGATCCTTTGTTACATATTCATTCAAATATCAAGAGACTTTATTATTAAAATAATTTACAAATAATCGAGCCAAAAAATGTATTTATCCACAAACTTTAGTTGTTTTGCATTTCAATTAAAATAGTGTGTATCAACTAATTTAATAATAATGTGTGCTTAAATGGCACACTTTAATAGAGGCATAAGCATAGACATATAATATAAATTATATCATTCAATTATTTTGGTAAGTTTGGCAAGCTCAGCTTTGATGTATCGTAGTCCTTGCAGGTGCATCTTCATAGAGGCTATTTCAATGCGCTTGGAAGTTAAGCAGTGCGCTAATGCACAGTTAGTTAGGTAATGATTCAGTACCACAACCAGCACCTTTTGGAAGTGTGTAGCACCTCGCTTCTAAAAGACTTTCTTCAGTTCACTGAAACGAATATAATTTTTGAAGTTGATGTGAAACTTATCGAGCCAAAGATAAAACTAATCTTTTGAATCAAATGAATTTAAAGTCGCAAGGGTCCTCTAAATCAGATCATCATAGTATTGTATTTCAATAGTATTCTTAAAAAAAATCCTAAGAACGTTTGAAACCACGTTTCGGCTTTATTTTTGAAGACATTTGTTGTTTTATCTTTTTAGTTCTTCCTTTTTAGGTCTTGTAAAATCATTCTCACTCATTATAGAATTATCAGTAGAGTTTTTCGTTTAAAGCACTATGATATCGTTAGGCCTGCTGATATATTCTTGTGAATCGAAAGAAGGAAAATAAAAAATAGGTTTTGATTCTGCATCCACATAAAAAAAGTAAGTTAAGTTGAAAGGGGTCATACAGACATTCGACTCCGATAAACTGATGTTTGCCATGTCATAGCTACCAAACTGAGACCAATTTGCATACATTAATGGCTGGTGAATAAAAGCTTTCATTTGCTTGAATTTTGATTTGACTAATCAAATATTATAACTACAATTTAAAGATTTTCATAGATTTCTATGCTAATTGAGAGTACTATCTTAAATAAACAAGAGCCGATGCTATTTTTCGAAGTGGATACTCTGATTAATTCTAAAATACAACTGATGATGATGAAACGACTTGGAAACTTCAAAAACTTCAAGAATTCGATTTTTAAATTGTGATTAGGTTTTCTATACAATATTCGAATTTTCATTAAAAATGTTTTTTTATGTTGAGATTTATTTTTTTGTGCTTGTTTGCATTTTTTTCTTACCGAATTTATCAATTTTCTTTTTTGAATTATTGCGGATCATCCTTATGACGTCTATCCATTCACATAAATTATTAAATTAAAAATATCAGTATTCATGATGATTATCATAATTAATCAACACGTATCTGCTATGAGGCTTCCAAAAGGCAAAGAATTTTGCATTATATTTAATCTTTTCAAAAAATAAACATCTTAATAACTAACACCAAATTGAGGCTAGACCTATTGCAAGTTGATACTAGGGATTATTTCTGTGAATTCATCAAAACTATGATATTTTTTAATCTCAAATTGAAATTGTGTAAATCATTCATTAGAAAGTAATAAATGTCCCTTTCAAGGCATTCTAATTAAAAAAAAATATTTAGGCCCCATTATGATATGAAGGCTCTATATGTTTACATAATCCAATGATTTTATATTTACAAATAGTTTGAAACCGCATAGTAAGAATATTAATAACTATTTTTTGAAAATAAATACTGAAGATTTTTATCAATGGGTATAAAGATAGATTATCAAGATTACAGTGCTAAATTTTTTATTCTTAATCTTTGAAAAAAGAATGTTGTAAAAATTATTTAAAAGTTAAATTTTGGCTAAAATTAATTAAAGCCAATCTATCAATTTGTACTTATGCAGTCAATAGAGATATATTGAAACTACTGGTAGTACACTTGATATTAATTTGAATGCGAGGATGATTTTAGAATAATATTAAGAAGCGAGTAAAATGCTGTTAAAGGTAAAAATACAATACAATTACGAGCATATAGAGCAAAGGAATCATAACTAAAGACAAATAATTCCAAATAAATAATCTATCTACATTTTTTGTATGTTTGCTATTGGAAATTAGAATCAAATGAATCTATATTATTGTTTCTAAAATTGCGTAATAATATTTAAAATTAAAAAGACAAGTGAAAGAAACCTAGAATTATTCTTATTTTAATATTCCTTTTATGCATGTACTTGACCTCAAGTGATTTGATTGTACCCTTACCTCCTCGCCGCCAAATTAAACAAAAGGTTTGGTGATTAAAATACTTTAATTTCTTTCTCATAATGTTAAAATGCAACATACAAAATTATAACATTTAATATTTTCTCAGTAGATTGTAGCACTCTCATCTTGATATCTTTTAATTGCCATATTTTAAATATGAGATTAAACCACTTATTTTACTTTGACTAAATATTCTTCAAATATCCCTTATTTGAAGAATCAACAATTAAAAGTTATTATTCACTTACTTAAGCACTCGATACATATTTAAAGCACACATTAATCAAATATCAGATCACTATGGTGGAGGAATTGATACACTAGAATCTTCGCTCTCTATTTACGCGGCCTCCTCTTTTTCTTCCTCTACTTAATAGTCAAAGCAAATCGCATACTATCCGAATATATCCTCTTTGCGCTCAGAGCATAGCCCTTACCAATCCCGCCATCCTCGTAATGAAATCGGGGAAAGCTATATTTGTGTTTATTTTTGGAGTATTTGTAGTGGCTGGGGCGATTGCTGTGGAAGTGGTTGACTATCGTTTTGTTACTATTTTGACTGAACTGGCTCCCTTCTTCCTCGAGTGGGAGATGGAATAGGACCATGATCAATTCCTGCAAAAGCAGTTTTTTTTGATATCAGTTCGAGTAGTTCCTTGAAGAGCTGGATTGTTTGTATAAGCTCACCCTCTCTGCGAACGCCGCGCCGGCGTACACCTCCCTCCATATGTTTATTATTATATATCATACAACAACTCATGCAAGCCTTAGATCGCTTTACGACTCGCCTTCATGCTAACAACCTTCGACCTGATGGTCGAGACCCACTTCAATCACGTGAAGTAACTGCTCGTTATCTTCCTCTCAATGGTATTTTTGAATCAAAACAGGTCAACTTGTATTCTCACAGGGAAATACTTCGGTAATTGTTAAAGTTCGTGCTGAAATCACATCTCCTAAGCCTGAGAGACCTGCTGAAGGATATATAAATTTCAAAATCGATTGCCAGAACTGTCAGGGGAATGCATAGCAGAATCGTAAATTTTCAATTGAAGTATGCAAACTGCTGGAAACTGTGGTGGTCGGATCAAAAGCCCTTGATCCCTAATCTTTGTGCATTCTTTCCGGAAGATACGCATGGCGAATTACAGTGTAGGGTACAGTCATCACTGATGATGGCAATGTGATTGATTGCCTTCTCAATGGAGTCCTGCTTGCCTTGATTGATACTCGCAAGCCACTTGTCAAACTTGATCAATCAGAAGTAAATTCAATGCCATTCAGATGGAAGTGGAAAACACCATAAAGCAGCCTTTGAGTTTAGCTCATATCCCTGTTTCTCTGAGCTTTGCGCTAGTGGAAGGCAACATTTTCGCTGATCCTACTGCTGCAGAGTAACGGGTAACTTCAAGTCGTATCACCATCACTATGAATGTTTACAAGGAACTATGTAGTATCCACAAGCCAGGCGGTCTCGGTATAAGCGAGACTACTCTATCTGGCTGTGTGAAAATGATGGAGCAGAAAGTAGCATAAAAGACTGCTTGGATGAGAACAATTGCCAAAGAGAGACCCAACTTTAGGGATGCATTATGATTAAATTAATACTCTTTGCTTAAACATTTACAAATAAGCTTAAACTTTGCAGATCAGAAATCAGATTTTGAAGACTTTATTGAGGGCGGGGTTGTCATTGATAACAGTAATGCTTTCCTAATTTTCATCCCATTTCAAAATTTTTCCACTCACTTCAAAAACCCAGTCCTGCGAAAAAGCTCCGAGAACTCCACTCCAAAAGCCACTACTAAGCCTCCAAACTCTGAGTTTATCTGATAGAAGAGCTATGTATGTGCCTTTGGGGCTCATTTCAACTTGTGCTTGGTTAGCATGGGGGCGCTCATCTTTGAGATTAATTGTTCTCCATTTGGTGCTGGTGCGGAGACAGTATATATATAAATGATTTTGTGTCTTAACAGATAACTTCTGAGAGGGTTGATTAAACGCCACATTGCTGTATGTGCATAATAGTTGCAAGGTATTTAAAGTGTTACGCTGCACATATTTACGCAGCTGTGGCGTCATTGGGGAAAGGCACTGTAGAAGCAGCTACACGTAGAATACAAGATGAGTCTGAGGTCTTTCTGATTTTATAAATTGCCTCAACACTTCAATCACGCTGGATGGATAGGCATGGTGAACTTTTTGATTGCATGCCTAGTCCTTCAGCACGGCATGAAATTATTGTGGAAACTCTTTTCCAAGATAAATCACTGATTTAACAATCCCTTGTTTCATTGCCCGTCTTTGCCCATCGTCAGTCTTAGAAAAGCAGAAATTAAATTTTTTATCATCAGCAGGGACTGAGGATAGCCCATCGTAATAGAAAAATATCCTCAATAATTAGATAATAAGTCTGCTACTTTCTCCATTTTATAGAAAGGGTCTCCATTTGTTAACTCCTTCATTAAAAACTCGCATAACAGCGAGCAAGTAATAAGACTTCTTTTAATAATTGCTTATGCTAACTAAGGGTAAAATTACTCCTGCATGACAATTAGGAAACGATCAACTAATAGTTTTAGATGCTACTTCTTTATAGCGCATCGAGTAAAAATAGTACCCAACCCTAGAAATACAAGCCAGACAGTCTCGTTAAAACTAAGGAGTTGTTTTTATCCTTTCAGATTCAACAGAAAATATTCAAAAATTGGGTGAAGTTCGAAGTGACCCGAAATTGCTTTTGAGATTATTAGGTTGATACTTGCTTTAGAGATATTTTGACTTGGAGAAACAGCTAACTTTGCCAAGACTATATCACCTGATTCTGAAAACAGGTTGCTGGAGAGCCGAGCAAAAAATTAAACAGCCTCCACCATGTGATCGGTAACTTCAACATCCTTAAGAACCCAGCATTGAAGTAAAGCCTATATTAATAAGATATTACCACGCAAGCCACAGCCTCTTGACTTAGTATCCTTTCACTTAATTTGAGTCTGCTTGCACCTTAAAAGTGGATAGTAAAAGTCTTACCTACACCCTGAATTGTTTGTCTGCGCCTAAGGCAAGCCCGACGTCCAATTGTCTTCATTTGTTAACTTAGGAATGGAACTGGAATATCCGCCCATGGTAACAATAAATAAAATTAAAATTGTCGACTTAGAACTTCCTGTGGAGATCCCCGCTGAGTTTGAAAAGCATCGAGTTCGTGGTTTAAATTTCCATGGAGGATGAAGGCAGCGTTATTCCAGCTGTCTTTTCTCACTCTATTGAGCTTCATCTTTATGACCATTGAATAGCTATCTGTACTGCGACTGTGCAAAGCTTTTTGAACTTCTCCTCTTTGCAAAAAATAAAACTCTGGAAATTCAGCATTGGTAAGTTTGGAAGTGTCTCCGAATGTTTCGCTCAAAATACCTTAGCCATCAGAATAGTAGTCTAATTTATCGAACACCCAACGGCTATTATATTTCATTAATCCGTTGCCATTGCAAATTTAAGTTCTCATGTCTGAGTGACGATACTAAAAATCTTGAGGTGCAGCAGAGAGGAAAGGATAGTCTTCCCATACCCATTCGTCATAACTGATGGTGCGTTCATGGTGGAGAGTTCCATATATTTAAACCCCTTTGGCAGTACAGACTGCCACGTATTATTCTATGAGAAAGATACAATATATTTTAACATCTTCAGCAATGCCACGAAAATGGGATATCTTGTTGCTGCCTTCCTCGAACCTAATTACTTAGTTTCGATCGAGTCGAAAAAAGTGACTCCCATGAAGGAGACCCTCCTCATTGTGGTAGGCTGGCAGGCTATACTTCATAAAAGAGCTTAATCTTTCTTCAAGAACGATTAAACGAGAAAGATCCGCCGTAATCACTTGATTTTACTTGTCTTCACTCTGCTCGAGCTTTCGATTGATTTTTATCACCTATAAATGAGAATTAAGGTTTTGTGTGCTATATACTCCCAACCAACCTTCCTACCAACTGACAAATAAACTATTACCAAAAACTCTAATATACCTTACTGCACTACCGCAACGCCTTTCGTCTTTTATTATCATAATAGGCTCATTGGTTCTAGTGCTTATAGGGACTGCAAAGAGTTTTCCGCTTTCTGTTCCAATAAATAGGAATAAACTGGTTCCTCCTATAAAATGAAGGCCAGAAATACTTGCACGTTCTCCTTCAAAATGAGAACTTAGAGTAGGGTAGTCTTTTAACACATCTGGGCAAAATATAATCGATGCTAGGCTTTCATTTCTCATTTTTCCAAGAATTTATTGATATATTTCTAAATTTGGTGGCTCACTAATCTACAATCGCTTATAGAAAGATTTTGTCTATACTTTTGCAATTTGCTCGCATACCTTTTCCACTTGTGAGCTAATGTGCTCAAAGTCGTTAATATATGCGCCAAAATCGAGAAAATGTTCGGCAAGGAGCGAGCTAAAATCAATGTTATAGGCTCGATTGTTACCATCCCATAGCTCTAGTATTCCTTTTTCGGAAATGATTCCTCCCCGAAATCGAGCATAACTTTCCTTTTTTGGAACTAACTTTCCGACAATTTTAAGTATCCAGCAATCCACTATGTAAATTGACTCACCAGCCACTGCTAATAGAAATTTACTCTACAATGGTGGTGATACTAGAGCTATTATAGGTTCAGGAAATAGGGCAGGAGTGCTTACATTGAGACAAGTACCATCATCGTGTGCCCAGATACGCAAACGATTGTCGTTATGCAGGGTTATTATTTTGACAGTCTGACGGGCTTGATCTACTTCACGGACATATCCGAAAGTGATTGCTTCCAGTTTATCAGCTTCAGCATTAACGGAGGGGCACATCTGAAAAACAGGTTGATTGTTTTCCCAAGCAACAAGTTCGCCGTTTTCTCCGACTGTGAATTTAAGCTGGTAATTTGGATGGGAATATATGTGTTTTGGACGATGGCTGATGAGTGGGTGAACCCCCAGTTGCACGTTGAGTGTAATCATGTATAGTAATCAATATAAAATATAAACATAAAATGAAGCTACAACCTCCAGAAGCACGCAAGAGTCTTTACCCTCTCTCGCAAAACTCATTGCAATGTCGTCCCTCCACTGCTACATTCTTCTTCTAGGAGAAAAAAACAGCCAAAAATCATTTTATTGGGTTAAGGCAGACTTCACTTTAGAGTAAATTCAATCAAAGCTACTTCAGTACGTTTTTCCCTAAATAGAGAGAACCAGAAATATTCGATACTCCTCATTGCATAATTCAGCCACGACTGACCAAACAAGATATCAGAGAGACAGCAGTTATTTTGGTTTGAAGGGAAAGCTCGAAAGTAAAAAAATATCAAACAGTCAAAATCATGATGTCAAAATATTTTTTATGGATGACATACTTGATTCAAGTCTTCTACCTGATCCTAAATGCAATCGAGGCTTGCCAAAGGGCAAAAACAAAATGAAATAGTTGGTTCGATCCCTAAAAACTGAACAATCTGATTTGCATCCCCATCCCATGTTTCGAAAATGGAAGGGAATTGGGGGTGTGTCTGTGATTGGAACAAAGATACTGTGATTATTTTATATTCTATCTTATTTTAACGGCAATAAATATCAGCGAATCATAGAAATGAGGTCGTTCTCTTCGTAGGTTGTACGATATTGTAGGAGCTGCTCGCGATACTGTTTTACACGTGAGTTGAGTTAAGAATCCTCTTTAAGGCTTACCAGTATTTCATTAAGAGCCTGATTATATTTAACTAACTGTGAAATCTCGAAGGACTGGTAGGTATTGAAACGAAATTCTTCCTAAATGATTCCATTTTTCTTTAGAACGACTGACTCAGAATACACCTCTATTTTCAATATATCTTTGTATTTGATTTCAAGTATGGATTATTTGGAAGAGGGAGTTAGGAGATTCAGAGATTACACTTTTATTGCTAGCCACATGTTATAGGCTACTTTAAGTTTTTGTTCTTCGAGTTTACGGTAGCATGATCCGTGAGGTTGCACATAGAATAGGTTAGACCCGAAGATGGGATTTGTTTTGATCTTATTAAAGACTAATTGACTGCAAAGCTGGCGGTGATTAAAATAAAGAGCGGTTTTACTGACAGTATCAGCTTTAATGCGGTTAAGCTTCAGTTGCTCTCGGTTGTAAATGATGACTTTTTATATTTCTTAGTGTACTCGTTCCAAGTGATTCTGACAGCGATCAAGCCATTCTCTCTCACTGTAGTTTTTAAGCTTAAACACGGTTTCAGGCACAACTTTATGCACTATATCTTCAGATACATCCTTTGCTTCGTCAATGCGTCCCTCTACGGTAATATAAACTAGCATAGCCAAAAACAATAAATACTAATCGAAACTAAGCTGGTATTTCATGTCTTTAATTTCAGAGAAGACTTGAAAGACAATGAGTCTCAGACGTGTGAGGTCCTTACGAACTTAAGATTGTTCAATTTCGAAGGGTAAGTAATAGTATTTTTTAAAGATGAGAGTCGGAAAAGTAACGGGCGAAAGAGCACTGACGATGGAACTGCGAATTTTTTCAAACAAACCTACTATTGGCAGAGTTTCCTGTTTCCTTGGAAATTATTTGAAAATTTTTGTCATTAGTTGTTCATGATCCAATACCCTCAACTCTTTTTTTCCAATTTAGTGAAACAGTCGAAAATCACGATTTGAGCGTAATCCAATAAACTTGCTTACCCTATTGCAAACGTCTTCAACTGTATCATAATCGGTGATTGATATTACAATAGGTTAGTCTTCGACTAGAGTCAGTACCTGTACATCAACTCGCACGGCAATTTCTTTGAGTTTTTTTAGTTCCTAGTTATTTTCTATGTCATGAAATAGGTCACGACCTAACTTAATCTCTGTACCACAGAGGATGGTAAAAGCTTCCTTCTCCTCTCTCTTGGTAAGATATGATCTCTTGATTCCACTGATATTTGGATCTTGCCCCAAACTAAGTCTTTTCTCGTAGGAAGTGCGAGCCACACTGTAGAAGTTCTAAGATATACTAAGATAGTCTAGGAAGTATTTGGGCTCTTTTTTAATAAATTCATGATTAAATAATTTTTGTAGGATTTGTGCAATAATGAATTTACGTGCTTCTATCGTTTTAGACTTATGACTGTTGAACCAATTTTTACGAAGACTGTCATCTTAAGTGATTTTGAGGGAATCATGATAATGGTGCTGCATAGCTGTTACTAGCTCGCTGATGTTCGAAAAACGCAGATGCAACATTTTCTTTAAGTCCAAATACTTGACTTCTATAATATATTCAGTGTATTTGGCAAAAGAGGTAGAGCCTATTTCTTATGTCCCCAATACCATAACAATTGCTTGTTGACCCGTATCTTTTGTAATCTTCCTCAATGTCTAATACACTTACTCTACCTTGTTTACTTTTAAGTCTTATGAACCTGCTGTGAAGGTCATGAAGCCATCAGAGTGAATAGTCACCATGTTACGGTATATTTTATTATCCTCTTCGCGACGGGGAAAGAAACTTTAGTCAACAATGACTCTTTTCATTATTTTGCGAGTCTGCTCCTCCACAATGAGTATTAGGTCTGAGAAAATGTACAACACAACCTGTTCTGGTTTAGGCTCCTTAATCAAAGTTAATGAATATTCGTTTAAAAACTATCGCTTTTCTTTATAGATAGGATTTTCCACAGTCCCAAACTGTTGTTAAAGCTAGTTGAGGCGAATATTACGAATTATTTTATCCACTTCATCGTTCACTTAAGTGAGAATTTTCTTAAAAGTGATTCGGACTTATGTTAATTTATTGTAATCAGGATGGGATTGGTTTGTTGATTTTAATATTCCCTCAAATAGCATTTCGTAGCGAGCAATCCTGAAGGTAGGCTGCAATAATTCATTATAGGCAAGCTTACCCTTGGCATCATTATATTTGCGGCAGACTTAGCCAATCTCAACATCCGTGTTAATAAGATCTTTGAGGAACTTCTGGGCAACTTCAGCATTTAGAATGTAATCAGTGTAGAGTTTAAAAAAGGGGATGTACTTCATTAAAATGATACCATATGATTGCTTATCGTTATAAACATCGAAAAATCCTCGCAGCTCACGAAGCATTTCATTATGGAAAGAGCGGATTTGAGATAAAGAGCTGAAAAGTTTTCGTTCTTGGTCATTGTCAAGTTTTTTAAGTGCTATGATGGGATTCTTTACAAACGTGATATATTAATCTAAGCCTTTAATGTAATTCTCCTCCCCGTCAATTAGCTCGTTTATTTTCATTCTGCGTTAAATTAATCTTTTCGCTTGCTTTTTTTGTAATTTTTGCCACTTAGAGATCAGCTTCACTCGAAATACAAACCTCATAATAAACTTTCGTTTTGCAATTTCTGGATACTGTTTGCGGATGATGTTGTAGCGGATGACCGAATTATCTCGATTTACTATCTCATGATCAGTATCCTCCTTGCTGAGTAGTTCTATTTGTGAATTAAAATGTGAGAGTGCAATTTTCAATTATCGACTTTCTATCTCCAATATTTAATTCTTTTCCCCATTGGAAATTCTGGTTTCAAGTAAGATGTTGTACTATATAGAAAGTTAAAGAAATTTTTCCATGAACAGAAAAGGTACTCGCAAAAATTCATCAAGTCGTGGTTATTTGAAATGAAAGCGTTGTTATAATTTGAATTACTCATAGATGTCCTTTAGATCAGTTGCGCTAATTTCTTAGGCATCTGGGCTGGACATGAATTTACGGACGAATACGAAGATATCATTATATGCTGCAGCCCAGTCTGGCATTACCCATTGAATTAGCGTACTAAGGAGCACTTACCGCTTTGAGTTCTATTTGTAGTAGGCCACTGCCTTTTGGCTACGATCGTTTAGGGTTTTCCAGATCTTATTGTAGTTTTAGAGCGGATATCGATAGATGTTTATCTTGCGCAATCCATTAGTTTGAAATAATTCTAGGAACTGGAAAGTTTCTTTGACAAAATCAGAGAGAGTAACCATATGAGACATGTTCTCAGTATTGTTTTCTGACTCCATGACAATATATCAATTATATGCTGTGGGAGAGATATTATTAGATTTTTTCAACCATTAATCGATTGGAAAATTTAAATATAATTCTATATTGCTTTAATACGATCAGGTTCAAAGACCAAATGTTTAATCCTGAAGTAAAACAATTAAAAGTCCAAATACTAATATCATCATTTCAATAAGAAAAGTAACTTTCTAAAAATTGCATTGAATCATTAGCAAAATTCATCAAAATTCTAAATTTACATAAGCATGATATTAGCTTTAGTAATCTTCCACACACCAATCTTATAAGTCGACATATATTAATAATATGCATTACTAACCGCGTTGCCCAAATAATAAACATAAAGGTAAGAAAATTTGCATCAGTGCAAGCTGCTTAATTTAAAATCCATTTGTGTGTTAGGAATGTCCCTTCACCCATAAATAAATGTGCGAAATCATTACATACAAAGAACTGGTAAAGCGACTACATACTATGCAGGGGCTGCAAAATCGTGATCTGCTTCGTTACTAAGATTACGTTGAAAATACATTTAATATTCTCATGAAGAGTTTAAGAGCTTAATTTGTAGCCTTTCGTTAAATATTTTAACACATCAACGCTAGTGATTCCATTAAGTGAGTCATATCTAACACAGATAATTCTATCAGTATATCAAATCGCGTAAGGAGCATGTTCTCACCGGATAGAGTGTCCATAAAATGCTATTATAAAAATTTCCCCTGAAAAACAATTACAAACTAAAGAGTCAAGCGGCCATGTGGTCACTGAGTGGATAAATAGTTGAACTTCAGAAAAGAATTAATAAAAAGCTGCCATATTATTACAGTATCAGTCCCGATGCGGTAGAGATAAACTTAGAACTTGAAGAAACACATCCCATTAAGAAAATATAAAAATAATTTAGAAAATATCGATAATAAATAACGGGGGGATTACTTTAAAACTGCATCAATAAAATAGAACCCCTCTTTGATAAGGACATCTTTAATATTCAACTGCTTTATCGGGCCTCTCGAAGCTAGTTTTCAGCTAAAATCTTTCATTAGAAATGTGATGGAAAGAAAAACACACTAGTTATTGCTAAAACATAATTTGGCAATTTGGTAGGAGGGTTCTGCGGCATTCCTTGGAGAAGTCCTCCATCATGGTAATATGATGAAGATCCTTCAAAACACACTTTTCTTTTTTCACTTCACAGACACTTAGAAGGTCGGAAATTTTAACCTCAAAAAAAACAATTCACATTGGGGATGCATCGGGAGTATGGTCCTTGCTTCGGAGATGATCTAGTGATATATGACAAAGCTAATACTTCAAAGGGTTGTTGGTCAAATTTTCCAGATTGCTATCAGTGCAGTGGTAAGCCTGTGCAACATAATGAATAAACTATTCGTTCATTCGTGGGTGTTGATGACCACTTCCGCAAGTTTGGAATGTCTGAATGGGAGGTTTACCTGATAAGTTTTAATAGAACAGAAGAGATGGAAGCCGACTATATGTATGAATATCGTAAAATCTGATAAATGCTAATCAAGTCTCATAATGTTTAAATCCATGGCTATCAACTATCATTTTTAAATTTTTTTGCTTCGTAAGTATAGAATAAACTCTTCCTTTGTCATTTTCTTCTGATTAGTAATTTTTGGTGTATCTGGCAGCTTACCCACTGGTGTTATTGATTGAGGATTCCGAGGAGAACTTTTAGTCTTTTCTGGAGAATTATCCCCTGTTAGAATAGTCAGTCCTTTGATTTATTTATTGCTTCGATTTGTAAGAATGGTACCAACTTATTTTGATTATCTACTGCTTTTTATGAATAAATTTTTGGGTTGTAAGATTGCTGGTGGCATACTAATTGTCAATTGCTCTTTTTATTTCCTTTATTTCGTGAGAATAGGTGAACTTTTTTTACCAATTTACACTTAAGCCTTGTTCTTAACAGTTGGACTTCTTTTCATATTTTCCACCTATTTCTTTTACGCTTTCACAAGAACAGGGGAATTTTTTATTGAAGTTTAAACTTCAACCTTTACTTGAATAGATGGACTTTTTTTGATATTTTCCGTCTATCTTTTTTATCCTTTCCCAGAAATAGGGGAATTGGTTTTTGAATTTTAAGCTTCATCCTTCATTTGTGTATATGAGCTTTTTTTAATATTTTCCACTTATACTTTCATTTGACTTGGAGGCTGCTGACTGAACTCCTTATGATGTCTTTTAAAAAATTAAATTAAATCAGACCTTGCTCGTAAAATCTGCTGTACTCTGTAATCGTTCCAATTTCGATTGAAAAATTAATCAATATCCTTGATTCTCTTTTTAGCCACAGTTTGTATTTGATTGATAAGTTGTGGCTGATTGAGTTTTGCTTCGCAGAAATCGATAAATTAGTGAATCTCCTGCTCGATGTATGGGATAAATTATATCCTCATCTGATACCTAAAATAAAAAAGAGGCGCTTTGTTTGAAAATCTTTTATCGCTTTATATCATTTCTTATTTTATTATATGATAATAGTGTTATCTTAACAAAACCAAAAGGTAAAAGCTTTTATCCAAATTATAAAAAAGATAATACAATCTTTATACCGCGATGATATGAAGACGTTTTTTAATTTTGCAACACTAAATCTAAATTTGTTTTATCCCTTCAAAAATATTGGCTTTTGCTCTTTATTATTAAAATTATTTTTCTATTAATTATTTAACGATTATTATACAGGTATCATGCTAACAGAGAAATCACCAGAAAAAGAAAATAGATCCCCAGAACGTTTGCGTAGAAACAAAGCAAATAAACAACTAAAAACTTTCCAATAACTCATGCAGATTATCAAAACGTATGGCATCCCTCTTCCATCTCATCTCGCTCATGAGGGCTTGAATAATTATTAAGCTGACTATTCTAAAGAGAATGAAGAAGCCAAAGCTTTGAAGGTTAAACTTGCTGACTATGAGTTTGAAATTAAAAAAGTAGAAGAGGATTTTGCCGAGTTTAAGCTACTTGCAAAAATTGAGAAAGATAAATGCACTAAAAAACTGAGGTAGTAACTCGAGTGGGAGCGATCAAAAAACATTGAATAAAATAGGAGATGGGAAAAAGATTGCAAGCAAAAATATGAATAGCATTTTCAATAAATTTAGCATTTACGAAGTTAACTTGAAATATGCAATCAAGCCTTAAAATCTTTAAATGAACTTAACAAAAAGAATTAAAAACATATATTACATCTTTATCAATCGCATAAGTAAAGAGAAGATTCCTATCAGCAAAACATACTGAGTCTTAGGAATTAATTTTAGCTATAGATGGACGACATAAAAAAGTAGCATATAAAAGAGATTGATAATATGGAAAGAATATACCAATAAAATCTTAAATAGCAGTAAAAGGTTTGTGAAGTTAAAGTATTAGCTGTATAATCTGAAAAAAATATTGAGGTCAAGGCAACAGAGTAGGCAAAGCAGCAGATTATCAAGGATCAAGATAAATTAACACAACAGATTTAAACTATCCAACGGGCAAAGTTAAAATTAGAAGAATAAGTGAATTCGCTCAAAATTAAAAATAAGGTTCTGAATAAGAAATGGGAGGATAGAGGTCATTAAATATAACGTCTGAGAAAGGACCATGAGAGATAACTACAGTAGATTGTCAAAGAGAGGGAAGTAGAACGATTGTCTTTATCTGCTTTGATAGAACAGTAAAAACTTGTTATTATGAAATAGTCTTATTCCCAGATGGAACAGTTACAATCTAAATTTTCAGGTAATGTTAATGCTAATTAGAATTGTAAGATACTAAAAAATAAATTGAACAGACTTATAGAGATTTATTGAGCTCAGTCCAATTGAGATTTAACTAACGATAATCTAAACGAGAAGACATCGAAATAATAAAATAGTTTCAGCAATAATTGCAGGAACATAAAAGAGAAAAAACTCAAATGTATCATCAGCTGAGATTGATGCAGCTTTAAAATTAAAATAACGAAAAACTTTACACTCGCATTTTCACCAACAAAAGAGAAAAGGTAAATTGTATTTAAATCAGAAAAGCATATCTCAGCGCATATAAAGGGACTGGCTGGTGAGGCAGTGCCAAACAACAGATCTTCGTACTATTCTCAAAATAAATCGAAAATGATTCATCTTAAGTTTTATCTGTAAGTAATTTTATTTTTGATACATCCAAACAAAAATGGCAATTGTAAGTATAGATTTTGATTATGATTTGATAGTATGCTTCGTAATATTAATATTATATCCTATGCAAAAAAACTATGATTACATTCTTAAATTCGTGATTGTAGGGTCTTCTTCAGTGGGCAAATCATCAATCCTTCGCAGATTTGCAGATGATTAATTTGAGGAAAGCTACATTTCCACGATTGGCATAGATTTTCGCTTTAAGTAACACATAGGTCACATAGATCTTTTTACGTTGATAGTAGCTACGTTAAACTACAAATTTGGGATACGGCAGGACAATAGCGGTTTAGAGGAATAACCAAGTCTTACTATAAAGGGGCTCATGCAGTTATAATGGTGTATGATGCCACTGTACCATAATCCTTTGATGACATAGTTACTTTTTGGATGAAATAAACGAAGCAATATGCTCCGGAAGGACATATATATTGTTTCATTAATAAATGTGATAAAGGAGCACTAGCTAATATTTCAGCTGAGCAAATTGCTTTCTTAGAGTAAAACAATATAAAGTGGATGAAGGTAAGCGCCAAGAAGAAATTTAATATTTCTGAGGGAATAATGGATATTGTACGAGATGTAATGACAGCATTACCAAAAACTATAAAAAATCCAAATTCTGGAATATCTTTAATATAAAATCATCTGCGGAAATAATAAAAACGAAAATGCTGCTAAAAATGAGCATAAATGATAAACATACATTTCTAATTGATAGATTTATGCAAGATCATATTGTAATCAGGTTAACATTAATTTATTATTTATTCATTAGAGGAAACTTGCTCAATTTGTATTCAATTTTATATGGATGAAAGGGTTTATTTAGAGCACTCTAAGAGACATAACACACAGTATTTTTCCTGTCAAAATTTAATATGAGCAATAACTAAGATAATTCAGCTATCAAAGATTAAAAACCTCTTTTTAATATTTCCCCATAATCCAACATTGTAACACATAAATTATCTAGATAAGCGGATTAACCAATATTATTATTCACAATTTCTCTCAATTAGGTTAAAAATCTAGAGAGATTTTGGCAAATTCCCAAAAGATGAAAGATAATCAAGTGAGTTTGGGAGTTAATTCTGATAAATAATCAGTCATTCCCCAGTGAGTCATCAATTCTTGATTTTCTATGATTTCGTTAATGTTATTAAACTATAAATAATGAAGGTATTCGTTAAATCTTAATTTCAATAATTTTTATTTATAATCCAAAGCAATAATAAATATTCGATGGAAAGCGAGTAAAAGGAAGCAGAGGAGTCGACATACAAAATCCTTCATCACACTAAATAAAAATATAAACATATGACTGCAACGATATTGCTCACATCTTCTCTGATTAATTCTAAAAATAAATTAGGCAAACTGAGGCAGGACAAGCAAAATAATTTTATCTGCTTGAATCCTTCTTCTTATAAATAAATTTTAAAAACAAAGAAGATCAGCTTAAAAGACAATGCAAGATATAAAACCAATGGAAAGGAAGACTTAATATCCAATATAAATCGGTTAAAAAGTTATGCCAAAAAATTAGATGAAGATTTAATTTGCAAACTCGATAAGGAAAATCAGTAACTATAAGAACCTGAACCAGCCTTTAGAACCTTAGCAACTTTAGATCAACCATTCACAGAGACTTCTCGAATGAGATCCAACCCAAAATCTATTAAATCCAAAATAGCCAAAGGCAGGCCTGAAATGTATGCAAAGCTAAAAAGGAGAAAAATCCTGATGGACTTAAGATAAAACGAGCAAAATTCTTTTTAATCGATAGCAAATCATTAAAATAATTAGCCACTTGCCTGTTAAATAGTGACCAAAAACAGTCTTCTCAAATATATTTCTAACTACAACTCCAAAGGTAGTAATAAAAATATGTTGCAAAGAATATTCCAATAAAAAGGAGAGGAAGCCGTCAATTAAAAAAAAAAGTTTTTTGCAATTCGAAATTTAAATGCAAGAAGATGTAGTGTAGCTTGTTTTAAAAATTATGAAAATATGGGTTACATTAGTAAGGGAAAAATCCAAAATGATTTATGGTAAAAGGGGAACAACTTACAGAAGCTTTCAATCAGGAACCCTAGACATTCTATCTCAAATACTATTGAATGAATGATTGTAATGAGTAATAATTCTCTACTGTATCATTGTAATTGAATAAGCTTGTCTCGGAAAATCTTCATTGCTTATTTTACGCGACATTTGTCGAATTAACGCATTTGTTTTAGAGTTACTCTTTCTTCTTGGCATTTATTATTATTTATTTTATCTGTTGGGCCACTATCATCATTTATATCATTTCCTATTTCCTGTTGCGTTAACTTATGGTTATTGAGAACAAATTATGTCTTTCCTTTTCTAAAAGGAACATTTCTTCTATTGTCATCATGAGGACAAAAATGAGATTTATTCAGCTATTGTTTAACTTTAGAAGGTAATGATCCTTGCGAAATAATAGTAGTTGTTTATTGAAGATAGGTTTGTGATGAAACTGCTTTCTTCTTTAAAGAAAATATCTCTGATCTCTATAACTCAAAAGAGTTTGCTCGAGAAAGGCCATTAAGGAACAAATGCAACTTATTTGTTGATGAATCTTTATTGATTAAATGTGTCATCATATTTGTTTGCTGTGCTTGTATTATTTATAGATCCGACATATTATTCAGTACTTCAATTGAATAAAATTATTCTGATCAATTCTTATTCCTATCCTGTACAACCAATATCAAACACAAATTACTGTGTTTAAAAATGGATGTCTACATTTGATAAGTCTAACTGAAAAGGGTAAGATGTATTTTTGTGTGGAACAATGAATAATAAAATATGAATAGTGATATTAAATAGTTATAAAGTAGCAATAAGCAATTTTATTAATACTGATGAGTAATATTGCAGAGTTAAAAAATATTATAAAATTTACGATCTGTTTTTTGTATATTAAATGAAAATAATCTTTATCCTAATAAAAACCAAACATAAAATATTAGCTTTTAGTCAGCAGATCTAACAGTTATAGAAACGAAGCTTAAAGTTAAATTATAATTGGTGCTTAATTTATTATCAATTTGATTTCAAAACAAAGTCAACAATCAAAAATATTCTTAAAAAACAAGATACCGTACCCACATGTTTTTTCAGTATTCAGTTAATTTATATTTAGATTTAAAGTTGATTGCTAACAGTTAAATTTATGATTTAAACAATCTCAGATCCTGATGCTATTTCCTTCCATAGAGGCAGAAATATCAGTCTTTACCTGCTTAAAAACTAAATTGATAGAAGAATACTCAAAATCACTCACATGGTCAACAAACTAGAGACGAAACGAAGTCACACATCTAGATCCCATTGCAAATCCAGATCGCAACGTCATCGACTCATTCAAACCGAAGCTATCCAATCTCTGAAAGCCACTCAAAAGTTGTTATCTGGAGTCAACAATCTAGATTCATTGAGTTTGATCAAAAAAGATTCACTTCAATAAAAAAGAGAATTAATATAAATCGATGAAAACAGTCATAAAATAACTGAAGCTGATACATCTTTAACCAAAAAGGAAAGATCGAAGAAACCTGAATCAAAATATTATTAAAAATAAAATTTTGCAGCCCACCTCCTACCCATGGTAGAAAGCAATTCATTTACTTTCAACGCATAAAAGAAATAAGGAGCTGATGACGGATCTCTTTTTTAATTGCATTTTTTGCATGAACAAGTTGACGAATTGTTTTAAGATGATGTATCTTTCATGCTATTTAGTTCCAGTTTTAAATATCTAATGTGCAGATGTGCAACAGTGTCATTTAGGAGGACTTAAAAGATAATCGAAAAACATCAATGAATAATTCAGATGATTTTAGCAACGGTATAATGTCAAGTGCCTTTATTGATCTTTCTAAAACAACCATTCTGAAACATGAAACCAAGCACAAAAGAATACTGACCAGAAAAATCAAATATCCCGTGCGAGATATTATCCTGCCTCCGATCTAGAGCAGAGTCTAAGTTACTGACAAATGTCTGCTATAGATGCAAGGATAAGTTGATTTTCTGATATCAAGAAGGCGGAAATAGGCTTATGACAACAAGCTGCGTGTAAATGTGCTTAAATCCATTTAAGATAAATATAAAGAAGAGAGAACTAATTGATTCCTTCTAAAAATTACTTAATTAACAATAATTTATAGAAATATTCAATTATAAAATTATAAAAGATACAAAAACTTAATGAATTGAGAAGGAATAGTTAAGAATGATAATATATTCTTTTCAATAAATATGCTATTGTATATTCTCTCTCCTTTTATTTAACAGCCAATTTTATGATATTAAACTGTTGATAATAATAATAGTTGAACTATTTAATTACAATTCCGAAAAATAATTTTTTGTTTAAAATCAAAATTACGCGTTCATCCTTATAATTGATTTGATAATGACCAATAATAGTGAGCATCTGGCGCTTCTAAAATTTGGTTTAAATGTACCTCTACAGCAACGTGAGGAGGTAATCAGACTCATAAAAACAAACCCAACCTATAAAGATGATTTTGAGAACATTAAAAATAGCCTCAAGACTATGACGGACGAGGATGAGTTCCTAGAGGTACTCACTTATAGAATCAGACCATAAACTCTTCTCATCTCAAGATCTCTGAGGTGCCAGAAAATAATCGTGTGATCCAATTGCGAGAACATACCTTCCAAATTAGGGCCATCAACCCCGATCACATTCAGTCTCTTACTGAGCGAGCTTTTTTCAATTCATTTAACTTATAGAGAATTGTGCTTAACGACCTAGAAGAAGAGAATATTTATCAAGCGCAGAAAAGCAAAGGAGAAGATCAACGAAAGGATAAAGAACCCGTTAAGCGTAATCCATAACGTGAAGGAGGATAAAAGGAGAACAAGCGGGGAACTGGGGACAATGATGAGGAAGAAAAGTGCATTTGTGGCAAGATTATCCAGGAGAGTTTTTGGATACAATGCAGTAGGGAGGCTAAGTGTAGAGGTTCCGGTTGGTATCATCTTGAGTGCGCTGGAATCAAGTCCAAGCCATAAGATGTCGAAAATATTGAATTTTTGTGCTAATTATGCAAACGCCCTATTGAATAGGAGAAAGAAAGTGAGAGCTCTTTAAAGAAATTTAAGGCCAGCTGATCTTAAATATCATATATGGGCATAAATGTATTTAAAATGAGTATGACATGATGGGCTTCATTGCTTAAAGGACGTTTTTTACTGATTTATGGAAAGTGTAAATAAATTTATAGATATTATATGACAAGCAATATAGATAATTTTAATGTTTCATTGTCGTTTAACCTTCTTTCCTCCTGATGTTATTTTACCCTTAGATCCAAGGTCACGCTTCATGACCGTTCCCTATTCTTTTTATTTTTCCTGGAATATTTCACGAATCATTTATATATCTTTTAATTCATCTTGTAAATGATTGTTCCTGCTTTGGTTACGGATCAAGCTTTTACGCCAGAATTTTTCCTGCTTACTCTCTGGCATTCTCATGAAATTCTCCTCTTCGAGAGTAGTTTTTTCCTTAAATTTGCGCTTTATCTTTTCGTTTATTACATCATCTACTCCCTGTTCTCGCGCATCATCATCGTCCATCAAGTCATCGCGATATTTACGAACGAGAAACGCTTTACGCCTTTGTTCCTGCATTTAGGTTCTGCGCTTTATTTTATCATCTTTGGAGAGTACTGCTGATATTTTTGGGGCCACATATTTTGCGTCTTTCTCAACAATTTTATCTTTCTTTTGTTTGACATTGAAAAGAGCTTGTGGGCGTGGCTGATAAGTCAAAGCATCTTATTCTTCACTTTCCTCATTGGCACCACTTACTTTTTGTTTATCCTAAGGAATGTGGTCCTCCTAATCTTGAAGTTTCTCCTCGTTATTACTTTCTTATTTCTACTAGCTCTACTCTCTCACATATTATTGGATTTTAGATTCTGTTTTTTCTGTTTTAATTGCCACTAAATCAGAATTTTTGAGCAATTTACTCTTCTGATATTATAGCTTTTTCTAAATGGGTGATAATTTGGTCATCAATGTTTTAAGGTACACCAAGCGTTGATATAAAGCTAACCCCTGTCCTTGAGTGAGGTCGACGGCATTAATCTTAAACAATTCATAAAATTCAAGATGAATCAGATACTCTATAAACAGTAGGTTCTTACAATTATAATATCCCATTCCCTTATTATACTCTCTCCCATTAACAACTTACTTTAAGCTTACTAACTTTTACTGAATTTTCTATTGTGCATCCACGAGCTTTTACATTAATTTATGACACTACTCCAAATCCTTTTAACTGGGAACTTTCTCAGGTATCTGTTATGTCAGAAACGGAGGTAACTCTTCTGATTTTAGTATCTGCAATGGTTCCTTTGCTTAAATTGAAGTTTCCAACGTTCTTAACATTTCAACAATTTATAATTATACTAACTAATAGAATATTAAATATTACAATATGGAGAATCATTAGCTGATTTCTTCTTCGTCTTCACTAGTATCTGCCAAGATGTCCTTTAATCGCTTTATCCACTTTTATACTTTCCCAAATTTTTATTTCATTTGATTAGGAAAGGCTGTCGATGATTCTATATATGCTTCTGGATTTTAAAAAGGTGCCCTTAAAAGTTAGTTGTGGTTCGAGTTTGAAGAGGGCCTTGCATATTTTTAACTACTGAGTTCAGTTGATTTATTCCAGTTGGTGGGCGCCAAATTATTGGAATGAGTAAAAGCAGTGGACATAGTACTTTTGAATGATTTCAAAGGAGTAACTGTTTCCAAATTATTACAATTAATTTGATCTAAGTGATATTCCTTGTTGTTGGAACCAAAAGTGGGAATGCATACATATTCAGTCTCTCTTTTTCCGCTAGAAATACTTCCTATTTTTCCTCTTCGATTTGCGCACATTTTGCCTTCTGTGATTTGTTCTCTTAATCGAGTATTTTCCATCCTAAGCACTTTGTTGAACCCTTTTAATTTGTAAATTTCTTCTCTATCCTTTTTAACAATTACTTAGTACTGCTCAATAGACTTGATGTACTGGGTTTATTTATTTTCCATTTGGGCAATTGTCTTTTATAGATCAATACGAAAGATATTGGCGTTGCAAGAGGACATATGAAGAATGTGTTGTTGTTTTTCATCAATTAATTTATCAATGATAAGCCTTTTTTGTGTTAATTCTCTCTCTAGTGTGAAATTGCTCTGCTGAAGTTCAGTGATGAGACTTTTACATTCTCGCAACACTTGTTTAAGTTGTTTAACTTTCTCCTGCTTAGTATGAGTTTTGTCATGATCGCTGTCATCTTCTTCGTAAAATTTAGTGTGTGTGCTCATAATTTGAATTAAATTGGCTTAAAATGGATAATAAAACATGAGTATCATCGTAAGAAGAAATATATGAATCCTGCGGCAATGAGAACCAGTATTATTATAATAGACACCAGGCAAATATATTTCTTCTTCGCTTTTTTCTGATATTAAATGCCTTTCGCTAGATCTTAGTTTGCCAAAACAACATTATTGTGTACATCACCTAGGTTAGCTTCAATTTGGTTAACCATGTCGTGCTGCTCTCCTCCGACCATTTAACCCATCTCATTCATAATCTGATTGATGGCCAAATTCTTTTCCTCTAACTCTTTGAGCAGCTGATTGCGTTCAGCAAGGATTTTCTGTTGTATGATAATTTAGCTCATCATATCTTCACTTTTCAGCAAAGAATCTTTTTCTTGAATTTATTATGGGATTGCACGAGTAATCAACTAATCCTTCTACATTTCAGTTTTGCTTTTGCGATTACCATGCGTATCGCGACGCATATAGGCAGCCGATGATGAGACTCTACTTACAAACTCCTCCATAATTCTTTTATTGCGTTCAATTTCTTTTCCAGATAAATTCCACAGCTCTTTAATCTTATTTTTGGATTGAGGGTCAGTGAAGTCTTGGGAGAGATTGGTGATCATCTTCTTTATTTAGTTTATTTCGGTCTCAATGAAAAGATAAGTACTTCAATAAAGGCTGTTTGTTGACGAATAGCCGTGCGAACATCGCCCTCAACATCATTGTCACTCTGTTTCTGTAGTTCGTTGTTCTTATTGCGGAGGGTTTTAACTCGTTGCTCACACTCTTCGAAACGTCGTCGGTACTCTTTACCTTGTTTTTTGCCCCTGCCTCCTAACAGACCCTCGTCAAGATCTTTCATAAAATAAATCTATAAGTAAACCTTTGCAATGAAAGTTACCAATATCAGATAAGCCTAATTTTCATAAAAAAGACAAAAATACCTAAAATGTTAAATTCTCTGTGAGCAACTATGCTCCTTCAAAAAATACTCTGTTGTTAAACAAAAATATAAAAATGTCTGCTTTGATGGATTTTCTCTTCTTTTTAAAATGATGAAATTTAATCAATTTGAACATTAATTTA
>Ga0302186_10001017_pt1 | contig 24136 bp, 24 predicted proteins | sample II_Bog_E1_2_FD_198782 | JGI IMG/M metagenome (GOLD analysis project Ga0302186, IMG submission 198782) | Peat permafrost microbial communities from Stordalen Mire near Abisko, Sweden - II_Bog_E1_1 | ecosystem: Environmental > Terrestrial > Soil > Wetlands > Peat | place: Sweden: Abisko...
CAAGACTCAAGCCAAAAGCCTGTTATTCTCATTAAATTAATAAGTTTATTTTTTTTTCTTGCAAAAATATTAAATTTTAATTCATTTTCTCTTAATAAAAAACAATGACTGATTGGAACAATGACTCTTTTAACTGAGAGGAGTCATTTTTCTTAGAATAAATTTTATATTTTAAGAAAAAAAACTAAAATAATTAAAAAGGGTAAAAATTATAAATTTTTAATTTCTTTAATAATCGCCTTATGGATTTCTCATTTATCGAGCTTAGTTAATAAAAATTGGCATAGAAACAAAACAGACCCGTGAGATGAGCAGATATCCTCTAAAGATTTATCCTTAACTCCTTTTTCCTTCTTAACATTGGCTATTTCCCCATCTCTCAACATATTCATTCTTTCCTTTTCGAGGTAATAAAGTCCTTCGTCAAGAACAGTTGAAAACACATTGGAAATGTAAGTTTTGCATGAAAATTTGAATTTATTTTCCAAATGATTGTCCCTAAATGCCAAATTAAAATAATATAAAATAGTAATAATTTCAAAAACTCTTCAAAATATTCAGGTTGATGATATTCCAAGGCCCGCATCCTATAAACCTGATTTTCCTCCTTTAGGAAGTTTTCCCTATTTTTCTGGGTGAACAAGCTCACATTTCCCATTAAACTAAAAAATTCTACAATACAATAAAAAATCGTTTATAAACTTATAATGTGTCCAGACATCCTCACAATATATGTTGATTGAAAGCAAGATTTTGTTTCCATTATTTTTCCGCAAGGTCACCACGAAATTATTTTTGGTATCTTCTCTCCAAGGCTCGGTAATATCTGAAAAAAAATGAAAATTTACATTTAAGAACACCAAAGGAATGAATTACCTTCTCCAAAGGCTATGTTTGCCAAATGATGCTCCCCACCAAAATATTGGGTCATGACCTTTAAGCTTGAATCGGTCAAATTTCCAAAATCTATGTCTCTTAGGGTTGTATTTTCTCTCATACTCTCAATTAATCGGCTTAAAATGAATAAGAAATAATTTTAATTAACAAAAGAGAATTCGAACTTTGCACCAAGAGTGGATAAGTTGACATTATGAAAAAATAGCGAGTTTATAGTAGTATTGAATTTTAAAGCTTCACCTATATAACTACCACTCAATTGGTTCATTTTCACGTTTTTTGAGAGATCCAAGACTGTGATTTTTGGTGAATTTTTCTTTAAAATTGAGGAGATCTTGATTGATGTCTAATAAAAAAAAAGTCCATAATTATTAGATTTAAGCTAAAAAATAGACCTCATCAGAAACATTTTGCTCAACAATCAATAGTTTCCCATGAAAATATTCATTTTTTTCAAGCGCGCAAAGAAACCCCTCCAAATCGCTGTCATTCAACATCATTCCATCAATGACATTGAAATCCTGGCTGGTGAATTCATTTCTGCTCTTTTTTTTTGTATAAATTGTCTCCAAAAATATTTTATCACTTGTATATAACAGACTATTACTACTATCTTCTTCTGAAAAGTCTTTCCGGATAGGAATTCCATTAATATCCATTTCTTCATTCAAATGTTCATTTTTTGATAAAGCCGCAGGTTCTTCCTTCGGCAACGAATTTGTGGTTGCAGGCTTCAAGCTTTCATTATGTTCGTCAATGTTATGATTTGTAGTTATATTATTCTGTGTTTTTTCAGTAGTTTGGTTGATATTTTGGCTATTGGTATTGCTTGTTAGAAGCAAGGCACTTTGCTGATTATTTGGCAGTTGTGCACTTTGAAGATTATTTGGAATTTGTGAACTTTGAATATTGTTGCTTACGATTATATTGTTGTTACCATTGATATTATTCGACTCCAAAATCTTCGAGTCTGTGTAACGATCGTTCAGACTACTATCGACTATAAGATGAATGTCACGCTTTTTGGAAATATTCTCACAATGCTCGATAAATCTCATCACATTGTCATGGAAACTGAAGTTAAATTCAACCAGTCGTTCCGCATTTTCTAAAAATATGGGGTAGTTGTTTTCCAAATATGGAATATAGTTGTTGATTTTGTCTAAAAGAAATTTTTTCATTTTTTTTTTTGCGAGTCTTACAAATTTTTTAAGTTATTTTTTTTTTTGTTTCAAAGAAGAAAAATGAAAAACGATAAAAATGAAAAATTTCAAATCAAATAAAAAAATTTTATTTATTGTAAATATCTTTATATTTTATCTAAAAAAACTATAAAAAGCATTTAAACAAAAAAAATCAAAAAGCTCAGAATGAACGATTTCGACCCAAAGGATAGAGTGAAAAAGATGGTTGCTGCCATTCGCAGTGAAGCCAAAGAGAAAGCTGACCAGATCCTGGAGCACGGAATGCAACAATTTAAGCTCGAAAAAAATAAAATCATCAACCAACAAAAAGATAAAATCACCCAAGAATACAAAGCCAAGATCGACCAATATTCCGTCCAGAAAAGAATGTAAATTTATTTCATTTTAATTTCACATTAAATTTCAAAAAAAAAAAATAGCCAACGATCCGCCAGAATCAACGAGTCAAGAATCAGGAAGATGAACACTCGATTCGAACTAATGAATAAATTGAAGGACGATCTCAAGCAAAGATTGATCCAAACCATGCAGGATGAAAACACCCACAAGATCTTGTTAAGCAAAATTATGATTCAGGTAAAATTCAAAAAAATTATCTTTTATAATTATTGCCATTTTCGAAAAAGACATTGATCAAACTAATGGAAAGCAATGTTCAAGTCCGTTGCATGAAAAACGACCTTCCTTTAATCAAGGCGATTAAAGACGAGTGCATCATAGAATTCCAGAAAATGATCAAACAAGAATGCAATAGAGAAATTCATTGCAATATGATCATTGACGAAAACAATATGCTTGATGAAAAAAACAATAACAGGTTCTATTTAAAACAATTTTTTATTTAGTTTTTTTTTAAAGCATCGGAGGAGTCACGCTCACTTGCTTGCAAGGGAAAATTGTTTGCTCCAATACTTTGGAAAATAGATTGAATTTGGCCTTCCAAGAAAGCTTGCCTGATATCAGAGTTGGTTTGTTCCCTGATTTGAAGTTGGAAAACCACAAAAAAGAACCCGCTAAAGCTCAGCATCATGCAAATTAATATTAATTCAGCTTTTCGATAGGAAATATTAATAAATGAATAAAAAAACGAAACAAACAATCAAATTAAAATAACAATTTTTTAATAATATTTTGAGAAAACATTATTTAAAAACAATTATTGAATGAAATAATATGTTTCTCTGTCCTTCTCCATATTTTTAAAATCTAATAATTGAAATTCCATTTAGAACAATGAGTTTAAATTAAACAAAAAAGAATTATTAAAAATTTTTGAATTCATTTTGAAAAAAAAAATGGAAGTTTAATTCCGATATTTTATTTATTTAAGCAAATTGGCCATTTATTATGGAAGTTGCTTCAGTAACGAGTGCTGATTTAATCGACTCAATATCATTGAAAACCCAAACCATTGTTGTTTGATAAATAGTTCCCAGAACAGTCATATTCACATTAACACTAATTCCAGCGCTGAAAGAATTCATATTGCTTTCATTAATAATTATGCTAAATCCGGCACCCACAATATTAAACACAGTGACTGCATTTGTGCTCACATAAACAGCAGCTTTCGAAAGGCCTCCCAAAGTTGTTTGAGTTAGATTTAAAGTTTTTTGTGTGAGACTCAACACACCGCTAGCTGCAGAAAAAGCAACTTCGGTAGCATTACATGCTAATGCGCAAGAATTATCAATGACCCAACCAACAAAAGTGCAGAAAATGTTGGAACATAATTTCTTTTGGCATTTGGTTTCAATATTACCGCATAACGAACTTGCTGTGGCATTGAGAGCAGCTTGAGCAAGGGAAACATTATTTTGAGCCTGGCTAACTGCAGCTTTTGCATTATTGAGGGTGGTGGTGATATTGGCCGTTATGTTTTGAATGAGATTGAACATATTCTGGTCGATATTAACGTTCCCAGTGACATTGAAATTGAAGGACATGAAGTTAGCATATGTCAATTGAACAAACAGATTCGTAATCAAAACTCCATTTTGCAAGGCTCCAGTGATAGGGAAGAACATTCTAGCCAAATCAAAGTTGACAATCACTGGTTGAGTGACCCCCAAGACAGTGACAATCGCTGAGATTTGGAAACTCAAAGCAGGAGGAAACAAAGCAGCGCTAATATTAATAAAAGGTCCTAATTGACTTGATGCTCCTATGAAAGTGAACACATTGCCGAAATTTATTGGGCTGACCTGCATATAAGCCTTTAAGGTTTGCATCACTGCATCAAGTTGAATGCTGATGGTGGCACTTGCATTAAATATTTGGGCAGATCCTTCTAAAAAATACCCACCTTTTACTGTGTTAGTCACCAATGAATATGTAGTAATTAATCCTTGAGGGAAAACGAGGGAATCAGACACAACTTGTGGCACAATCACATTTTGCAGAGTTTGTGATCCCAATAAGGCTCTCAACACTATATCCAAATCAACTTTGCTGACCTCACCTGAGAAATAATTATTTGCTGGATTAGTGACATCAATTCCCACTGAGCCATTAGCATATAGACAATATCCATCTCCGACAAAGGTTTGATTTACAAAACAATTCAACCCATAGGCTATCATACCTCCAGCAGTAAATTCTGTCGGAGTTCCTGTATAACTGATCCCTCCTCCCAAAGTCAAATTACCAAAAGACAATCGGTTTAACCCAAAGGCATTATTCCAAATAGCAAAGGAGGAGAAAGAGAGATCAACTCCTAAAGGTGTGAAGGTCACAGATCCATCCAAAATGAAAGGATTATTATATATAACCAAATTCATTTGTCCAGCAAAAGAAATCTGAGGCTCTGGGCTCAAGCTTTGGACCGTCACAGTAACTCCTAAATTCGTTAATGTCAAATTTTGAGATATTTGCAGGGGAGAAAGACCCAAGAATCCATTGAACCCTGAAGTATCGACTGACATGCTAAACTGATATTCAGTGTCTTGACCCAAATATTGTCTAAGGAAATTGCTGACATTGTTGTCATTTTGACTGATCATCATGTTGGCGGTGATTCCGAAGAAAGGACCATACCAGATATTGGTATTGACCAAATAAAGAGGTTTTAATTCTGGAATTTGAGTGAAATCAAATCCATTGGTTGCACAAAGTGTGAAATTGGAGTTGTTGGAGAAGATATCAAAGAAGTTGCTGAAGTCGATCGGGATAAATGAACTTAATAATGCGTTTATGCTTGAAAACGGCAGGTTCACAATGAAGAACGCAGAGACCGGGTTACTTCTCATAAAGGCCACATCGACAAAAACATTAGCAATATTCATAAACGACACATTCCCTGAGAAACGAAGGGCGTCGTTATTGCCTATATTAATATAGACATAAGGTTGGTTTATGAAAAGTTGGTCCAATTTAACATTTGAAGCCAAACTTTGAAGCTGAGGAGGCAGGTATTCTTGGATGAAAACGGATCCATTGAAAAATGGCAGGGTTGTGTTCAGAAGAAAATCAAGGTTTTGGGCTGATTCTATAAAAGCTGAGAAATTAAAGGAATTAGGGAGATTGGCCAAATTGCAAATATCGGAAATGTTTGAAATGGTGAGGTCGTCACAAGAAAAGTTCGATTGCGTGCCCAATAAGTTTGTTAATACAGTTACAGAGGAAAAAGCTGGCAAGGTCAAGGAGCAGATAAGGAGGGAAACGAAAAGGATTCGCATTTGGGATTTTGATTTGTTTTGTTTTTTTTGAGTTTTTTAAAGTTTTGAATTTAAAGACCTTAAATTTTATTGCAAAATTCTGGAATGAAATAAAAATTTACCTAAAAACAAATTCGGAAATTAAATAATTTCCGAAATTGGATTTTTTTTTTCCCAAAAGCCTTTAAATGTAATTTTTTTTATTTATTTACTTTTATTTATTTATTTGAAATTGGATTTTAAAACAAAAATGGAATAACTAAAAAAAAAAAAATATTTATAGTAAAAATTATTTTAATTATAAAAAAATGAAAAAAATACAATATTTTTTTTTTCATTTTTGTTTTTAAAAATTAAATCTTGAATTTTTTTGTTTTGCTTTTTCCTCCAAACCTAAAAATAAAATAAAACAGTTTTTATCATTTCCAATTATTAAGAAAAATACATATCGATATAATTTTCTAAACCAATCCCAACTGAAAAACATAGTCTTATGACCCACTCCGTCTATTCTCAAAAACTCGATAAATCTGAAGTCCTGCTTGATCAGGTTTCTCAATCCGGCAAATCTAAGTACCCTATCTCCTTTAATTACAATTTGTTTAATCAAAAAATTCATTAAAGAATGCATCAAATTGAAGGAGTCATTGGCGAGGATCTTCTTAGAGCAGTGTGGAATTCCTTTGGTTTTCTAATAAAATCCTTTCCAAATTAATTTTTTCCTAGGCTTATATGTTTCCAGACAATTACGAATGGGAAGAGGCATATCCTTAGCGAAATTCGGAACTTTCAGTTTCAGTGCACCTGAAATTTCCTTAAATGTCAAATAAATTTTCTTCTTATTTTTTAATATTTTCCAAAAGGGGGTCACAAATCCCATTGAAAGAGATAAACGACTCCGATTGCCTGTTTTCATCGTTTCCAAAGAATTCGTTAAAGGAAAAGTTATCAAATCAGGTATCGGGAACCCTTTATCTGGTCTAAGACCCTATTCGGTCTTTGGGTCCAATGGCAGCATCCAACAAACCAAAGCCAATTATACCGAAATAGGACATTATGCTAATGTCACAAAAGATCAAGCCAAAATGGGTGTTGATCGAATTGTCAGACAATTGTCAGATAAAGCAAAAATGGTAAAAATTAGAAATTTTTGTTTTTTTATGAGTTTTAAAATGTTAGAATGAAACAGTGGAAATGGAAATCCCCAGTGTGGGGATATTTCTGGTTCGTGGAGGGGTTTGCGGAGTGATTTTTAATGAATTTCTAATAAAAAACTCTCAAGTTAAAAAATAAAAACAATTTTATCTAAACAAAATTTTAAGGCCATTCCACAAAAACCTTTGGAAGAAAGAAAAAAACAAGGCGAAATGAATCTCACGATCGACTCTTTGAAACAATTCGATATTATGCAAAGCCTAGGCAAAGGCTACGAAGATAAATCTGATGACTTTCTACAAATTGAAGGAAAGGCGAAAGATTATTTATTGAAGAATCTGGACATCAACATCCAACAAATGGAAGAGAAACAAAGAGCACAAAGTGTTGCATCTTCAAGGGCAAAATTAGGCAAAATGCCCAAGCCCTTGGCTGAAAACTGGATGGAAACTCAAAGTGCAACTAAATCAGTGAGAGAACGACCTCAAACTGCAAAGGAAAAGTCCATGACTTTGAAATTTTCAGAGTTGGATTCTGGAATTAAAAAACTCACGTTCTGGATTAGGCAAAGCAATTTTGATACTGAAGATGTAATTTCTTTTTCTTTGTTTGTTTTTTGATTTTTTTCATTTTTTCTCATATTTTTTTTTTTATTATGAAAAAAAATATGATCTTTTAGATAAAAATATCTTTATTTTATTTTTTATCGAATTAATTTGATTTTAATTTAAGTCATTCATCGAATTGTGCAGTAGAGCTATGGGCAGTTGTAACCACACTTCACGACTCACTTCAGACAATTTCGCTCTGGCCTTAAGCACCTGTGACATTAATTTGACACCTTTGCAATTAACTGCTTTATTCAACCATTTGGATGTGAACAAAGATGGTTATATTGATTACGCTGATTGGAGCAGAATCATCAAAGAACAAGGCAACCATTTGCAATACATCAAAGATGTGATATCCAAGGGTCAATTAAAGACCGATGATGTTTTGAAACGTATGAATTTGACCAGGGAGCAAAAGGCCTTGACAATGGTGACTTTGAAAGATGCATTGAAAGCCTTAGACATTACTTTAAATGAACCAAAAGCATTTAAACTTGCGCAATCCATTTTGAAAGATAAAGAATTTATTGAAATCAAAGACTTAATTGATCTCCTGGAATGTTTCGAAGAAGGTTCAAAAATTATATAAAATTATATATATAAATATAAACTATCTTAATAATTTTAAATTGTGTTTTTGGTTAAATTTCTTAAAATTTTTAGAGGGAAAAATCTATGACATCAACTGGTTCAATAACATTTTGTCGAAACTCAAACACAAATTAGCTTCCTTGTCAGATAGTGAGTTATTGAGAAAGGAATTTGAGGTTAATTATCACAATTAAGCATAAAATTTCTTTTTTTAGAATTATGATGATCGAAACCAAGGCATTCTTGACACTGCGAACTTTAAAACTTGCCTGATGAAAGCAAAAATTGACTTATCAGTCGGTGAGATAAACCGTTTGTGCCGTTACATTGACAAAAACTCAGACGGAACCATTGATTATTACAAATTTCTTGATCATCTCTCCAAAATCTCAAAGGAATTGAAGGAAGGACAATTTTTCAAAGACCTAGCAGGTTCTAAACTTTCAAAAGATTTGATAAATTTTTTTTCTAAGATTTCACTGAACAAATGAAAATTTATTTGGACGCAAATAAAATAAACCCTATGATTTTCATTAGAAAGGTCTTGAATTTTAGCAAGAAAAATGACAAAAGTGAAGAAAACAAACCTGACAATTCTCTCACATCCAAGGTTTCCTCTGAAACTCTGGCAGCATTTATCTATCGGAATGTTTTTCCAAATTGTTTCTACAATGAAATCTGTTATTACGTTGAAAAAGCAGACATCGATCAAGATGGTTTCGTTGACACTGAGGATTTCACCATTTTCTTGAATCGACACAAATATTTCAACAAAAGACCATCAACTTCAAACCCTATGACTCAAAGCCAAAAAATTGTCAATAATGTCCATTTTGAAGGGACAAAATCACAAAGAGGCATGAAAATGCCTGAAGTAAGTCCTGGATTGTTCCCAAGAGAACCTTTAGATGAGGCGAAAGCAGATATTGTAATAAGAGATCTGAGACAAGCATTGTTCTTTAAGAATTTCTCGTTTTTTGATTTCTTCAAAATCTTGGATAATAATAAAGATGGGTTCATAACGATTGAGGAGTTCTGCCAAGGAATGGATAAGGTCATAAAATTCTCACAACCGATCAAGGAAGGGTTCTTCTCTTATATGGACAAGCAAAAAATCGGGATGATTGATTATAAGGCGTATCTTTTCACAATGAATAAAAGCATCTTCACCAAACAAGCTGTAATAAAAATTCTTAATTTTTCATTTTTTTAATTTATTTAATCATTTTCTATCATTTTCTTTCATTTTTTATCATTTTTTTTATAATATTTACTATTTTTTTATCATTTAAAAATTTATTATGTTTTTAATCATTTTAACATTTTTTAAATCATTTTTACCATTTTTTAAATTATTTTTTATTATTTTTCTTATGTACAATATTTACTCTTTTAATATTTAGGAGGTTTCTGAAGACAATTGGCAATGGCAAATGGAAACAATCAATAAGATCCGTGAATGGTACAGAGCAGAAGCAATATCTCTCTTTGACGCGTTCAGAACGGTCGATAAAGATTTCGACGGGTTCATCAACAAATCTGATTTGAAAACCTTTCTAGTGGAAGTTCTCAAATTTCAAGAAAGTGAAATCACCATCGTTCGGATCGACCGTCTCTTCAAATTGATCGATCAATTCAAGCGTGGTTGCATTCAATTCATTGATTTCAAGAGATTAATCCAAGAAAACATTGAAAACATTAATCTCACCATCACAGGAGGCAAAACATTACCATCCTCGAAATCTTCTTTTGATTGGATCGTGAATTGTAAACAACAAATTGGCTTGGTGTTATCCAGGCAATTCCCAACTTTAAAGGATAGTTTCGAATGTAAATGATAAGTTATTTGATTAAATTTAATATGTTTGAACTAAAAAGCGATTTCATTGCATCAAAAGAGACTTCTTTATAGTCAATTCTATAAATGGTTGGATGATAGTCGGGCTCTCACTGGTTTCAACTTGACTGAAAAGCTTGTGCAAGAGGTTTTTTCTGATCTTGATCCTCATAAGAAAGGTTATTTGACTGAAAACGATTGGCTCAACGCATTTGGTACTTCATAAATTTTTTTTATATAGAAAATTATATTTTTGTAATAGGAGGCTATATTTGGACAAATCAAATGTTTAATGAATTGAGAGAAACTATCAATACTAGTTTCAAGGATCTTCATTCAGCCTTCCACTTTTTCTGCAAAAACGAGAGTCTTTCTGAGATCCCTTTCGATTACTTTAAAGATGGAATCAATTCTTTGTTTCCTAATAGATTCAGCTTCACAGATATCTTCTGGCTTTGGAACAAAGTCAAAAATGGATCACAAAGTTTGAACTTTCCACAGTTTTCTCTTTATTTCGAAAAGAGCAAAAACTCTAGACCTAAAACTGCAGGAATCTCATTAAATTCTCTCAAAGCTGGGGGATTTAATAATAATGCAGAGAATGCTAATGTTGATAATGCCAATGGGAAAAGCAGATTACCTCAAAACAATGAGGACTTCACCCAGAGTATAATTGACAAAGTGCGTCAAATTCTCAGATCTTCCGATAAAACAATTGAACAGGTGTTCAAGGAATTTGATAAAGATGGTTCAGGGTCGATTTCAAATGTGGAGTTTAGAAATGCGTTCAGAGATATGAACTTGGGGCTTTCTATGGCTGAGATTGATCAATTGCAGAATGTGTGCGATGAGAATATGGATGGAATGGTAGATTGGCTAGAATTCGTTAAGAAGTTCAAGTTAAGTGATACTGGCGAGAGAATTTTGGAGAGATCCAAATTGAAATTACAAAAGATTAGAGAAGATATCTATTATTATATGATATCACCAAAAGATGCCTTTAGATTGGTAAGAAAAGGATCTTATATAAATTTAATTTTTTGTTTATAGTTTAATGAGAATCGCACTGGGAAAATGACCTATGAGCAGTTCACGAATTTTTTGATTAGATTGTGCCAATTGTCAGGAACTGATCTTTACCCTCATCCAATTATATCTGATTTGTTCAATTTCATTGATGTTAGAAAAGATGGAGTGATAGATTTAAATGAATGGATGCAAACCTTCAAAATGATGCAAAAAGTATAAAAATATAAGTCTTAGATTCTTTAAATTTCTTTTTTTTCACTAGACGATTCCAATTAAGGCTCGACCCGTTACTGCTATGCAATCCTTACAACGTAACATCGATCAACAATATAAAGTCAAAAAAGCTGTTATTCCATTTAATATATTGAATTTGCTGAGAAGTCAAGATCAACCGCCACCCCAAGAAAATTATGACGATTTAGTTGTGTCGTCTAAATGGGAAACCACCAAACAATATGACCAAATTATCAAGACCATTGCTAGAAATAGAAAGCATTTGACTGAGACCTTCGCAAATATTGTCAAAAAAGACAAAAACGTTAGTTTTGAAAAAGCCAAGGAAATAATTAGTGAATTGTTGAGGAGTGTTGGATTGTATGTTCCTGAGGAGTTCTGGCCTTATCTTCTAAAATTCGCACAAAGAGAAGGATCCATTGATTACAAATTCATGTTGGATGTCTATAAGGAGAGAATCACAAGAGTGGACTCTCATCCAAAATTAACTGGATCTTATAAAAATCTTTAAAATTGAACAATAAAAAGAAAATTAAAACACATCGCTATAAAAACTATCATTTGGAAAGTATTTGTACAATAAAAGAAAAAAAGATGGGTTTTATAACAAAATTTTTAATTGTTTTTGAAGTACCTTATTGTTGTACCAAGGCTGAATTAATGTAAATCAAGAAATTAATAAAAAGTGAAAGAAAACATTAATGAAAAAATATGTCATTTATTGCTTTTATTATAAATATTTCTTTTCCTTGACGGAGCAACGATTCCTTTTAAAAACAAGTAATCACATTTTTAAAAATGGAGCTAAAAGAAAAAGAGGAGAATGGATGGTTTTTATAATAACATTGAATATTTTTGAATTTTTTCAAATTTTAGAAATTTAATAACTTTTGCATTATTATTTAAAATTCTTGTTTAATTTTAAAGTCTTCAGGAAAAAAAATTACACCTTTTATTCCTCCAAATTTAAATTTTATTTTGAATATTTCATTTCTGAAATAAAATTAATGTTTTTTTAAATTCAAAAACCATCCTAAACTGTATAATTAAAAAAAAAAAGAAGCAAATATTGCATAACTGCTCCCAAAATGAAATCCTATCAAATAATTTTCTTCCTAACTATCCTTGCCCTCCTTTCACCAACCAAATCTACAAATACCTTATCCCAATCCTTTACTTGCCTGAATCCAGCCAATGCCAACTTTTTTAAAGTTTGCAATCTCGTCTTTTTCCCTCCATCCCTCAACATAACTGCCAATATAACTTTGGCAGCAAGTCATGACCTTTTGCTAGAAGCAACCTTGCCAACCCTCAACGTTTCCACTCTTGTTTCTCAATATCTGAGCAGTTCTCTACAAAGCCTTGCTCATGCAGTACATCTGGACAATTTCGCATTGTCCAATTTGTTGGTCGAAATAAACTTGGGAAACACCACTCAAGCCCTTCGATTTTCAGGAACGCTTACTCTTTTCTCCCAAACAGGATTGCAGGTTGATGTGCTGGTCATGGCAAAAACTCCTCCATCCTTGTTTTTGGGCTTGAGCCTTCCCTTCAATACCATAGAAGAGGTCCTTAATTCATTTTTCCCGATGGATGTTGATGCAATCACCAGTGTCTTCAACGGAACTTCATCTCTTTCCCTTGCTTTGACTAATGGTTTCGATTTCTCAGTCATTCCCGAACTTGAGCCAAGCTATCTGCAGCAAATTGATAGTTGGGATTCTCCTGCAGTCACTCTTTATGCCAACATCGGCTTGACTTCAGGCAGTAACGCAATCAGCCGATTTTTGGCAAAATATCTCGGACCTAATGCGGCTTTATTGTTGGTGATGTCAGTGACTAACACCACTTTCAATGGTTATGCAGGTATTGCTAACATCCAAATCACTTCAAATATGACATTGAAGACAGCTGGAGTTGGACTTAAAATCGGATTTACAACTCCTGCACCTGAGTTTTCCATCCAGGCTAGCTTGCAATTGACTGTCAGTGACTATGCTTTGGTCTTCAATGGAAAGGCTACCTTCACTCCTCTTGACTTATCCTTGCAGTTTTCTATGGATGGTGTTTGGGTCAATGCCTTTGGATTGCAGAGATTGAGCTTCGGAAACTTGCTGTTAGGAGGAGGAATTTCTTATGCTGGAGTTCCAAGTACATTTTCTATTGGAGCAGAAATCGCCATTGGTCTGAATTGCTTCAATGGATCAACCTTTCAAGGAAATGGCTATTGTCTTGATGGCAAAGGATTTGTTGGCATTGATATCGTGAAACCTGAAAACAATTACTACTATTTGCAGGTCTCCGCTTTGAGCCTTGATGTGTTATTGAGAGCTTTATTGGGTTCCCAAACTCAACAAACTGTGGTTATTCCTCCAATTTTGAATAATGCCTTACAATTCCCAAATGGAATCCTCGCCTCATTCTCCTTAACTGATCAGACCCTCCCAGGCACTACAATAACTGCAGGTTATGTCTTCCAAGGCACAGTTTCCATTTTTGGAGCCTCTGCAACTGTCAATGTTGCATATTACATCAATCAATATGCAATTCAAGCATTGATATACAGCACTCCATTTGTTTTGGGCAATGTTTTCAGCTTAGTCGGAAATTCCAGCACCAACGGACCTTATTTTAACATGGATGTCGGCATCTTCCCTGTCCCCACTTTCAATGTCCAACTTTATGCCAATCTCACTTTCTTAGGAATCTCATCAAGTGTTCAAATTTACATTGGAATAGATAAATTGTCCTTTAACATTAGTGGACCTATCCTTTATGGACTTCTTCTTGGAGATTTTGATATTGAAATCACCAACAACAATTTCCAAGGAGGCAGCTTCTCGGTTTCTGCGAATCTGCAAATGAATCAAGCAATGTTGGATCTTGTCAGTTTTGTCAGCAACGCTGCTGCTACAGCGTTAAACTCCGCCAAAGCTAAAGTGACACAAGGCCAAACCAACGTGCTCCAAGCCCAAGGAAACCTTGACACCAACAAAAACTCAATTTGTGCTAATATATCTGCGAAATGTGGTAGTTTGAAATGCACAGCGAGCCATCAACAATGCTCTGCATACAAACAAAATCAAGTTTGTGTTCAAACTGGACAGAAATGCTCAGGAGGATGGATAAGCACTTGCATCTCGACTGCCAAATCATGTGCTTCTTATTTGCCAGGTTGGTTGAGCTGGATGTGTTCAGCTTGGCAAACTATTTGCACTGGAACTTCTCAGGTATGCCAAGGATGGGAATCCTTCTGTTCAGTTAGCACGACTGTGATCGATTATACGGAATGCATAACCGAAAATACAATTTGCGACATAGATGACTGGATTATTGATACTGCATGCCAGACAGCTTGTGATGACGTCCAAATAGCCTATAATACTGCGGAAGCTGCTTTGACAGCTGCCAGTGATGTGTTACAAGGAGTAGAGAACACATTGGGCAGTTTGGCTAATGCTTTTGATTTCATTTCGAAAGAAGCCACAATTTTGTTTAATATTCTTAATGCTGGATTTAGCATTGTGATGAATGCTGGAAACATGAATCAATTCAATTTGGGAATCACTGTCACTTTTGATGTGATTATTTTGGGAACACAATACCAGCGATCTATCGAGATCAACTTCAGTGATTACGAATCAATTAAAGAAGCTGTGTTGGATGATGTTTTGACCGTAATTAAGACGGATTTCTAATAAATTCTTGAATTAAGAAAATTTAACTATTAGAACTTTTTAAGAAATTAAAGTTAAAAAAAAGATCGTTATGACAACACCAAAAATTGTTTTTTATTGAAAATAATAGCTTTTCAACAACTTTTTTAAATTAACAATTATTCCTTAGAGATGTGACCTCATTTTATTTTTGTAAAAGGATATAATTTTTTTAAATAAAAAACATTTTGCAAATTTGTTCAAAAATATGTAAATAGTGAGGCATTTTTTTAGCAAATAAAATCATGATAAACAAGTTTCAAAAAATGCCTATAAAGAATATCCTCTTTCTTCAATTAGAATTAGAATTTGACATGTTCTTTTTTTCTGCCTGAGGACTCTTGATTGCTTTCAAATTCAAATTTATCTTGAAATTTTTCTTCGGTTTTATCTCTGAATTTACAAATTTTTCCTTTTCCTTTTTATCCTTAATTTTCATATAGCTATCATCAAAAACTGGTTTCCCATAATAATTAAAGCTGCTTTCTCTCGATTCATTCACAATCGATTCATCAGCCTGATATGAAAAATTATCTAAATCGACTAATTGTGGTGTGAGTAGTTCTTCAACGATTTTTTTTCTTTCTAACTCTTTTTTTTTCTTTTTGTTTTGCTTGTCTTCATAGAGTTTCTCCAAATCAATCCCCTTATGTTGCAATTCCTTCAGGAATTGGAGGAACTTTTTCTCCTGGGACTTCATCTCCATGATTTTGCCTTGTTGTTCCATAATTTTCTCTTTTAACAGTAGGTTTTCCTTCATCATGTTGGGATTCTGATTATTTTCTATCTTTTGTTCTTGTTTTTTTGCCACAATTTCTTTTTTTTCTTTTTCCAATTTCTTCACTTTCTCATCCTTTTCCCTGATCCTTATTTCCATTTTATTAAGTTCTTCCTTCTTCATCTCAAAACAACTTTCAATCTTTTCCACCAAAGTGTTTATGATCCCGAAGGAGGTCTTTTCATGATGAGTGAGTTCACCCAGTACTGCAGAAAGGTCTTTTGAATTTATGTTGCAATCATTGATCATTTGCATTATACGTGTATTTTCAACACTTGACTCCACATTTTTCTCTTCATAAATAGAATGTTTTGTATTGCTTTTGCTTTGTTTTGATTTGGCAGAGATGTTCAGACTTTTGTTGGCCATCGCGCTGTTGATCGAGGATCTTCTGAAAGGAACGAACTTTTCTTTGATTTTTTCAAAGTTCTTTAGATGATTTGGTTGGATAGAGTTGTTATTTATGGGACTTGCGATGTTTGAAATGCTGTGGTTTTTGCGTAGACGGTTAAAAAAATTATTTTGACTATGAATTAGATTATTCTGATTTTTGTTTGTTTGGGGCTGATTTTGCTGCTTTTGGAATTTCTTTGTTGCTGTAAATCCAGGGACGTTCGGAGACTTGAAAAAAAGGTTCTCTAACAAGGAAATAATAAGGATTTATAATTTGAATTGATATTTACTGGGATAAAAATGTTGGAAATCTGGGAAAAAAAAGTTATTAGTGTAGATTTTCAACGAATTTTCTTGGTTCTAGATAAATATTAGAAAATTGACAGTTCTGTCATGATTATTTTAATAAGAACTTGGGATTTTTTGGCAACAGCTTTTCGCACAGGATCTTTGAACTCCTTATTTTGTTTCTTGAATCAGAGAAAAATAAGTTTGAAAAAATGCATGGGTTTAAGAGTAAAAAATGGATATATTTATTATTTTTTAAAGGTGTACACGGAGAAATCCTTCAAGTTGGGCCATGGGGACTTTATGTTTTTGTGGTTCCGTCTTTTATTAATTTTTTAGTGTTATTTCTGATTATAGTATGTAAAAAGCAAAATATTGATCTCTGAAAAATTATTTGGTTTTATTAAGTCGAAATCCCAAGTTTAAATCTGAACAAATAAAAATGATTAAACGGGAATTTGAAAAACTTGCTCTTTTTATTGATCATCTCCCAGAAAAGGAATTGCCTTTGGGTTCGAAATCCCTGATCATTTCCAAACTCAACCAAGCTTATTCAGTTTTGAATGAATCGTTCCAAAACAATGATAATTTCATTTCAAACAATTCCATAATCAATGATCATGGTAATAAATTTCTTTTCCAATTTATAATAAGGAGATATTAATATTATAATTTAAATATTAGAAAAAAAACATCATATTTTTGGAGCACATATCAACCATTGTGGTAAATGTCTCAATCATTTTGCTTTGAAAGAGGAAAATAATAGAGAAAATGCCGAAATTAGATGTGATTTATGTTTCAAAACTGACACCTTTTTGGTATTTTATTTAGAATGTATTGGTTGCTATTCTAAGATTTGTACATTTTGCTCAAGTAATTTAATGTCGAACAGAAATCTGCCCTGTCTGAAATGCAGTGAGGAGATGAAAGAAAAAACTGCAATTATTGGTGGGAAATGGATTTTTTGCGACATTTGCCAAAATAATTTGGGAAGTTATCTGGGATGTGAAAATTGTGACTGGCATTGCTGCACTAATTGTCATAATATTCTAATTATAAAAATTTTCCAAATAACATCAAAGAAAAAATTCAAGGACTTCGAAAAGCTGATGATTGAGGTATTTTTCCTTTTTATTTTCTTTTCCAAAAGACAAAATTTGTAAAAAACGAATTTTTTTTAAGAAAAAAATCGATGATTTAATGCAACAAGAAAGAGTTCAAGATATGACAAACTCCAAAAAGAAAATAGATCAATATCTAAATGACATTTTCAATGTTTCATCATAATTAAAGAAACTCTATTTATTAAACTTTTTGATTTTTTAGATTATCAAGACTAGCTCTAACTACTTGAAATATGATATCCCAACAATAAAATCTTTCCTTAAAGCTCATGGAGAAATCAGCAATTCCAATGGAAATTCAGAAATGGATATCGCGTCTGAAAGGTCCTTAGGAAATATCCAGACTATTACTTCAAAAAGCAATCATCTTGACAACCTTCATCATAATTTACAAAAAAATCAAAGCATTTCTTGGGAAAAAGCTCAGGCTTTGGAAGGTTTTTTCCCTGATAAAAGTTTAACTGTAGCCACTCCAAATAATACAATAAAATTGGATTCAATAACACAAAAAAATACATTGCTACAAAATCCGATTCCTTTTAAACACATTGAAACAAAGGACTATAATGATAACAACAATTTTAATGAGACTCAACAACACCACTCCTATAAACATAGTTCCTCCCTATGGGATAACACCATCCAAGGCCATGAATCAAAAAAAATGGATCAAACAATCTCAAGCACAGCTGTTTTTGATAAAACTATTGCAAGTACTAATGAAAACCACTCATTTTTTAATACTCAGCAACAGTACCCACAAAATAAAAATATTGATCAAACAATCTCAAGCACAGCTCTTTTTGATAGAACAATTGCAAGCACAAAACTTGATAATAGTTTCAATCGCTTCAATATTAATAAAGACCAAAACAATAATCTCGATAAAACGATCGCAAGTGCTACTTTTGAGAAAACGATCGGCAGCTCTATGGGAAATTCAAGATTTGACGATCTCAATAGTTTGACTCTGCTTAATAGTAAAAAAGATCCTAATGCGACTCTTAATACTTCTTCTATTGGAGAAGGTTACCACCAACGTTACAGTTCTTATGATCCAAAAAACGGAGGTTTTGTTTTCTCTTCTCCCATTAATAAAGTGTCATTTTCATCAAATTCTTTTGTCAAAAAGCCTCAAAACAACGATATTGACAATGATAACTTTAAAGAGAAAAGAACAGTTGATAGTGTGGGTTTTTCAGTTTTCAAAGACCAACAAGACAATTCATTTTTGAGCTCTAATAATTTTTCTAACAACAAGAATAATAATCAGACTAATGGTCATAGTAGCTTTAATAATGATCAACAAGGAAACAATATCAATAATCAAACATATAGTTATGGAGGTTTCAATAATGTGTTGTCTGGAATTGCCGGAAATATTTCTGGATTTCAAAATGAATTCGTGCCCCAGACCAAACAAGAAATATCCAGGAGCCTTCTAGAGTTTAATGAAGTAAATCCCAATTCAAAGGTCTCTTTAGTCAATTTACTCTATGATTTCGAAAATGAATTTGAACAATTATGCAGAGCACATACTTTTGAAGAAATAAACAAAGCTACCCTTCAGTTTTTCCAGAAAATAACAACTCAAAATTTGGACAAAATCTACGACCCTTCAAAATTCGATGATAGTTTATATGTTTTCAAAGATTTTACTGCAACGACATTGGAATTAATAGGATCTGGAGGCTACGGAACAGTTCATAACTTCGAAATGAAGGAAAAAAATGTTAAAAGTAATAGTGTTGGAAAAATGTTCCGCATTCCCCAATCCAGCAAAAATGAATTCTACTTCAATTTTAGCTCTTTTTTAAAAGAATGGAGAATCTTGAGATCATTCGAGCATGAAAACATCATAAAAATCATGGGAGTTTTTTATCGTAAGAATTTCACTCAAGATGATATACAAATGGTTGGGTTATTCCTGGAAAAAATGGACATAAATCTTGATGATTATCTGAATGAAATGCGAAGAACATTAAATCTTGCTGAAAAATTGGTTTTAGCTATTAATATTTCTCAAGGGTTAAAATATATTCATGAGGTTCATCATCGTGTTCATCGAGACATGAAGCCTGGCAACATTCTATTAGATCACAAAGGCAAAAACATAAAGATAATTGATTTCGGCACTGTTTCAGAAGATATTCTCCAGAAAAAATACATTATGGATGATGCTTTCACTGTGACTTACGCCCCTCCTGAATTTATCAGATATTATTATTTAAACGAGAAGGTGGAGTTAAATTTCGGGTCTGATATTTGGAGCTTAGGAGTTATATTGTTCGACATTTTTTCTTTAAAATCCCAAAGTTTTGGACTTCCATGGCTTCAAATTTTGACAGATTTTGAAAGGAAAAGCATTGATTTTGCAGTATTGAGGGAACGTTTGGAGAAGGAAGGATTTTTGTTGGAGAAAGACTCAGAAAAATTAAAGGAATTTATCAAAAATCAATTAAATACTTATGTTAATCAGTCAGGCATGAGAAATTTAATGGAAAAATGCTTCTTGATGAAGAGTTCAGAAAGAATGAAAATTGGAGAAGTTGTGGAACAACTAATGAAATTTTTGAAAGAGGCTGAAACGATGGAAAAGAAGGAAGTGGTTAAAAAAGCACAAATACCAATACAAAAAACTGAAATGGAGTTAGAACTAGAAAAAGAGGACAAAAAGAAAAAGGAACTTTTCCATAGGGCTGTCAAAAGAAAAGACAAATTTTAAACGGTTAAAAATGAAGTATATAAAAAAATTTCTCAAAAAATAGAAATAAAGACTCGCAAGTCCTCTCCAATATGCTTGTTTTTCTTTTGTTTTTTGAAAAGCAACTTTATTAAACATTGAATTTTTTATATTTTTTTGTATTTAAGTTCTATTATTATTTATAATCAAAATTAATTTTTGAACCATTTTCCATGAGCTTGACAAAAAAATTTGAGGATTATCTGGACACTTTTCTCCCAGCAGAGTATCTGATAACTCCTTTGACTCGAGCACTTTCCCAAAAAAGAACTCAAGCCATATATGCATTAATCATACAAATTTTTTCTTCCTTATCAGGATTTTCCTTTTTCTTTCTTCGGAGGGTAATTTTATATTAAACATAGATCTTTTTCCTTTTAGGTTGTACTTTATTTAATAGTGAACACCTTTTCACTCACACTGACAATCATTGGATTTTTAGGAGTCTTGGAAATTAAAAAATGGTATATAATAGCTCATGCATTATTAACAACGGGCATCCTTGGAACTTGTTTTTTGTATTCACTTTTGGAGATTTTTTTGAGGCGAGAAGAAGAACTAAGAGTGATAAATAAATCCATTTGAATTATAAATTTTGTATAGGATAAACATATTTCTGAGAACACCATCATGTTTTTAATGAGTTTGCCTTATTTGGTTGATTTTTGTTCTGGTTGCTTCACATTTTATTTTGCTTCGTTATTGCTGAAGTCAGAACAAAAAAATGATGTTGAATTTATCTTTTTGAAAACAAATTATTTTATTCTTTATAAAAGTTTGATGAAGAAGATCATCAAAAAATGTTGGATAATATGCAAAAAAATCAAGATATTTGTGTCATTTGCTCCGATGAGAAAAGGAATGTCATTTTTTATAAATGTGGACATAAAATAACTTGCATGAAATGTGCCTCTCGTTTGAAAGCCCAATTCAATCCATTAAAATGCCCCTTTTGTCGACAAAATGTGGTTGATATAATAAGAACTTATGAAGATTTATAAAAAAATCAGATTGTCTTCCTTTTTTGTTTGTTACTTTTAGAAATTTGAATTTACTTTAATTGAGAGCTTTTAAAATGATTTTAATGAAAATGATTTTAATGAAAATGATTTTAATGAAAATGATTTTAATAATTTGTTTAAAATTAATTTTTAAATAATATAACAAAAATTAATTTAATATCCCTACAATAAAAAAATGCATTTATTTAAAAAAAAATCATTTAAATTAGAAAATTTTCAATTGGATACAAAAAAATTCAATAAATAGAAAAAATAATTTTTTCCGCTTTTAATTCCTGCTTTCCCTGCAAGATCCATTTAATATTTCTTAAAGAATTCAAAGAGGTTGCATAATCTTTGAGCATAGGTTTTTTTCTAAAATTAAATAAGAATAGATCCCTATTGTTTTTTTATTAAAATAACTACCAAATTTTCTTCGTATTCCAAAGAAAGCATTTCTAATTCTTCTTTTTTCATTTTAGCTTCAACCTTTTTGACAACCTCCTCTAATTCCATCATCTTCAATAAGTTATTTTTTAATTGATTGTTTTTTAAAACAAGGTAACCTTATTTTTGATATTTTCATACTCGCTGAAGTTTTCCTTTTCGAGCTCTTTTTCAACACTGCTTTCAATAGTTATTGAAACCTCTTCCATCATTTTTTCGCTTTTTATTTCTTCAAAATTCATCGCTGTGATAATAAGATTAGTCGCATCTTTGTCTCGAAATATAAATTTTACCTGATTCTTCTGGAAATTTGTTGTTTTCTTGCATTTTCGTTTTTTCATCATTATTTGATGCAACTTTGATTTCTTCAATTGTTCTAATTGGTGGTTCTTCGATAATTTTGGTTGGCATTATCGTTATTTTTGTCGCTTCAGGCATTTGAGTTGGACTTTTTATGAATTCATTATCAATAGTGTTAATTTTTGTTATATTATCATGAGCTTTTAAAATTTCAGGATGATTTTTTGGGACTTCCGCAACTTTTTTTTGACCTTCTTGAATTTTTTTCTTTTTTGTAATATTTTCTGTTATTTCAGTTCTGACGGATTTCGTATTTTCAGCTGGAATAACTTTAATTTTTTCTTCCTTTTTATTGGGAGCTGTCTTTTCAGAAAAATTTGATTTCCCTGATTTGGGTGATGATGAGTTTCCGATTGATTTTGCTTTTTCATTGGAAATTGTCTTTTTTCTTTCAGCATTTGGCATCAATGACTCAACATCAACATCTGGTTTCCTCTTTAAGTTTGGTGGTTTTTCACTACTCTCGATTTCCATAATGGATGGATTTGTTGAAATGTTTTGCGGTTTTTTTAGGATTTTTTCCTTAGATTTTGAATCAGCTGATGATTCTAATTTAAAAAGAGAAGACTTTTAGTTTGGAGCAATTTTTAAAGTCTTTTATAATAATATTTGACTTTTTGAATTATTACCTTTTTGATTTGTAGAAATTGCCTTTTCTTTTTCGTTTGATTTAGTTTCTGGTTGCTTTGGTTTGTTTTTGTTGGTGTTGTTTTCATTATTTTGAGTCGGCTTTGGAATTGTTTTTGGTTGATCTGAAAATAAATTTACTTGATTTCATAAATTTTTGTTACCTAGAACTGGTGTTTCGGAAGGGACATTTCGAATTTTGGATGGTTTACGTGGTTCCATCTCGATTTCTTTTTTCATATTATTATTGGCGCTGTTGTTATAACTATTATTATTGTGATGGCTGCTGTCGTTGTTGGAGGTGATGTTGTTATTCGGGTTATTGGTGGGAGGTTTTGTTATTTGAGTTTTTTTCTTGGTAGGCAGCGGAATGATGTTTGAAGGTGGATGTTTTGATTGGTTATTCCTGCTGAGATTGACAATGGTTCCTTGAGATGTAGTTGTATTTACAGTGGTTGTTGCATTTTGATTATTATTTGGGACTCTGTTTGGAATACTTGTCTGACTAGTTTCTTGATTTTGCTTGTTGGGGTCTTGAACTGGGATGTTAGTTGTTATGATTCTGTTGATGTTGCTTTTTTGTCTAGCAATTGGGTTTTGGAGTCCAGAATTCGTGTTTGATTCAATATCAGCATTTGATTTAAGAACCATGATTTTATTATTTTGAGGTTTTTCATATGGCTTTTCAGTATTCGCTTGTTGGACATTGACTTTTTCCTGATGCTTTTCAATTTGCATTTGTTGGACATTAGGCTTTTCATTTTGCATTTGTTGGGCAATAGGCTTTTCAGGAAGTTTCTCGTTAACAACAATAGGCTTTTCAGGAAGTCTTTCGTTTACTTGTTGCTGGACAGGAGGCTTTTCTGGAAGTCTTTCGTTTTGCAACACTTGCTGTGGAGTTGTGTTGATGGTTTTTTCTGTAGAATCACTTGCTTTTTCTGGTTGGGGTTGATTTGGAGCCTTTTTTTTAAAGCAATAAAAAAAAAAACTTGGAAAATTTTACTTTTGGTCTGTATTTTTCACGAAGCTTGCTTTTTAAATCTTCTTCTGGACTAGAGAGAATTTTGAATTTTAAAAAAAGATTGTTATAGATTTTATTTATTAGACCTTATTATGTTTGGGATTTGGCGTGGTGGACTATCTTTTTTATTTTCTGACTAGAAAGAGATGTGTGATGTGTAAGAGGGGAGGACATTCAGAGAAAATGTAAAAAACTGAAAAAAACCAAAAATGTTAAAAACTCTGCATTACCGTTTGCATTTTGTTCCTTCCTTTTTTTTTTCCTTAAAAATCTAATTTGAAAATAATTATTTTTCTTTTTTCTTGCTTTTAATTTATTAATTTTCAAAATTTTCTGACAAAAAAAATTTTGAAAATAATATTTTATACAATTTTAAAATTGTTTTCATCTAATAATTGTTCAATAATGAATTTAGACCCT
>Ga0302186_10001020_pt1 | contig 24048 bp, 30 predicted proteins | sample II_Bog_E1_2_FD_198782 | JGI IMG/M metagenome (GOLD analysis project Ga0302186, IMG submission 198782) | Peat permafrost microbial communities from Stordalen Mire near Abisko, Sweden - II_Bog_E1_1 | ecosystem: Environmental > Terrestrial > Soil > Wetlands > Peat | place: Sweden: Abisko...
TTTTTAATTTTTAGATTTCTTAAAAATCTGAAACTTTAATAAAAAAATTATTTATCAACATCCTATTCGAGTTATTTAAATACTTTAAAAAATTCCTCTTTTTTTCACTAAAAATTTACCTCAAATCCCTTTAAATCCATATTCCTCAGATAAAATGTGTCTTCTTTTTCCAAAACTAAAAAATCCACTTTTTTTCTTTATCAATGTCCTCCTCACCCAAATTTGCCTTCCATCTCAAAACCAAACTTTTTCATTCTCCACTTCCTTCCAATCCCCAAACAAAGACCAAACTTTCCATAGATTCCTCTTCTTCTTCCTCACGCTCCAGTTTCAACATCTGGCCTACTAAAACTACTTCCATCCGAGAAGAAGACTTCCTTAAGCTTTATAAGCATCGTTACCTCAGATATGTCTCGAGCCAACCATCAGAAAAGAACCAAAATCTAGAAATCATCCAGAATGTCTATCAATTAGTTGGAGAAAAGACTTTCAAATTGGTGAATTGGAGGGATTTTGCTCTAGAAAAGCAGCCACAAAGGAATGCATTGACTAAAAAGCCAACTAAATTGAGTGTTTTTGGAATGATGAATGCAGAGAAATCAGGGAAAACATCACCAAAATCGCCTTTAAGTCCGAAAAGTCCTAAAAGATCGATTTCTCCAAAGAAAAAAACAACGAAATTGCCTTTGTTGAATAAGATCAAAGTCAAAGGGAAAAAGACTGAACTATTATTACTAAATGTTCAATAAAATAATAAATAAAATCGAACTCTTTATTTCTTAAATAAAAATGAGCACTTTTGAAGAAGGTCTTATTCCTTCTGCTTTACAAAAACCGTCTTTTTCTTGTTGCCGCTTTCTCTTTCCTTGCTTCTTTAATAAACAGCTGAAAAAAGAACAAAATACCATCGATTCTCCATTAAATTCAACAAAATCTCGTGAAATTTCAATTCAAAGACCTAGAAAATTGTCACATTCAAGCACCACTGAGACAAATTTTCCTGCAAAAAACCCAGAAATTAACGAAAAACCAGAAAAAGGCATTAATATTTTCCCAGACCAGAAACATCCAATAGAAAATTACCCATTAAACTCGTTGTTTTGTCTAGAAACTCAAGACAAAAAAAGGCAAATTCTCGTCAAAATCACGGAAAAACGTTTCGATGTCATAAAAAATAAGAACCCCGCGATTTCTCTTCAAATCCCACAGGATTATAAGCAAAAAATCCCCTTGCCTCAAGTGATAGAATATGTGGTTTCAAGGATGAAAAGTCTTTTTTGTCTGGATTTTTCAAATGGGATTGGAGAATACACGATTCCTTTAATTAGACAATGCGAATATCTCATAAGTGGATTTAATAATTTGTCAAAATGCCAAAAAACCATTGAAAACTTAAAGAAAACAGGAATTGATCATAATATTGCGAATATGATCAATTTCAATGATTTTGAATGGGATTTAAAGGGGAAATTCGATTGTTTATTCTTGAATCCTTATACGATTTTTCCGGATTTTTGTTCGAAATCGTTGAATTCTGAGAAAACGATGGCTTTCCTTTATAAATTGAAGAAGAAAACGCTGGGTTTTGTGATGGTTTTGCATAGAAATACTGATAATATTGATAATTTAATCGAATTATTGAGTTTTTTGGCTCAGAGACAAACGAAAGCTGGGTTTGAAATAATGAAAATCTATTATAATGAAAAGTTGAAGTTTATATATATTTTCCAAGGCGATATTGCGAATCTAACAATAGAAGAGGAGGTCGATTATTTATGCAAGATTTTCTTGGAAAAATGTGAAAAAAGAAGGAATTTCGAGCTTGATTTAGGAATAAAAATTCACAATATGCTGAATTTCCTTAGTAAAACCCTGGGGAACTCGAGAATCCTTTACATTTTTAGCAAAGCTCAAGAAAAAGTGACAGAAACTTGTGATTTATTTGATACTTTCAAGAAAATTATCAAAAAAAACAGAACCTTTCAAAAATCTACCTCATTTGTTTCCGCTTTAAGCAATTTTCGAGGCTTTAAGTTCTTAATGAATTCAGGGATTCCAAATAATCAATTTCTAATAGAAGATTCAAATGAACCATCCTTTAATGAAAGGCCTTATTCATTAAATGAAGATTTTAGACGTTCAGAAGATGAGATTATAGATAAAAGGAGCAATTCATCAGATGAATATTATTTATCAGAATATTCTAATAATAATACTTCTAATGAAGATTCCAATGAAGGCAGAAAGAAAACGATTGAAAATGATCGGAATAATGATGACGATTTCGAAATAATTCAAGCCAACACTTTAACAGAACCGAAACTTTCAATAAAAATGAGACCACTTTCTTTTAACGACGAAAAAGAAGAATATAAGAAGGATTCAATACAAAAGAAGAAGACTTTCGAAGAAAGTGAACATATTCGCGATTTATAATATGTTTTATCAAAAAACTTTTTAGTAATTTAAAATCTGCAAAATTTATAAAGTATTTTTTATTGTTCCGATTTTTGACTAGAATTCAAAATTTTTTTTTTTCGTCTTTTTGAAAAACTATGGATAATCTTCTCACTTTCAGACTTTGGAAGAAAATGACCTTTTCGCGATTTATATTATTTTTTTCATAATTAACGTTTTTTTTAATTTAAAATCTGCAAAATTTATATATCATTTTTTTTGCCATTTTTTTCATGGAATTCAAAGAATTTCGTTTTCACATTTTCCATAAACTCGGGCAAAAATTAATTTATGACTCATTTTTTTTTGCCGATTTTTTCATGGAATTCAAAGAATTTCATTTTCGTCATTTTCCATAAATTCGGGATAATCTTCTCGCTTTCCCCGATCAATTGTAACACATTCCCGCATTCTATTACTGGTTCTGGGTTAATTTCTATGATTTGGCAGTCTTTAGAGATTGCCTCCCCTACAATTCTAGATGCTAAATTCGTCTCCAATCTTGTCCCAATCACTATCAAACAATCCATATTTTCGATTTTTTTCATAGCAGTGTCTTTCTTATAGAATTCTTCATTATAAGATTCATCAAAGAATAAAGTATGTGGTCTAGCAAGTCCTTTACAAATGGGGCATTTTGGGACTGAGATTTGTCCTTTTTCATAGGAAGAAAGAGGAACTTCTGGACTGGGGAACAGTTTGATTGTACATGAGGCATCACAACGCATATAATTGATGTTTCCATGGATTTCGAAGATATTATCAAAGAAACCATAAGAAGGATTGTCTTGTGAGAAAAGATGAGGAATTATTGGTTCCATTTTGGATTCTTCGTGGCTCGTATTATTGCGCATAGCGAGAAAGGATTGAAATTTACAAAAGCTTTCAATATGGAAATTATCCATATTCTTATGATATCAATTAAAATTGTTATTTAGAAGGAATTATAAAGACTTGAGTGATCAAGGTGCATTCAATATCATTTTCTTCACAAAATTGCTGGATTTCTGATACCACAGTATGGCAAACATTAGGAGAGGAAAGTCTCACCATTCTTTTAAACTCGTAATGCCAATCCCAGACTTCTTCCGGCTTTTCTTTGAAATATTTATAGGTTAAGAAATCCTGAGCCTTCACGCTTTCATCTATCAAAATAACATAATATTCATAATTATGAAGTTTAAACTGTTTTTTGTGGTCCATAACCCACCTTTTCCTCTGAATGTGGGGATTCCACTGGCAACCGAAATGCCAGCGCCTGTGAGAATGACTAAATTAGTCTTGGCAATCAATGATTCAGCCACAGATTCTACATCAGATATTGAAGGCTGATACATTTTTTCAGCGCTTAATCCATTTTTATGGGCTGGACCCAAAAGACCGCTGCTTTGGAGCCCTTCGGCTAATTTAAAAGTGAAATTATCCATGACATTTTGAAATTCTAGGATTTTTCTTAAAAAAGATAAAAAATAAAAAGGGGACTGACTATTCTGAAAATCTTGAAATTTTTGATCGGTGGCTTTGCATTCATCTTGTGTTTTTTTTAATGAAGCCAATGTTTTTTCGATGCTTGCGAGGGTCTAAATATTTTACTTAATATGGAAAAATTATTTTTCTTGATACTTCATTAGTTTTTTTTGTAGTTTCATCAACCAATCTTCTAACTCTATCCGATTCATTTTCTGCATTTTTCGCGTCGACTCGAACATTTGACGCAATTTTCGTGACATTTTCTATTGTTTTTTCTTTCTCAACTATATTCGTAACATTTGATTTATTGTTCTCTGCATTTTTTTCATTAGATATTTCTTCGTTTTTCATATTTTTCTCATCTTTTTTAATAGATAAGTTATTTTCCACAACGTTTTCTGCATTGTTTATTTTAGAATTTGGTTTTTGCAACAAATCCTTATTATCTTCAAGGACATCATAGGCTCGAAAAGCAGCGTAGAGCTGTTTTTTCTCATCAGGTTTATAATCATTTTCTAGAACTCCCCCACATAAGATGCAATCTTTACACTTTTTAAAAAAACGAATAAATATTAAGCCAGTTGGCGTTTTCAAAGACAATTAGAAAATATCCACTTGACATTCATCCCAATTGCAACAATGGTCCAGACAACATCTCATGGTGAGACAATAAGGACAGTTTTTCTTTTTTTTCTTAATATCCATTCGGGGGTAAAAAAAAAAAAAAATTTAATGAAAAATCAAAAAATAGAGAAAATAAACCCATGTAAATTTTTTTTCTCAAATCTTTAAAAAAATAGAAATTTAATGTTTAAATGAGGGTTCTGAACCCAAATTGTCCAGATCTCCTAAGACATTGCAAATTATCTTTGATACACATTCATCTGTGGCAGCCACTATGAACAAATCCCTTTCATATGGTAATAAATAACTCTTCGAGGCAGGAGCCAATGAAACATTACTTAAAATCAAAGCACATAATTTGGTGATTTTATCGTTTTTCTTCCCAACTCCTGAACTTAATAAGGCGATAAGTCTCATCACACATTTTGGCTGACGAGCTATAGCTACTCGAGTGGACATTTTCAAATCCGAAAGGAAACAAAATAATTCAAGCACTCCTTCTCTGACTTCAATTGAAGGTGATATCAATAATTTATTCAAATCTTCTAAATAATTGTTGAGTAATTCTTCCAGAATCAACTCGTTTTCTTGGAAAACAATCAAATGTCTCAAAGTTTCCACTGCTGATTCTAGATCTTCTGTGTTGTCCGAATTTAACAAACAAATCATTTTATTAAGGAAAAGATGCGGCTCGCAATGCAATTGTTTAACTTGGATGAATTTGCTGGTGTTTGAAATTATTTCCAAGGTGTTTTTCTGAATGGGAGGATTATTAGTTTTCAGGAATAATTCTATTATCAAAGGATGGAGTTTTTCATGCTTATAAATAGCATGGTCATTAGATTTAATGAAGGAAAGATTTCTGAGAACTTGCAATAAACTAACAGTTTGTTCTATGAGATGAACCTCAGATACACTTTCATATCTCATAGCAATATAAGCTTCGTTGTTTCTAAATCCTTCTAAGGGTTTATTGCGAAAAACACTGACAGGATGGTTATATTGTTCGAAAACATTCAAATGGCTATTATTGGCTTGATTTTCAGCCAATGAAATTTTATCATTTCCCAAAAGACTCGGAATATTGGATAAAATGGTCTCTAAATAATGGGTAATATTGTCAAGAAGTGCAGGGTATTGTTCCAACATAAAAGATACATTCGGATTTGAAGAAAACAAAAGCAATGAATTTATCGCGAACATTATTTCCTCCTGCAAATGTGATTCGAAAGCCAATAAAATCCTCTTAATCTCGCTAACCATAGGATACAATTTACTCTTTCTGGTGTAAAAAATCTCCTGATTCTTATCAATCCCCTGATATTTCTCCTGTAAAGCTTGACTTAAGTTTGATTGGCCACCCCCAACATTCGTGTTCATTCCACCAGAACCTATATTGTTCTTCATTTCCATGTTTGAAACACTGCCTTGAGGACTTTCATTTCCTCTATAACTTTCTTCATTTTTCTTGAATTTCTTTCGTTCTCTAATACCCAATAATTCAGGGATTGCAGCATCATCTTCTCTGCCGAATAAATATTTTTGTTCATATGCCAAAAGATATTTGGAATAATGGTTACGAAGAGTGAAGGAAGCAGAGGTACAACTTGGGGGCAGACCAAATTCGTTAACGATTTCTTTCCAAAGTTTATTTTGACTTACGATTTGAGCACCACCACGCTTGCAGACAGCTTTGTAAAGATGATAGAGGTTCAACTCTCGACCTCCTATTTGAGGAATTTTGAGGTTATTATGACCACGGGATGCCCAGAAATCTTGCAGGGATTTACGGAATTGTTTGGATTCATCTTTTTCGTTCATTTTGTTTTGAAAATGGTTTTTTTCTTCTTTTTTTTTATGTTTTTTTTTGTTTTTTGGAGGGATTTTTCTTAAAATTTTTGATCTTAATTTCTTTATGTGTTTTTTTTTTCAATTAATGTTTAAAATTCATTTTTCGATAGATTCTGAGATTTTTTTATCATTTAAATAAAAACCATAAAAAATTATTTGTCATATAATTTATTTGATTTTAATATCAGATGCTTAATAAAACTGAAAAAATATGTAAAACTTCTTCTAATAGTCACTCAACAATTTTATTTTCTTCAGTTCATCTTTGAAATTTTCCACTTTGAAAACTTGATCCTTTTTATTAAATTTGACTCTAAATTTTTTCTTCGTCGATGACTCATCAGAATACCTTGGTTTTATTGATGATTTTGTTGGTGACATAGTGTTCGATCTTCTCAAAGGAGAAGGTTTCTCATCTTCTTTTGCATGTTTCTTTCTTGGACTAACGATGGCTTCAACATTCTTGTTATTTTTTCCGATGTCGATCTTTAAATCATTATGATGTTTTTTGGGTTTTTTAATTTTATGGTCATGGATTTCTTCTTTTTCATTTCTCTTTTGATTTAGAGGTTTCTCTTTGTTTTCATTTTTTACTTCGTTTTCCTTTTTTTCCTCAAAAAACATTTGGACAATTTTTTCATGATTTTTAGTTTTTTCTTCCTTTATTTTCGATACAGGAGGTTTTGGTGAGCTAGGGATTGTGGCTTGTTGTACAGTATGTATATGTGTCCCATTTAAATATTTCGCATTTAAATGTGTAATGAATTTCGTCTCCATTTTCATAAAAGATTGTTGAGAAAGCAAACCTGTGGATGTTATTTCCATTGTGATATCCAAATTCTGTGTCGAAAAAAGAGAGTGTTGTGAGAGATAGTGTCGATTTGAATCATCGTTCATAATTTTAATTCTTTAAAAATTTCTGCTTCTTTCTTTAGCTCAAATGTGAGAAGAAAAAAAAATTAAATAAAACTACTTACGTCTTTTCAAAAATTTATAATAATTTCAAAACCAAATCTTAGCTTTTTTTGTAAAGCCGACCTTAAAAAGGTCTTCACCGATTCACAACATCAACATATTTTTCTTTTTAACAAAATGGGAAACTGCACCGGAATTCATACTAGTGTACATGCCAAGCCTTCCGTCATTGAAATCAACGACCCCTTTAAAGATTCAACTCCTTTAAAGCCTTGGAAGTTAGTAACCCATCTTTCTCAGAAAACTCAACCGAGTCTGTTCGATTATGATGATCATGAAATATCCAAATTCAAAGCCCAAATAGATAAGAGTGGTAAATATTTGTCAACTTCCAAAGGTTTACAAGTTTTGTCAGAAGTAATTTATATTTTTTGAAAACCTTAAGAAAAAAATGAATTTTTAGGATTCCAACTCTTTAGAAGGATTGAAAGATCCGAATGTTGAACTTGCAATGAATGTTCATTTGACTGATGAGACTTTGGAGATCAAAGCAGCAAACGAAGGCAAGGAATTATGGAGGGTTTTGAGGACCACTTCTGTAAACAAATGCAATAAATGTTCCCTCCATGAGAAGGATATCATAAAATTGGGTAATTTCCATTGCTTCGTCAAAAAGATCCAGATCATAGAATCTAACCTTGATAAAAGCGCCTCCGTTTCAAGTCAAGATGTCATTTATCGTTCAGATGTCGATGATGACATTGACCATATGAAGGAAATTGGTCAAAATATGAAAAATTACACTTCAAATCAGCCACATTTCATCCAAATGAAACAAAGTCCCACTCTCAGTTCAGACGATAAGAACAGAATTTGTCGGATTTGTCTGAGTGATGAAAACACTGCAGCTGATCCCCTTATCAACCCTTGCAAATGTTCGGGGTCTATGAAATGGATTCATTTGGAATGTTTGAGAAAATGGCTGACAAATAAGATAGAAATTGTGGAGGATGAAGTCATCCGAATTTACGCTTGGAAGGATCTCAATTGCGAGCTTTGCAAAGGCCATTTAAAAAGTAACAAATTCCCATCATTTCCTTTTAATTATTAATTTTTTTTTTAGCTGATCTTGTCTGTGAGGATTCGCAAATACAGTTGTTAGACATGAAACCCACCAAAAATTCCTTCATTTCTTTTGTTTCTTTAGACCCTGATGAACAACAAAAGTTTTATCTCTTTGTTTTAAACCTTGATAAACAGGAAGAAATCAACATTGGGAGATTTACTGAATGTGATCTGAGAATCAATGAAATTTCAGTATCCAGATACCATTCCAAAATTTACAAGAAAGCCAACAAAGTTTATATTGAAGATCTACAATCAAAGTTTGGAACCTTGATCAAAATTCCGGAAAAAGGTCTTTTGCTGGATAGACATCAGAGAGGAACAATTTCATTGCAAACAGGAAGAACTTTTGTTCAAGTTTCAAATTTGTAAAGAGTTTGTATTTATCCGTTTTCTTTAACGATATATTTAATAAATAAGCCTTATATATCATATATAATATCTATTTTTTATATTAATGTCCATTTTTTTATTGAATCTTGTTTTGAATTGAATACGTATGAATTAAACAAAAATTATATCGATTTATAGTAGTCTTAATGAAAGTATTATGATTTCGAGATAAAAAATCTAAAAATGAAAAAAAACTAATTTATTTTTTTTTTCTTTTTGTCCCAATAAAATTATTAGCAGAACAGAAAGTCAAAATTTTAATGATAAAAGCAATTCATATTTACAACTATGACAGTCATTCTGATGACCTTTATATTATTGATAGTTTGATTGACACCATCATTTCACCCCTATTAGTTGGTATGATGATAATTTGGATGGCTTATCGTTCCCATGCATTATCTCGTCTTGCTCAAGCCAGAAAAAAATTAATTCCATTTTCCTTTCAACTTAGGGCATTTTTCCTCTTCTTCCTTAGTTTCTTATATTTAATTATGGTCATTTTCACATGCACCACACATTTCCTAATATTTGATTATGAAGATCCTTTTTCAATAATTACTTCGGGACTGATGGTGATAATTTTTATTTGGGAAGTAATTTTGCTGAGATTTGAGTTTCTGAAGGGAGTCCCCTTTTTTTTTGTGCATAAAGTCTTTTGGATGATCTTTTTTCTCATTGCAACTGCGAATGTTGCGCTCGATTTCATTGTAAAAGAAGGTTTTTATTTTAATAAGGGATTGGACTTTTTGCCAGAATTATAAATTCATTTATAATAATAATAATAATAAAATAAGAGAAATTTGGGGGGAGGGGGGGGGGGGTAATCATGGGAAACAATTTTGTTTAATATAACAATTTGTTTTTATTTTAGTTCCTTGAAGAAATCACAATTATGCATTTAATTATTGATATTTGCAAATTCACAGACACTTTCATGCTGATTGTTTATAGTATTTTCATAAAAACTCAAGATTTGAGAGAACATGAGAACGTGGATTTATTTAATTCAAGTAAATCACCCTTAGTTGCAGAAAATATTCAATCTCTCCTTGCATTTGAGAGAAAAAATCAACATAGGCGAACAAATGCTGAAGAATCTTCCACTTATGAAGTTATTGATAACAAACCGAAAAAACACCCTGTTCAAATAAAAATTGAGGTGAAATCGAAAGTTATATTTAGGCACCATGAAGCATTTTATGAGATAAAAATCAATCTAAACCAAAATGAAAAAACTTATAAAGTTTGGAAATCTTTGAAGAACTTTCTAGATTTGGAAAAAACTCTCCTCAAAGATGTCCAAAGCAAGGCAACTCTGTTTTGTAAATCCTTCGAAGATATTGTTTGTTTTAGTAATTGTTTGGATTGCAAAGACTCTCATCAGGCAATCTCATTATCCAATTGTACTATTATTCAAACTTTCAATGAATACCTCAACAAATTAACCAATTATCTTGAACTTATGAATATTTATGTTGTTCTTTTTTTAGACATTCCAGAACCCTATAGGAAGCTAATTCTTCAGGCTAATAACCAACAATTGGAGAGGCTAATAGAAACAAAAAGCAGAAAACCCATGTTTAACAAAGATTGTTCCAAGACTTTGAATGAGATTTATTTTGATGTTTTTGAAATGGAATTCATACAAGAATGTGAGAATTTTATGACAATTGAATTACATTTGTTGGAGCTTCCGAGTGAGAAATGGATCGCTACAAGAAAAAAGACTGAAATAATAGATTTTGTGAAGAAATATAAAAGTATATTCTTGGAGGACTCGCTTTTTGGGGAACATAATTTGAAGGAAAAATTTAAAAGGGTATGCAATGAAAGCAAAGAAAATTTCATAGATAAGGAATTTTTGGAATTTTTAGGGGTTGGTGAAAGAACGTCAAATATGATAAAAATCGCCAATTCCGATACAGAGAAAAGATTAATGAAAGAATTGAAAATAGAAATTGTGGATGTGATGGAAATTTTCAATAAAGATAAACAAAAGGAAAGTCTTTATTACAACATTTTAGTGGAAAGCGAGGAAAAAAACGACAAAAAAGTCGTGTTTTTCAAAAACATTTACAAAAAATATGGAAACTTTAAGGAACTCCATACCATTTTATTGAAAAAGTTCCATGATTATGTCAAAGATTTACCAAATTTGCCAGAAAAACCGGAAATTTCGGGGATAGAATGCAAATCCTGCGAACTTAAAGAAGAGTTAGAATGGTATTTAAGACAACTTATCAAATTTCCGTATATTAGTCAATCACTGGCCTTTCGTAGATTTTTAAATGTATGTTTCTTGAAAGGATCATTCATTGAAGAACCTTTTGTGGAGAGACGCGATAAAATGACATTTTTTGAATGATGATTTCACAAAAATCCAATTTTGTGAAAAAATTTCATATATACAAAAATTTGTTTTTAATTACCTAATAGTAATTTTGTTAAAATCTTAAAATGATCATTTTATTAAAAAATAAGCATATTTGAAAAAAAAAAAAAAAAATTGATAAGCGCCAAAATTTCTGAAAATAAAAAACAAATTATAAATTCGTCTTTGTTATTAACAACCAATGTCTTCTTTTTTTTCATGTTATGACTCCATAAAATTAATGGACAAACAGACTTTTTTATTGTTTCCAAATTTTTCGGAGAACTATAAATTTGAGGAGGACATGCAATATCTTATTCAAAACACGAATAGTCATACATTGAAGGAGTTTCTATGGATGATCAAATTAATCAAAGTTAAAGTAAATCTGTTTTTATTTCTCTGGTTTTTAAAAACCCATGCTTCTTTAGGACTTACAAGTAAATCATGAAAAATTGTTGTTTTATTTATTGGACAGTCTTTCCTATAATGAAGGTGAAACCAGTTTTATTGAATCCTTTGATCTGGTAAGTTTATAAGCTATTATACTTGTAAATTTTCTCATAGTATAAAAAAGCCCTTCGACTGACCATAAATTCATTAATAAAAAAAAGAGGAACCAATTTTGATCAAGAACAAGCTTTATATTCTGGACAACGTCTGATTGAATTTCTATCTAGTTTCCTATTTCCAATTTCATTCAAAGAAGCTTTAAATAATAATACTATTAATTCAAATAATGAAAAACATCATCAAAATGAATTGCAAAATTTTTTATGGAACTTTGTTGGAAAGTAGTTCATTTTTATTTACTTATTAGATTAAAGAATGAAAAATATAAAAAGAGAAATCGATTATGATGAAATTAGTTTTTTCAAATATCTATCATCAAATGGAAAAATCGACATAAACTTCTGTTATTTGATAACATTAATTATCTATATAATGAATGAAATTTCCCTTTCAAATTCTCTCAAATCAACATTAAATAGCACTCTCTATCTGAAATATAGAGAATTTTTGATTAATTTCGAAAGATATCTTCAGAAATACTTAGTGAGTTTTCCTGCGTCTTGGAATATTTTGACAACGATCATGGTTTATATGATGAGGGAAGCTCACAATCCCTGTGTCAAAATCGATATTGAAAATTTTCTTTTGTTCATTGATGATATTATTTTGATTATCAGTCAGAACTTGCCTTATGTTCAAGAAAATTTTGTGAAAGAAGAAAAAGAAATTTTTTCTGTTTTCATAACATTTTTAAAGTTCATCAAAAATAAAGGTCTAATATAAATTATTCAATTTTTAGAAAATAATTAGGAAATTCTGAAGACAATTTCATGAAACATCAATTATTCAAAGATAATCTCTTCAAAATAGCAAAAATCTTTAAATACTTGACTTCAAAAAATGTTCATTTTGATTTTGAAATCCAGAAAGTGATTTTAAAATAATTTAATCATTCTTAAAAGTTTTAGAAAATTAGAACAGTCTTGGAATTTTTCTTCTCGTTTCCAAATCAAATTTATTTGATAAATTATATATTAGAAGACCAATTTCTCATGAATTTTTCATTTTCCTTAGATTTATTTTTCTCGAACAAAATATCAATGATTCAAAAATATCAAGACCCTCTTTCAATGAATTTTCTCTTGTTTTTTCAAACACAAACGAATTTTGAAAATTTAATTAAATTAATCAATTCTGATTTTTTTAAAGATGTAAAGCAATTAATTTTTATGTTATCTAACTTTGTTTTAGGAAGAGAATAAATCCAGTTTTTTAGAGTTAATGATAAGAACTGAATTCAGTCTTTCTAAAGAAAATGTCAAACTCAATTCAAATTTATGGATACAAGTAACGAACTTTATTGCAAAAGAATGGAATGAACCAAAAGGATATAGAATAATTTTGCATTTGCTGATTATTATTCCAAAGGAATACTTTTTTGAGGATGTCAAATTTATCGAATATTTTAACAAAACATTTGATGTTGTTTTGAATGATCTGAATGAAACCTATGAATTTTTAAAATTTGAGCTAAAAAATCTTGATCTTCTATTGAAAATGCCTGAAATTTATTGTTGTTTCATTGAAAAAATTGCATTTACTCTTATCAATCTTGTCAGTCACCCAGAAATCTCACAAGATGAGAAAAATCTAATTGTTTTTCAAGCAAAATTTGCAGAATTCTTTAATTGTGCACTTTTTTTCCTCAATTTCCCTTTAATTCTCCAAAAGAAAAGGAAATTTCGATTTTTGAAGTCTTCAATGGAAAATAATAAAAAAGAATTTCTCATTTTTACTCCAAATTATTGTGTTTCTTGTGGCAAAAAAATTTCTATTCAGAACCGAATCTTTTCTATCAAAAACGGATTTAATATGATTATTTGCAAAGAATGCGATTATATTATAAATCCGTATTATTGCAATGACGGAACTTTTTTGGGGTCCGAATTTGAAATTGATAGTTATTTGGTGGAGTTGTGTCAGGAAAAGTCCATCGAGTTGAGAACTAGCATTTTAAACAAAATTAATGAAGAAAAAGAAGGAATGAAAATTGAAAGCAATTTCCTTTGTCTTGATTATTTTTTTCGAGATTTTAAATTTGTTGTGATTTTAATATTATATAACATTATGAAAGATTTTTTGATATACGAATAATATTAAAACGCAAATTATTTTTTCTTTATCAATATTCAAAAAAGTTTGAAAAAAAAATTATTGAAATTTAATATTTTTTTGGTTATTTCATGTCATTAAAAAGAAAAATTTGAATTTATAAATCAAAACGAAATGAATAAAAAAGGAGGAATGCAAGATCGAAATCTCGAAGATCCATTCGACGAGGAGGAAGATTTTAAAGGTGATTTTATGAATAAAGGTACAAAGCCAAAAGACAAAAATATAATGGGTGAGGATTTTGACAATGATATGAGAGGAGGAAAATCTAAAAACATTATGGAAAATAGATCAACAAAGCCAATGCCTGAAATGTCAATAAAAACCACAAAAAATATGTTCGAAACTAATTCCAAAGTGGGAGGTCTTGAAACTTCCTCCTTTAGTAATAGAGGAGGGATTGGAATGGCAAATGAAGAAAAAACTTTTTCAATGAAATATCGTGATAATATTAGAAAAATTTTCGATGAATGTTCTGAAAAAGGAGAAATTGAAATTCCCAAACTCAAGGGATTGTTGGCAGAAGCAGGTTTTTTCGGAAAGAGATTTAATTTGAAAATGAATTTTAGATGTGAATAAGGCATTTTCAATTTTGACAAAAAAACTCAATAATACGGAAAAAAACAGAAAAGGTTATGGTCAAAAAATGAGGGAAGAGATCTTAAAATATGATGATTTTGAAAAGCTTTTTGAGTTCGACTTAAAAAAGGTAGATATTTTATAACTTTGAATATTTGTTCTGGTTTTTGTAGGAAGATGATTTTGATATTTTATTTGAAACTATTGATGAATTAGGAAATAACTCAAATTCCATTGGATTAGCTGAATTGGAACAAGCTAATAGGCATTATGGTTCTGAATTTTTTTCGAAATTTTCTTTAAGTCGACCTAGATTTGGGTTTGAGTGCTGAAGATATGGAAATTATGCTAAAATACATTGGAAAAGATCCTAATGTTGTGACGAAAGAAGAACTAAAAAAGGCTATGGGAGTCATGAATTAAAATTTAAATAGAAAATGAATTATAATTATCGGAAAATACATTTTCAAAATTTCATAATAAAAAATTTTTGTTGTTTTTTAAGAAAATGAAAATCCATTTTTTTTTTTTAAATTGAAAAAAAAAACAGCTGTTATTTCTTGTATAAATAATTTTTAAAATGACTCAAATTTTTAGCAGAATTAAATTAATTGTTTCAAAGTAGTTCAAAAAAATATCCCAAAATTTATGAATTTTTCATTATTTTATTTTTAAAATAATGAATAATAATAATAATTCCTTCCCTCTTCCTCCTCATGGGTATTATATGTACCCTCCCAATAATTATTCCTACATTCCTCCTCAACCAAGTTCCGTCTTTTGTTACGCCCACTATCCAGATTATCAAACAACCAATGCATTTTTTCGTTATTCCATGCCTCCTCAAGTCAATAATCTTCAAATTTCTCACAGACGTCCAATAAAATCAGCCCAAAGTGATGCAATTATCATTATAGATGATGAAATCCCAGAAGTTAAGACCTGCCACATCTCTAAGAGTGTCGCATTGACTAATTTAAAGGAGCCTAAACAGAAGCAACCCCAAACCCGAACTTTGAATCTAACAAATGATGAATATCAATATTTGGAGAAAAAAGTATGTGAAAAGTGCCGGAGAGTGGAATCTGACGATAAGCTGCTTTTATGTGACTATTGTGACGACGCCTATCATTCCTATTGCTTGGGAGAAGTATTAGTAGATTTACCAGAAGAACATGAAATTTGGGCCTGTCCATCATGTCGTTCAGAGTTAGAACAAATAGAAAAGAAGGAGAAAATGGAAAGAGAATCAGAAATTGAAAATTTAAGAGCATCGAATAATTGTTTCGTATTATTGGATCCTCATTTTAAGAACCTATGGATGAAAAATGCCTTAATGAGGAACAATCAAATGGCAGGGCAAATTAATCCTGAATTTCAAGATATTTCTCGTTTTCAAATAAATTCAGAGGTATTTCAGAATTTTAATCATTTTTTTTTTTAGGGTGGTATGGAAGAAAATAATTTAAGTTTAAAGGTCTGCACTTCATGCAAAAATCCTTTTTCCCAAGAAAAACAAGATCAATGCTTTATATGCAAGAAGAAATTTCATATGAAATGTTTAAATCCAAAAAATGTGGATCAGGGAATTATTTGCTACATTTGCGAAGACAGAGTCAAAAGTTATTTTCTGATAATATTAAAAGTAAAAACATTTTATTAAGGCGCAATACCAGAGAATTTCTGCGAATTTTTTGAAAAATTTCAAACTGCAATAGAACCCACTTCGCTTAGAATACGAAAGAAAAAGAAATCTTATATTTACAAAACTGCAAAGATTTTCAGATTACCTGTTTTTTCATCGCCTTCGCTTATGCTGGAACAAAAAAAAAACCTTTATTATTATTTGAAAGCCCGAGGGATGGAATTTAGTGATGACTTAGTTTATGATGAGCTGAAATGTCCTTCTACTATGAATTTTGCGAACCTAGAACCCCAACTCAAGGAACTTAAAAAGGCTAACATTGAAATCATAAATAAATTTAAAGAAATGAGTCGTCATGGCAATTATTCGCCAGTTTTGATTGAGGAAGATAAATTACAGGGTTTCATCGTAAAGGCTTACGAAAATATTCCAAAAAGAACATTGATTTGCGAATATGCAGGAGAGGTGGATTATGCACGGAATAAAATCTTCGAAAAAAATAATGATAGTATTATGATGTTGCTCAGAACCACAAGATCAAAGACCAGTTTAGTGATTTGTCCAAAAAAATTCGCCAACATTGCTAAATTCATCAGCGGAATCAATAACTTTGATCCTTCTTCTAAGGATAAGCAAAATGTAAAATTTTTTCATAATATTTTTTTAAAAACTTAATTTTTTATTTTTCTTGTTATTTTTTACATTCGATAGGTTTTTTTTTTTGAGTTTTTTATTAAATTTTAAAAATGTTAATTTTATTTTTAGGTCAATAGTGTCAGATTCAGTATTAATAATCAAGCGAGAGTGTTTTTATACGCGAAGAGGAAAATAAACGCTGGAGAAATATTGTATTATGATTATAATGCGGGCGGTCTGAACGAATATCCGACCCTTGGATTTGTTTAGCAATACATTTAAAAATCAATAATTTAAAAAGAAGATTTATTATTCAATCGTCAATATTGCTCATATTTCATTCTCATTATTAAAATAACATTGTCAAAAACAAATCGATAAATTACTATTTTAAAGAATAAAAAACCAAAGAAAACTATATAAATGGGAAATTGTCATCACTATTGTAATGCTTCCGATCCTGAACCAATGAAATCATCTGAAAAAATCACAGAAATAGAAAAAGAACTTATTCTTAATTTAGAAGTCAAAGAACTGAAGAAGAAGTTTCCTGAAAATATTTCTCTTCCGCATATTCAGTCTGAAAGCAATTTACTGTTAGAAAGCAAAAAAAACTATAAGAAAAAACCCGTGTACACAAATGGCTCATTGCATTTAGCTAGTGAGGATGACGTCCATGAAGATCAAAAATCTACTTCGAGTCATCGAACAAACGATCTTAACACCCTCAAAGCTATTAAAAAACCAACATTAAATACAAATTCATCAAAACAATGCAATGATGTCCCTAAAAAACTAATGGAACCCAAGAAGAAAAAATCTATAGTGCAGAAAACCAAAATTGAAAAGAATAAATGTTTAAAGGAAATATCACCTGGTGTGATTTATGAAGGCGAATTAATTGATGGAAAACGAATTGGTAAAGGTGTTCAGAAATGGGTTGACGGGACTATATATGAGGGAGAATGGAAAGAGGATAAGGCAAATGGTAAGGGAAAATTGATCCATCGAGAAGGAGACACATATGAAGGAGAATGGACTAATGACAAAGCAAATGGTTTTGGAGTGTATAAAAACCCGAAGGGTGGTAATTACGAAGGTCAATGGTTAAATGACCTACAACATGGAAAAGGTAAAGAAGATTGGCCTGATGGATCGTTTTATGATGGAGAGTTTAAAATGGGAATGAAACATGGAAAAGGAAAAATTGTGTTTGCTGATGGGGCTAGTTATGAAGGAGATTTCTTTGAAAATAATATTCAAGGTGTAGGGGATTATCTTTGGATCGACAAAAAAAGGTTCAAGGGGGAATGGCATCAAAATAAAATGCATGGAAAAGGGGAATTTATTTGGGAAAATGGAAAAAAATATATAGGAGAGTTCCAAAATGATAGGAAACATGGATTGGGGAAAATGATTCATTGCGATGGAGTGATGTTTTATGGATTTTGGAAAAGTGATTTAAAGAGTGGAAAAGGCATTAAGGTTGATAAAGAAGGAAAAATTATGGAATTGGGTGAATGGAAGGAAGGAGTGAAGGTCAAATCTTATGAAATTACTGAAGAAAAAGGGTTTGAAGTCTTGCTAAATAATATCAAAGAAGATAAAAAATTGTGAAAAGCTCTGGATTAATATAATAAATATATGTATTTTTTTTAAATAAAATTGTATTTTACAATAATATAAAATACATCGAATTTTTGGTTTGTTGTATTTCAATATAATTTTGAATTTCTTCAAGTTTTAATGAAAAAGATCATTTCCAGATTAAATCCAAAAACACCTGATAAAGCTTCTAATCTTTTATACTTGCTAAAACTATAAATCATTTGAAATTTATTTTTTCTTATCAAAATTAATAATGGCTACTTCCAAAAAAGTTATTATGCCCCAATCAATCATTGATCAATATGCAAAATACAGAAACCCTTTAACTAATATCAAATCTCAAGTGGTCATGGGTACCAAATTCGAAATATCTGACAGATATGAAGTCATTGACACCAGTATACATTTATATATTTTAAATAAAAATAAAAAATTTCATCCTAGTCGGTCAAGGGGCGTACGGTGTGGTTGTCGCAGCCAAAGACAAAAAGGCTAAGGATCCTGAGAATGATTTAGTGGCAATCAAGAAAATAGAGAAGGCGTTTGAACATAAGGTTTTTACAAAAAGAACGTTGCGGGAATTAAAAATGCTTAGACTAATGAACCATGAAAATGTAAAATTCAATTTTGTTGAAATATTAATTCTTAATAAAGGTCATCGGGATCACAACCTTGCTTTTACCCAAGTCGAGAGAAACTTTTGACGATATGTGAGAAAAAAATAGATTACCGTTTTTTTAAAAGATTTTTTAAGTTATATGGTCACCGAGCTCATGGAAAGTGATTTGGCATCAATTATTAAATCTCCTCAACCTTTGACCAATGAGCATTGCCAATATTTCCTCTACCAAATATTGAGAGGTTTGAAGTATATACATAGTGCAAAACTTTTGCATAGAGATCTAGTACATTTTATTATATAATAATGAAATTATTAAATTTTATCAAATTTTTAGAAACCAAGAAATTTGCTTGTCAATAGCAATTGTGACCTTAAAATTTGCGATTTTGGTTTGGCAAGAGCTGTGATTCCTGAATTCCAGATCAAAACCGGGATTATGACTGATTATGTTGCAACAAGATGGTATCGAGCTCCAGAACTTTTGCTTTCATACAAAGAATATGGCTCGTCAGGTATTAAAAAAAAAATAATTTTGAAAACATCTGAAAAAATTAGTTGATATCTGGTCGGTTGGATGTTTATTTGCAGAACTATTAAGAAGAAAACCGTTTTTGCCAGGATCAGACAGTATTGATTTTTATGAAATACACAAAGTTCATAAATATAAATAGCCAAAAATCAAATTGAGTTGATTTTTGAACTGATTGGAACACCTGGGGAAGAGGAAATCAGCACTATTCCTCGAGAAAAAAGCAGAAAATTAGTGAAAAGTCTTCCCAAACGAAAAGCTAAATCTTTGGAAAGCTTATTTCCAAAGGCAACTCCATTAGGTATTATATAAATTAGATATTTAATTGATGAAAAAAATTTTTTAGCCCTTGATCTCTTGAAGAGATTACTTATATTCGATCCCGAGAAAAGAATTACTTTGGATCAAGCGCTTAAGCATCCATTTTTAAAGGAGTTGCATTGTCCTGATGATGAACCAGTTGCGCAAGGAATCTCAAAAATGGAATTTGAGTTTGAAAAATATCAGTTGACATTACAGCAATTAAAAGGTTGGTGAAAAACATATAAATATAATAATTTTTACTTCCTTAATTTTTACTTCCTTAAAATTAGATTTGATATATGAAGAAGTATTGCTCTATCATTTCCCTGATTTCAAAAAGGATTATATGGCAAAGGTTGAAAAGGGTGAAACCATTACTCAACATATTTTGAAAAATGACAATTCGAAAGTGGTAAGCTTTAAATAAAAATTTTTCTCAAAGTGTTTAAAATTTTAAATTATTAATTGTTAAAAAAAAACATAAGTTTGACAAAACCGATGATTATGATGAATATGCTTCGGATGAGGATTTTTAAAAGCTCTTTATATTAAATGTGTTTTAAGATGAAAGAAACCAAATATTTATAAGTTCATTAATAAAATTCACATTAACAAAATCTTAATAAAATTGTTAAGAAAAATTTCAAAATGATGAAAAAAGCATAATAATCAAATGTTTAAATATATTTAAAATTTCATTTTAATATGATGAATTTTGCGATTGAAAAAAAATTTGCTATTTATACAAAAAAACTATTGTTTATTTAGAAATTTAAATCCGAGATCAATAATGTTTCTATCTATCATTCTCGTAATCCTCATCATTTTCATCAATATTTGGAGTCTCCACCGTCGAAATCGAGGCAAATTTCCAAAATCATACAAAGCTTCCAATTTGCTTCCTTCTTCATCGTACCCTGAAGATCTAACTCGTGACAGATATCTTTTGAAAAAGATCCCTGAACATCTTGATGTGATTGTGATTGGTAGTGGTATATCAGGCCTAACTGCAGCAGCAATCCTTTCCAAAATTGGCAAAAAGGTCTTAGTCATTGAACAACATTATGTTGCAGGAGGCAATTTGCATGTTTTCACTGACAAAGGCTATGAATTTGAGACAGGACTCCATTATGTCAATGCACTTGATGGTAAGCAAGCAGGCTTGCAATTGTTGAATCTATTGACAGCTAATAAAATTGAATGGGCCAATCTTGGAAGAGAAAACCCTGAAAAAATGATTTATGACAGAGTATATGTTGGAAATGAAAGTTTTGACTTTGTGTCAGGAAAGAAAAATTTAATTGCCAGTTTAAAGGACCGATTCCCCAATGAAATCAAAGGAATAGATTCTTATTTCAGCGAAATAAGCAAGTCCAGAGCAGCAGGAGTGCCTTTTATCTTGAAGATCATAAGAAATCGTCTGTTTGTCAAAATATTTATGAAATTATTCAAAGGCTTATGGCTCAAATATATGACACAAACTGTCCATGATGTGATTTCCAAATGTACCAAGGATAGAAAGCTGGAAGCGATCCTTTGCACTCAATTCGGAGATTATGGTCTTATCCCAAATGAAGCTCCATTCTTTCTTCATGCAGCTGTGGTGAATCATTATTTACCAGGAGCTCATTTCCCAGTGGGAGGACCACAAGAAATAGCTCGGGAACTCATTGGAACGATTTATTCACATGGAGGAAAGGTTTTAGTGTCAAAAGAAGTGAAAAAGATAGTATTGGATGAAGAAAAAAACCAAGTAATTGGAATAGAAATGGAAACAGGAGATGTGATCGGATGTTCTACTGTGATTTCTTCAGTTGGACATATGAACACTTATGAAAAATTATTACCAAGCAAATATTCAAATGAACCAACAAATAAAGCCATCAAGGAAACTTTGAAAAGTACTTCGCATTGTGCAGTGTTGTTTGTGGGAATGAAAGGTTCTGTATCCGAATTAAAACTTCCGAGCCATAATTTGTGGGTCTATCCAAATGAATATTATGAAACTTGGTTTCCAAAATATAGAGAAAATCCATTGGAAAATGAGGGGTTCTATTTCATAGGGTTTGGATCAAGCAAGGATTCTAGTTGGGAGAAACGACACCCTGATAAAAGCACTGGAGTCGTAATAACTTTCTTGAAAAGAGAAATTTTCGAACAATGGGAAAACCAAGAGGTCAAGCATCGTGATAAAGACTATAAGAGTTTCAAAGAAAAATTCACTCAAAAGCTTCTAAACGAAGGTCTCTACAAATATTACCCTCATTTGAAAGATCATGTGGATTATTTAGATTTGGGAACTCCTTTATCTTGTGAACATTTTCTCGGAGCTTATAAAGGAGGAATTTATGGGTTTGATTGCCAAAAAGAGAGGTTTACTCAATTCCAAGAAGCTTTGATACCGAAAACCTCAATTAATGGCTTTTTCATGAGTGGACAGGATATTTTGAGTCCTGGGATATCTCCTTCAATGATGAGTGGATTTATTACTTGCTCTCAGCTTTTGAATTATGGCCTAATGGATCTGATTGGTGGAAGGACTTTACTTTTTGATTTGATCAATTTAGACAAAGCAGAAAAGAAAGAAAAATAATAAGGGAAAATAAGGTTTTTTCTTTTTTTAAATAAAGCACAATTTCTTTATTTAAAATATTATTTTATGAGAAATAATTGAAAAAAATTTATAAGGGAAAAATTTAGAATGAAATGAATCAAAAATTAATTACATGAGTTTTTTCAAAATAAAATTTAAGATTTTCAAAATAAAATAAATATTTTATTTAAAACAAATAAAAAAACAAGGAAAAGCTTCATGCAAGCAGGTAATTGGCTTGAAAAAAAGGAACTTGGTGAGTGCCAGGCTCACAAAGGCAATAAATTAGAATGGATCTGTCTAGAAAAAACCTGTGAAAAAAGGATTTTTTGTCAATTTTGTGTTATCTATGATCACAAAAACATCCACAAATCCTTTTCCCATATTTCCCAACTGCTTCAAGATCCGCTTATATCTATCCAAAAACTTGATGTTGTGACCTCGGAGTTAGAAACATTAAAGCCTCAAAAAATCGAAAGTTTCAAAGCAAAAACAGAGGAATTTATGAAAAAAGAAGAGGAAAAATTGGATCAACTATTAAACACCATAGTCTTGAATATGAGTTCCAAATTTGAGCAAATAAGAAAAGGTTTCCATGACGACTTAGCTTCGTTTGTGAAATCCAAAGAGGCAGAGCTGGAGAACATAGAACTCAATAGGAAGGATTACATTGATTTTGTTCAAAACTACTTCCCACAAATCGACTTTAAATCGGTTGACCAGCTCAAGGAAGGCGTGGACATCATAATTTCCAAATATTTTGGTGATGTCGACCTTCACAAAAACCTCAAGATCACCCAAAATGCCATTCCACTTGTCAAGACGAAAGAAAAATACGAAATTTTTCTAAATAATCGTGCACTCAATGGACTGAAATGGAGGATTTTCATGGATAAAGAGCTCTGTATATGTTTTTTAATTTAATTTTATTAAATAATTTGTATTTAGATATGAATGGAGTCCCGCAATTCAGGTACAACTCAGTCAAAACCTGTGGAGATATTGAATTTAGCAACGATGATGCAACAGTAAAGAAAAAGGGAGGCAATGTTTCTTCTACAGTGCTTGGGGATAATGTGATGAGTGTCGGTGTTTATGAATGGGAGGTTGAAATAACAGAGATGAATGGAAGTTACATTTGCATCGGAGCCATTAATGCCAAAAATGATTGGAATGTGAAACAAGACAATTACACAAGTGCCATGTGTGTATGTTCGGATTCGTGCGCTTATGGCATGAATAGACAGGATGGGAACATTGCAATGGTAAAGGGTGATGTCATTAATTTTGTGATGGATTTTGATCAAGCGAAATTCACAGCCACTGGACCAAATAATAAGTATGTATACTTTGCCAATGGACTCAAGGGAAATGAATATGTCGCTTTTCTTGGTTTTGCTTCAGGAAGCTCCTATCAACTCACTATGAGAGGCAAGGGATGAGAGGAAAAAAAAAAGGGCCTTTTTTAAATAATTAAAAAAAATTATACAAAAATTCGAAAAAATTCTTTCATATAATTTATTAAATATTTTTTTTTTATCAATTTTTTTCTTGTTGCAAAATAACACAAAAAATCAAATTTAAATTCAAAGAAAAAATTTCGTCAGAAATCAAAAGCCTTGTGTTAAAATTTTTTTAA